>JAEEGL011100495.1_pt1 | contig 12689 bp, 9 predicted proteins | sample 9134231 | NCBI WGS metagenome assembly JAEEGL01 (sample SAMN16246548, study PRJNA631951) | gut metagenome | biome: gut microbiome; feature: rumen; material: fiber-attached | host: Bos | place: Iran: Karaj | collected 2018-10 | reverse complement strand
TGCGATGTCAGAAGCGCTTGCATTTGCTTTCTTAAGAGCTTCCTGTGCTACTGAAAGCTGGGTATTCCAGATCTCATTTGCATCATGCTCAACCCAGCCGGGCTGAGGATAATACTGTGTGAATTCTTTCTGCGCAACAGAGCAGATCTCACCCTTCTCGTTGAAAAGGATACATCTGTTACTGGTAGTACCCGCATCCAGAGCCATCACATACTTTGCCATACTTTTTTACCTCCTTTTAATACATGAAATATTAAGTTGTAAATAGTGCTATCCCTGCTTTGATCATCTGACCGTCCGGTATTTATCCTTATAAGAACCATACCTTCGGGTTTGTGGTGGACACTGCCACCGCACCGTTTGAGAGAGCGTTCATAACCCCTGCTTTATCTGAAATAAGCCCGCCTGCCATCACCGGAACACGGCTGATGGAATTGATCTTCCGTATCATTTCCGGAAGGATTATCCCCGGAAGGAATTCCACCAGATCCGGCTGGGGAACGCCGGGCTTTGCACCCTTCTCCATATTTATAAGAGCTATACTGTCCAAAACAAAGTATCTGAGTACCGTGTTCAGCTTCAGCTCCTTTGCATGGGGGATGAGCGCACTCTTCGTTGTTATGATGCCGTCAGCCACTGTACTGGTTTTAATATAATCCAGAGCCACATCTCTGGAGGAAAGACCATTAATGAGGTCGACATGAACCATCGCGGTCCGGCCGGCGTCATGTATTCTTTTTACAATGTCCGGAATGGTGCAGATGTCTCCGTAAAGGACAAAGATCACGCTCGATTCACTTGTAAGAGATAATTGAAGACCTTCGTCATCCTTGACGGCTGCTATTATCGGATTGTCCTCAACCTGTTCAACAAACGCCCTGCACATTCTGACTCCGTTCCGCGCGGGCCTCTTGTAATGAACTTGTCGGGATTTCTTCCCTTCTGTGATCCTGCGAGATGCCCACGTATTTAAATAAAAATAAGAACATGAACTACAAAGCAGCTTTCTGCTGATGTATGGCCACGTTCTCTCGTCTCATAGGCACCTCGATTCAACTGATGAAATGACTATAACACTATGTTGTTAAAAATGCAATACAATTATTAAAATTTTTCCAAGAAAATATAAAAAAACACTAAAGACCTTTTGTTATGCAGGGAAATGTAACGAAAAAATCACCACAGACCCTGTCATTTCGTCATTCCTGTGCAAAGAATTGTATAAGGCTGCGGACTTTCCGGCTCTTTACCGCCCGGATCTCCTCTGTTCTCAAGGATGAGACCACATATCCCTTATCCTCGGTGTCGTGGATACTGTCTATTTCCGCCCTGTCCTTAATGAGATAGGGATGCACCATGATCTCCATATCCCTGCCCTTAAGGGATTTTATGCGTTTTTTTGCGGAAAGCACCTTCATAAGGTTTCTCTCCGTCATTTTGCCGGAAAAGAGAATACAGCCGAAATCAGCGGTATGGCCTTTCAGTTCACGGCCAAACCTCAGTGTGTTGATATGTGAAAAGATGATAAGAAGAAAACACTTCAATATGGCGGAGGGACTGAAGTGGTCAAAACCGCCAAGACCCCTGTACAGTCTCAGATCATCCTTTGTTATGCGTATATATGAGAGCTTAAGCCCCTTTTCCCTGATCAGGTCCATTACCGTTGCAAAGACCATAGGCAGCATATGTATATGCCGGTGGCTGTCTATACGTATGCCTTCATCTCCCATATAGGGAATGCAGCGGTCGATCTGTTCCGAAAGTTCTTTCCGGACAGCCTTCCGGTATTTCCCGCGGAAAAAGGGAATAAGGGATAACAGGATATATTTTGACCAGGTGATATTAAAAAAACCCTCTTTATCCGTGAGGACTGAGACCCCTGTAAGGGCTCGGCCCGTGATAAGGTCCAGATGGGCGGAAAGAAACACGGGCTTATGGCATTCATTTTTTAATATCTCCATGCACTCTTCAAAATAAGGACTGTCCGGCATAATGCTGGTGCCGATCACGGAACCGTTATTGATGCAGTCTATGATGTCCCTGGAAGCCCCGGGGCTTATGCAGAAATCGTCAGCATGTATTTCGATCATCTTCTGCCTCCGCTTTCCCCGCTTCCCGAAGCACCATCCGAAGCGCTGCTCCCTCTGCCGAGTACCGAACTCACAAAATATCTGGGACGTCTCTTTGACTCCATATAGGTTCTGCCTATGTATTCTCCCAGGATCCCGAGAGATAGAAGCTGCACCCCTCCTAAAAGCCAGATACTGATGGTCAGGGTGGACCATCCGGGAACCGTGACTCCGCGGATATGGTCATAAATGGTAAGTCCCATCATTATCAATGATACGATAAAAGCAAGGATACCGAACATAAACACCAGCCTTAAGGGCTGTATGGAGAAAGAAGTGATACCGTCAAGAGCAAGGGTCAGCATTTTCTTAAGGGTATATTTGGAACTGCCGGCTTCCCTCCGGCTTACATGAAAGTATACGCTGTCACTCTTAAAGCCTATTTCCGGAACCAGTCCCCTTATAAAGAGGTTATGCTCTTTATACTCTGACAATGCTTTTACCGCCCGTTCCGACATAAGCCTGTAGTCGGCACTCTGGGGGATTATCCGTACACCAAGGGTATTCATGAGTTTATAGTACAGGGTGGCGGTGGTCTTTTTAAAGAAACCGTCTGTATCCCGGGAATCCCTGATGCCGTAGACTATATCTGCTCCGGCCCTGTATTTTTCCAGGAATTCAGGAAGGGCATTTATATCCTGCTGCAGATCCGCATCTATGGTCACCATACAGTCAGCCCCTTCTTTCAGAGCTTCTTCCATCCCGGCGAAAATGGCAGTCTGATGGCCGTAGTTCTTTGCGAGCTTAAGTCCTGAGAACAGAGCGTCTTTTTCATGCAGGGACGCTATGATATCCCATGTCCGGTCCTTTGAGCCGTCATCTACAAAGAGTATACGGCTTTCCCCGGACAGCGGTGCTTTCTCATCGCGGATAAGGGAACAGAGCATATCCCTCACCTTTTCCGCGCTGCGCTCAAGTATTTCTTCTTCGTTATAACAGGGTAATATCAGATAAAGCTTTTCCGCCATGCCGCACTTCCTTTAAGCCTTCCCCTCTTCCGGGGAAACAGATGTCCTGCTGTACAGATACCAGGCCGCATATAGATATGCGAAAAGATACAAAAGGCTCATATGCTGATAGTTTAAGAGATTGTCCCCCATATGGAAGAGATAGCTTCCGTAGGTAAATATGGGACAGATATTCATGATGACCGCAGTCGGGGCAAGCTTTAAGTCCAGTCCGAGGGTATACATGCTTAAGATAAGTATGGCAAGATAATCATATCTTTCGTGCATTGCAGGCAGGAACATCACACAGGTCATTACAAAAAAGCCTGCAGCCATAAACATAAGTCTCTGATCCAGTCTGTCCCTGCGTCTCTTAAGGAAGCATGCTATGATCGCCAGCACCGTCAGCGTTATCATAAGCGCCGGCACCGTCATTGCTTCATAGCTGTCTATTCCCAGGATATAGATATTCGGGAATCCCACGCTCATCTTTCCGACCGAAGCCTGTCTGAAATATACATGGTAGGTGTCATAAAAAGAACGTCCCGCAATGATGGCGGGTATTCCGGCCAGAAGATACATTCCCGGAAACCATAAAAATTTCAGTATGCTGAATTCGTGATAGCAGATATACATCGCTATCAGGAACGGCACGAAAAACAGGGTCTGGAGCTTGAATATAAAAGCGATCGCAAAAAATATAAAGGCCGGATCATACTTTTTCTTAAAGAAATAATAGAGACCGATAAAAACAAAGGATGTATAGAAAGCGTCACATTGCTTCCAAAGGGATCCGTTCAGCATTGCCATGGGGAGATAGAGCATCATGGCCGCCGCAAAGGCAGACCTGACCTTATTGCCGCCGGTCAGATGATTAAGGATCTTGAACACAAAGAGAGCCCCCAGGTACTCTCCGAATACGGATACCACCGATATCCAGATGCCTTCGTCAAATACAGGTATCACCGATATCGCTGCCAGAATGATATTATAGGGCACATAATAATCACCGATGGTGCGGCTCAGGCCTTCCCTGACCCCCAGCTCCCGGTAGTAATTAATCCATACCCTTAAATAGGCCTGGAAATCCCCGGAAATATAGTCCCCGTTGAATTTGAAGGTTATGAGCTTGTATCTTATCACCAATGACAGCAGTACGATAAACGCCACAGCTATCTCGTATATATGCTTTTCAATAAGATCGATAAGAAACCGGTCCAGGGGATTGAGTTTTTTCCCCTCTTTTTCTGTTTCGGGCATTACACTCTCCTCTTAAATCTCATTTGCCGTGAAGCTCCTGCAGCGACTTCACCGGGGAATCTCCGGAACGCTTTATCTCCCGTATACCCTCTGCCGCCGCTTTTGCCGCCGCGATAGTGGTGATATAGGGGATCCTGGCCTTTATGGCGTCTTTCCGGAGATAACTGTCATCATGGATGGAATCCTTCCCCACCGGGGAATTGATGATAAGATCCAGCTTTCCGTTTATTATGAGATCCCTGACGTCAGGTCTTCCCTCATAATTCTTGTTCACATGCTCCACCGGCACTCCGGCTTCCGCTATCCTCTTACAGGTCTCTCCCGTGGCATAGATCTTAAAGCCGTCTTCATGGAAGGATCTGGCGATCTCCGCGGCCTCCGGCTTATCCTCTGTATTAACGGATATGAGCACGGATCCTTCAAGGGGCAGCGCGGACTTGGTGGCTTCCGCAGCCTTGATGAAGGCTTCGCCGGGAGTATCCGCGATACCCAGTACTTCTCCCGTGGAACGCATCTCGGGACCGAGGACGGGATCCACTTCCGGGAACATATTGAAGGGGAAAACCGCTTCCTTTACGCCGTAATACGGGATATCCTTATGGATAAGTTCCGGCACCGGGGATTTCCTTCCCGTGATGTCGCCGGTTATTATATCTATGGCTATGGGCACCATGCTTATGGCGCAGACCTTTGAAACCAGAGGCACGGTGCGGGAAGCCCTGGGATTTGCTTCCAGGACATAGACCTTTCCGTCCTCTATGGCGTACTGCATATTCATAAGCCCCACCACGTTCATTTCCGTGGCGATCCTCCTGGTATAGTCACTTATTATCTCCAGCGCCTTTTTGCTGATATGCTTTGAAGGGATGATGCAGGCGCTGTCACCCGAGTGTATGCCCGCAAGCTCAATATGCTCCATTACTGCAGGCACAAAGGCATCATGTCCGTCACTTATGGCATCGGCCTCGCACTCCATGGCATTATGCAGGAAGCGGTCGATCAGGATGGGCCGGTCAGGGGTCACTCCCACTGCGGCATTCATATAGTCCCTCATGCTCTCGTCGTCCCGGACCACTTCCATGCCCCGTCCGCCAAGCACATAGGAAGGGCGCACCATTACGGGATAACCGATCCTGTGAGCAAGCTCCGTAGCCTCTTCCACATTCACTGCCATTCCGGACTCGGGCATGGGGATATTAAGCTTATCCATAACCCTTCTGAACTGGTCCCTGTCCTCTGCGAGGTCAATGACCGCCGGGGAGGTCCCGAGGATCCTGACACCGTACTTTTCAAGCTCGGATGCGAGATTCAGGGGTGTCTGGCCTCCGAACTGGGCAATGACTCCCACAGGCTTTTCCTTATAATAAATACTCAGGACGTCCTCCAGTGTCAGAGGCTCGAAATAAAGCCTGTCACTGGTATCATAATCCGTGGAAACGGTCTCCGGATTACAGTTTACGATTATGGTCTCAAACCCCAGTTTCTTTAAGGACTGCGCCGCATGGACACAGCAATAGTCGAATTCAATGCCCTGCCCTATCCTGTTGGGGCCGCCCCCGAGGATCATTACCTTCTTTTTCCCGGAGTCGATATTTTCGCTGTCCTCTGACATACAGTAGCTGGAATAGTAATAGGCTGCGTCCTCTGTGCCGCTCACATGGACTTTATCCCACATTTCGGTGCAGCCGGCATTTTCCCTTTCTCTCCTTATGGCTTCCTCTGAAACCCCGAGGATCTCTGAAAGATATTTATCGGAGAATCCGTCTTTCTTGGCTTTTACAAGGGCTTCCCCTGAAGGAACCTTTCCGGCAAAAAGGCGCGTGAGCTCCTCTTCCTCCTCCACCAGCTCCTTCATCTCTTTTATAAAGTATTCCTTTACCGCGGTGATCTCATTTATCTCACTGATCCCGGCTCCCTTTCGGAGAGCCTCATACATTATGAAATGCCGCTCTGAAGAAGCGCTGCGGAGCAGAGAGAGCAGCTCTTCCTTTGTTTTCTTATCATAATCCTTAACATGTCCCAGGCCATACCTGCCCTTTTCCAGGGAACGGACAGCCTTCTGGAAGGCTTCCTTGTAATTTTTTCCGATGCTCATGACTTCGCCCACGGCTCTCATCTGGGTACCGAGCTTGTCCTCCACGCCCTTGAATTTCTCAAAAGCCCAGCGTGCAAACTTGACCACGACATAATCCCCGTCGGGCTTATATTTATCAAGGGTTCCGTACTTTCCGCAGGGCAGTTCGTCAAGGGTAAGCCCAGCTGCCAGCTTTGCGGACACAAGCGCAATGGGGAAGCCCGTAGCCTTGCTGGCAAGCGCCGAAGATCTGGAGGTGCGGGGATTTATCTCGATCACTATCACCCTTCCGCTCTTCGGATCATGGGCAAACTGCACGTTGGTACCGCCAATGACCCCGATATGCTCCACGATGGAATAGGCCTGTTTCTGCAGCTCCTGCTGCAGTTCTTCGGAAATGGTCAGCATGGGCGCCGTACAGAAGGAGTCTCCAGTATGTACTCCCACAGCATCCACGTTCTCTATGAAGCAGACGGTTATCATGTTATTTTTACTGTCCCGGACAACCTCCAGTTCCAGTTCTTCCCAGCCGAGTATGGATTCCTCCACCAGCACCTGATGAATAAGGGATGCCTGAAGTCCTCTTTCGCAGACCGTCTTTAATTCCTCTTTGTTATATACGAAGCCGCCTCCTGCGCCTCCCATGGTATAGGCAGGACGGAGCACCACGGGATATCCCAGTTCCTCCGCGGTATCAAGAGCCTCTTCCACTGAGTAACAGGCCTTTGAACGGGCCATCTCTATGCCGAGCTCATTCATGGTCTTCTTGAACTCTATCCTGTCCTCGCCCCGTTCTATGGCGTCCACCTGTACTCCGATGACCTTGACGCCGTATTTTTCAAGGATCCCCTTTTTATAAAGTTCGGAACAGAGATTAAGTCCCGACTGCCCTCCGAGATTCGGAAGCAGGGCATCCGGCCTTTCTTTTTCTATGATCTTCTCAACCCTGTCCACATTCAGGGGCTCTATATAGGTTTCATCCGCCATCTCCGGATCCGTCATTATGGTGGCGGGGTTGGAATTTACCAGCACCACCTCGTACCCCAGGCTGTGAAGGGCTTTGCATGCCTGGGTTCCGGAATAGTCGAATTCACAGGCCTGGCCTATCACTATGGGACCGGAGCCGATTATCATTACTTTCTTTATATCATCTCTGCGGGGCATATCTTTTCTCCTGTTGCAAAAGAAGTCATCTTTATCCGTGTTGTCAGTGATTTATCAGATCCACTCCGGCACTACCTGGTTTTCATAGATCTGCTCATAGGTCTGCCGCTTAATAAGAATACCGCTCTTCCCATCCTTCACCAGCACCGCCGCCGGTATGGGATTGTTGTTGTAGTTTGAAGCCATGGAGTAACCGTAGGCTCCCGTTGAATAAACGGCAACAATATCTCCGGCCTCAACATTTCCGGGCACCATAAGATCCTTTATTATAATGTCCCCGGACTCACAGCACTTGCCGCAGATCGTAACCTTTTCAGTGCAGGGCTCATCGGCTTTATTCGCAATACATCCGGTATAGACCGCATCATACAGGGGAACCCTGATATTATCTCCCATGCCGCCGTCTATGGAAACATACTTCCGCACATTCTGTATTTCCTTTATCTGTCCCACGGTGTAAAGGGTGATGCCGGCCTCGGCGATGATACTCCGTCCGGGCTCTATGGCGACAGTGGGCCTCTCCATGCCTATGTCCTCTGACCACTCCTTTATCCTCTCCACCATAGGATCCAGGAAGAAGGAATAGGGCTTTCTCTCTTCATCCACGTAAGTTGCGCCGAAACCGCCCCCAAGGTTCATCTCATGCGTGTCAGCCCCGAGTCTCCTCTTTATTTCCGTGGCCGTTGTGAGCATGACCTCAAGGGATTCCATATATTCCTTTGTGGTAAAGAGCTGGGAACCTATGTGCATATGGAGACCGTGGAACTCCGTATAGGGAGAGTCAATAACGCTCTTTATAACAGGATAGAGAACGTCATCCTCCATGGGTATCCCGAATTTGGAATCAAGCTTTCCGGTAATTATATAATCGTGGGTGGAAGCCGCTACTCCCGGAGTTATGCGGACCACCACCTTAACCTTTTTCCCGTGCTTTTTGCAGGCTTCTTCAATAATGGGAAGCTCTTTCGTGCCGTCTAAGATAAAGCGCTCCACTCCGTATTCCACTGCCATATCTATTTCAGAGGGAAGCTTGTTGTTACCGTTGAATTCTATCCTGTCCGGCGGGAAATCCACCGATATGGCCACAGAGAGCTCTCCGCCGCTTACCACGTCCACGGAAAAGCCTGATCTCTCCAGGAGCTTAAGCATGCCCCTGGTGCAGAAAGCCTTTGATGCATAGGCCACACGGCAGTTACCGTGTTTTTCGATAAAATCCTTCTGTAATTCCCTGAAACGGCTCTCGATATCACTCTGCGAGAACACATAGAGGGGTGTGCCGTATTCCTCCGCCAGAAGCGTTGTGTCACAGCCGTCAAAAAATAGTTTTCCGTTTCTGATCTCCCTGAACATCCGGTTACTCTCCTTTTCTCCTTACCGGTCAACTGGTTTCTGCCCCTTTATATCTTATTGTACTGCTTCAGCCCTCTCAATAACCGCGGTTTCCAGAGCCTTTGTGCGCTCTGCCGCCCTTTCCATATTATCCGGATCCAGGCCGTAGAAATAGAACTTGATCTTCGGCTCGGTACCGGAGGGACGCATTGCAAACCAAAGCCCCTCATCCATATGGAAGATAAGCACATTTGATGCAGGTATATCTTCATATCCCCTGATATAGTCCCGCTTTTCCCGGACAGTCTCCTTTCCGATGGAAGTGATCTCCGAATTCCGGAACACATCCATGATACGCCCTATCCGTTCCTGTCCTTCCTTGCCCTTTAATACAAAGGACTTCTGCCGGTCTGAAAAATAACCGTACTTTTTGTAGATCTCCTGCAGCTTTTCATACAGGCTCATCCCCTTCTTTTTATAGAAGGCTGCCATTTCGGAGATCAGCATGCCTGCCGCTATGCCGTCCTTATCCCTGACCTTTTCCCCGGGGGCGCAGCCTATACTCTCCTCGTATCCGAAGAAGTAGGTATACCCGTCCTTTTCGGTTTCCGGTATCCTTCCGCAGATATTCTTAAAGCCCGTAAGAGCTTCAAAAACCTTTATTCCGTAGGCTTCGCATATAGTCCGCCCGAGATCACCCGTGACTATTGATTTTATCATGGCGGACTTTTCGGGAAGATCCCCGTTCTCCTTCTTACTCTCCGCAAGATAGTTAATAAGGAGTCCTCCGGTCTGGTTTCCGTTTAGGAATATATATTCTCCTTTATCATCGCGAACTTCTATCGCCATCCTGTCTGCGTCCGGATCTGTTGCGATGAGCACTTCCGCTCCGTATTTCTTCCCATATTCCTCCGCAAGGGCGAAGGCCTTTGGCTCCTCGGGATTCGGAAAAGGCACGGTGGTGAATTCCGGATCCGGTTCCTCCTGCTCACGAACCGGACGGAAATTGTCAAAGCCCCTTTCCTTCATGATACGGCTAAGGGGAATGCTGCCTGCTCCGTTTAATGGAGTGTAGATAACCGATACCGTCCTGTCAAGAAGGGCATCCTTCTGCTGCGTAAGCGACTCCACATAGTCAAGATACTTCCTGTCCATATCTTCACCAAGGGTTATTAAGAGCCCCTTTTCTGAAGCCTCCTCCTCAGAAAGTATTTTTGTTTCGTCAAAGAAGCTGTATTTCTGTATTTCATTAAGGATACCGTCGGAAACCGAACCGGAAATCTGGGCTCCGTCCTCCCAGTAAACCTTGTAGCCGTTATATTCCTTGGGGTTATGGCTCGCTGTCATATTGACACCGGACACCGCATTCAGTTCCCTTATGGCGAATGACAGCTCAGGCGTCGGCCGGAGCGAAGGGAAAATATACACTTTTATCCCCATGGCGGTAAGTATCCCCGCTGCCAGATACGAAAATTCTTTTGAATGATAGCGGCAGTCATAGGCAAATACCACACCCCGGGATTTATCGAGACCGGACTTCAGGATATAGTCCCCGATGCCCTTTGTGGCACGGGCAATGGTCAGATCATTCATCCTGTTGCTGCCGGCTCCGCAGATCCCCCGGAGTCCCGCAGTCCCGAATACTATCTCCTGATAGAACCTGTCGGTGATCTCGGAATCGTTGCCCTCAATGCCGAGAAGCTCACTTTTCATGGGATCCCCGTCCGGAAGGTTTTCTATCCAGTTTCTGTAATTTGATAATGCGTCCATGTATGCTCCTTTACTGACGGGCTTCTTTCGTTCCGCACGGATTGACAAGGCTTTGCACAGGTTTTTATCCGGGACAGTTTAAATCCCAGCTTGTGCGCTCTGCCCTTAACAGCTTCATATCACCGTCTTCAAGCCATATTTCCGGCATATTTCTGGACAAAAAGGCAAGGGCTCCTTCCGATACCGCATAAGCCCCCGCTCTGTCAAAGCATAAGATGTCACCTGTTTTCAGTTCCGGAAGGGAAATATCCCTGACCAGGACATCCGCCGTGGTGCAGAGACTTCCGGCAATACAGTATTCCTTCATGCCCTTTCCGGAACTATCATTTCCGGGAGATACCGGTCCTTCTCCGGCGGCAACTGTCTCCCCGTCACGGATAACCGTAACCGGAGGCACCTTTATCCCCATATTCTGGCCGTAGTATTTAACCTGATGAATACCGCCGTCGCAGATCACGTAGTTCACGCCGCCGTTACTCTTTATATCCATGACCTTCGTAAGATACCTTCCGGCAGGGGCTGCAAGGAAGCGTCCCATTTCTATGCCGGTGGTATATTTTTCCGCAAATCCCTTTATGGCTCCGGATACGGATCCCAGAAGCTCTCTGTCTTTTTCGTCTATCGGTTCTTCAAAGTATTCCGCGGAAAGCCCCGGTCCGTATTCCACAAGTTCCGGGACAAAGCCTGTTTCCTTTTCCGCATGGATAAGAAGATTTTTAAGGTTTTCCAGATCCCTTTCGATCTGTTTTAACTTATACTTGGCAGTGCCGGAATAATAGTGGATACCGGCGATCTCTGCTTTTTTTCCTTCTCTGTCTTTAAGGATACCGATGATATCCTCTTCCGACATTCCGAACTGGTTTCCGGAGGAAAGCCTTAAAAGTACCCTTAAGCGCTTCCCAATTCTTTCCCCTTCCCTGTTTATGAGTTCGTAGTGCGTCCTGCTCTCTGCCGTAAGATATGAAACATTAAGGGATACCGCTTCCTCTATATCCCTTTCTTCCTTCATCACCCCCGAATATATGATCCTGTCTCCGGGAACCTCTAATTTCCTGCAGATAGACAGTTCCCCGGGGCTGCATACCTCCACATGGCGGATCGTTCCTTTATCGGGAAGGACAGCCAAAAGAAAAGGATTTGCCTTTATTGAAAAGGTCAGATCCATTTCCGTAAAAACGCTCTTTACCAAGACCGCTCTTTCCCTGAAGCGGTCTGCATTGAAAATATAAGCCGGTGTTTTCATCAGGCTTCCTGAAGCCTCTCGATCAGTTCTTCCAGAGCATCCAGAGAATTAAAATTCTCGGCTGTCAGATCCTTGGGGGATACCTCCACATCGAACTCGTCATCCAGCTCGGCGACTATCTGGACAATATCAAAGGATTCCAGAATATTGCCGCTTACGAGTTCCGTCTCGTTCTCAAAATCGATATCCGGCCTGACTTCGCTTAAAATTTCCAAGAGTTTTTCCCTCATCGTATTTCCTCCTGTCAAATTTTCTCTAGTTTATCATATTTTTCAATACATTAAAATCCGTTTTTCCGTTGGGAAGGAGCGGCAGTGCTTCCATATTTTTTATCTTCCTCGGCACCATAAATCCCGGCAGCTTTTCCCTTAATTTAAGGGACACATCCCGGACGCTCATCTCCCCTTCGTAGAAGAGCCACAGGTTTTCCTTTTTCTCATCATAGAGGGCAGCGGCAGATCTTATTCCGGCGGCCCCGGCAGCACTCTCTATCTCATCCAGTTCCACCCGGTGCCCCATATATTTGATCTGACGGTCCCGTCTGCCGTGATACATGAGCACCCCGTCCTCACGGAATACTCCTATGTCACCGGTCTTATAGATCCTGTCATAGAAAGCGCTCTGAAGAGGGTTACGGATAAAGGCGGCTTCCGTCCTTTCGGGATCATTGATGTAGCCATAAGTCACTCCGACTCCTCCTACGGCGATCTCCCCTTCTTCCCCGGTCTCCACGTTTCTGTTGTCCTCCGAGAGCAGGAATACCCGGTAATTAT
>JAEEGL010480651.1_pt1 | contig 12689 bp, 12 predicted proteins | sample 9134231 | NCBI WGS metagenome assembly JAEEGL01 (sample SAMN16246548, study PRJNA631951) | gut metagenome | biome: gut microbiome; feature: rumen; material: fiber-attached | host: Bos | place: Iran: Karaj | collected 2018-10 | reverse complement strand
TTTGCGTTCAGCGGCTGCACCGGGCTTAAGAGCGTAGAAATTCCGGACTCAGTTACCGAAATCGTAGACAGTGTTTTTTCCGGATGTACAGGGCTTGAAAGCATAGAAATACCCGACTCTGTAACCCGGATAGGTGACTATGCGTTCTGCTACTGCACCGGGCTTAAGAGCGTAGAAATACCTGACTCTGTTACCGTAATCGGATACAGTGCTTTTTACGAATGTACAGGGCTTGAAAGCATGGAAATACCCGACTCTGTAACCCGGATAGGTGCATTTGCGTTAAGCGACTGCATCAGTCTTAAAAGTATAGAAATTCCGGACTCAGTTACCGAAATCGCAGACGGTGTTTTTTCCGGATGTAAAGGGCTTGAAAGCGTAGAAATACCCGACTCTGTAACCCGGATAGGTGGCTATGCGTTCGGCGACTGCACCGGGCTTAAGAGCGTAGAAATTCCGGACTCAGTTACCGAAATCGGAGACGGTGTTTTTTCCGGATGTACAGGGCTTGAAAGCATAGAAATACCCGACTCTGTAACTCTGATAAGTGATTATATGTTCAGCGACTGTACCGGGCTTAAGAGCGTTGAAATACCTGACTCCGTTACCGAAATCGGATACAGTGTTTTTTCCGAATGTACAGGGCTTGAAAGCATAGAAATACCCGACTCTGTAACCCGGATAGGTGGCTATGCGTTCTACGAATGCACCGGGCTTAAGAGCGTAGAAATACCTGACTCCGTTACCGAAATCGGAAATGGTGTTTTTTCCGGATGTACAGGGCTTGAAAGCATAGAAATACCCGACTCTGTAACTCTGATAAGTGATTATATGTTCGGAGACTGCACCGGGCTTAAGAGCGTAGAAATACCTGACTCCGTTACCGAAATCGGATACAGTGCTTTTTACGGATGTACAGGGCTTGAAAGCATAGAAATACCCGACTCTGTAACCCGGATAGGTGAATTTGCGTTCTATGACTGCACCGGGCTTAAGAGCGTTAATTTTTCCGACTTACATACCCATACCGAAATAGGAGCTTATGCGTTCTGCTACTGCACCGGGCTCGAAAGTGTAGTTATTCCCGAATCTTTAACCCTGATAGATGATTATGCGTTTCTTGAATGTAAAGCGCTTAAAAGCATAGTTATTCCCGGCTCTGTAATCCGGATAGGAAGCTATGCTTTTTGTGGTTGCAGCTCGCTTACAAGCGCAGATATTCAGTACGGCGTTGTCCAAATAGGTGACGGTGCTTTTGAAGAGTGCTCATCGCTCACAAGCATTAATATTCCGGCGTCCCTGACAGAAATCTCTGCATATACATTCAATCAATGTACCGGGCTTACAAGCGCATATATTCCGGTATCCGTCATAAAAATCCGGTACAGAGCTTTTAATAACTGCACCTCGCTCAAAGATGTTTATTACGGCGGAACCGAACAGCAGTGGGATAATATAGAAATTGAAAATTATAATGATTGTCTTGTAAAAGAGAATATTCACTTTGCTCCCGGCGGAATTCACGGCGAAGAGCCCGCGCAGGAGCAGGATGATTCGCCGGCAGGCAGGCTCAGGGAATTTCTGAAAAAAGTACTCACCGTGCTGCGCCTGCTGTTTGGCAAAATCAATATAAGCATCAGAATAAGCTTATAATCAAATTGAGATTACTGCGCAGGCATGCGTCAACATATTAAAACCGGTGTTTTCAATGCGCCTGAGCGGAAAACGTATAAGGAGGTAAGTCTGTGGCATCGGACAATGGATATCTTGATTTTATACTTGATCAGCTTTCTCTCGCTGAAGGAATCTCTTACAGGCCCATGATGGGCGAATACATTATTTACTGCGGCGGTAAGGTTGTGGGCGGAATATATGACAACCGCTTTCTTGTAAAGAATACCAAGGGTGCCGGGGAGCTTATGCCGGATGCTCACACGGAGCTTCCATATGAGGGAGGCAAAGAGATGCTGCTTGTTGACAATGTGGATGACAGGGAGTTTCTTGCGCTGCTGATGAGCAGACTGTATGAAGATTTACCTGCTCCGAAAAGCAGGAAATAAGGGGGAAAAATAATGAAGAGAGCAATCGGTATTATCACAGCAGTGTGCATTGCGCTCGGAGCGCTTTCTCTATACGCCTGCACAAAGGATGAAAGCACCCACGCGATGCTTGCTGAAAACTGCGGTATTATTCATGAGCCGGAGTTCGGCGGTATATATATCACAAAGACGATTGAGGAGTTTGACGCGCTGGACATTGAATACGGCGACAGCGTGAATATAGAGTTTTCAAACGGCTATAAGCTTGAGGACCTGCCTTATTATAACGGCTACTATGTAAAAACCGGAGAGCCTCTGCTCATAGCTTATCCGGGCTATGATTACATAAAGGCCGCCATCAACAACGGCGACGACCTATGGAATGTAGCGGGGCTTGAGGAGAATATGACGGCGAGCATCACTCTCAATGAGCACGGAAAGTATCTCAGCATACAGAAAGCGCGCGATATTCACTACAAGGATGACAGAGCACTTTACTCGAGCGATGAGGTGTTTGCAAACTTCAGGGCTGTTGAGTCCGCAAAAATCAAGCCGCTGACTCTGTACCGCTCCGCTTCCCCCTGTGACAATCAGCACAACAGGGCAACTTATGCCGATTCTCTCATATCGGCGGCAGGCGTCAGATACATACTCAACCTCTCGGATAATGACGCGAAGATTGCCGGCTATTTGAGCGCGGACGATTTTGCCTGCCCTTATTTCAGGCAGCTTTACGAGAGCGGTAATGTAAACCCCATAGCTCTCAACATGAACTACTCCTCGGAGGAGTTCAGGGAAAAGATTGCCTCGGGGCTTACCGGGATGGCGGAGCACGAGGGCCCGTATCTGGTGCACTGCACAGAGGGTAAAGACCGCACGGGCTTTGTGTGTATGCTCATAGAAGCGCTTATCGGTATGAGCTATGAAGAAATTGAGCGCGACTATATGATAACCTACTCAAACTATTATAACATCACAAAGGAGTCGGACGGTGAACGTTATGATACGATAGTCGAAAACCTTCTCGTGCCGATGATTCAGAGTATGGCGGGGGATGAAAACCTCGATGTCAGAAACGCCGATCTCGCTTCCTGCGCGCTTGCCTTTCTCAAAGATGCGGGTATGAGCGACGACGCGATTGCAGCCCTCAGGGCGAATATTCAGCAATAAAAAATGAAAGAAAAAATAAGCGTGGTAATACCCGCACACAATGAAGAAAAGTATATAAAGCGGTGCATAGACTCCGTAAAGGAAGCGGCGGCCTGTTACAGCGGCGAAACAGAGATAATTGTTTCCTGCAACCGCTGCACCGACTCGACTGCCCGTATTGCACGGGAAAACGGCGCGCTTGTTGTGTATAACGAAGACAGGTGCATAGCGAAGGTGCGCAATGACGGCATTGCCGCGGCGAGCGGCTCCGTTATAGTCACCGTTGATGCGGACAACCGCATTACCGCAGGAACCATTTGTGAGATTGCGTCGCTGCTCGGCAGCGGCAAATATATCGGCGGCGGTGCTCCGATAAGATTTGAGCGGTATTCGTTTCCTCTCAGATGCAATGACCTTATGTGCCGCATATCCTTTGGTCTCACAGGGCTTTACAGCGGCATATTCTGGGCAAAAAAAGAGACCTTCGATAAAATCGGAGGCTTTGTGCAGAAGAAGGCTATGGAGGATGTCGCAACCGCCGGACTTCTGAAAAAATACGGAAAGAAGCTCGGGCTTAAGTACACTTCCCTTAAAAAGAACTATCTGATTAACTCCACGAGGAAATTTGACCGGATGGGCGATTGGATGTATTTCAGGCTTATGGCGCAGAACGCGGGTGCCTTTATCAAGGCAGCGGCAGGCAACTCATCGGAGCTTGACAGATTGCTTGACGAGCTTTTCTATGATTACAATGACCTGCACTGACCGGCACGCGCCGCACAACCGATAAATAAACAGAAGGCAGAGACAAAATCTCTGCCTTCTTTATTATTGCCTGACGGTTTAATGCTTAAAATGAGAAGAGCGCAAGTATTTTTGCGAAAAGGCGGATGAATATCATCACAAATGCGTTCTTATCAGCGTGGGTTGAGTTGATTACGGCGCCTGTGTAGGCGTTGATATCAACACTCCATTCAGCTGTTTTGCTCAGGAAATCGTATGAGTAATATGCTGAGCCGCCCTTTTTCTCAAATTTCTCCGATTTGAAAATTGCGTCTGCCGACATTGTGCCTGCTTCCTTGAGCGCGTATCCCTTTGCCGCGGCCTCGGTAATGCAGAAATTGCTTTCGCCCTTGGGAACTATCACTTTGTTTGCGTCATAGCTGTAATCCTCAAATGCCGCCAACGCGTCAACACCGATGGTGTAGCTCACGCCGTCATATTTGAATTTAACCGTGAAATAGTCAAGCAGGTTGCGCGTTTCCTTTGTGTAGCTGAAATCCTGAAGGCTGTTTTCATCATAGCCCATATAGGAGGCAACGTATCCCTTGAGGTTGTCGGGGTCCACAATACCTATGGCACTCGCGCTCACAAGAGCGGACAGAGCAAAAATAACCGCGAAAATAACAGACAGTGTTTTCTTCATTTCTTTCTCTCCTTTGTTTTATATTTGACTTTATTATACACCCGCGCGGGCAAAAAATCAATAGCAGGGCAGGGAGAGAGCAAAAGGGCGTACAGAGCAGGGGATTCCGGTAAAACTCATCCGGGGGAGAGCATATGAGTTTGTTTATTAAGTTGAACTTTATTTTAATATATGATACAATATAAAACGAGAATAAAACGAAATATGCCATAAAAAGGAGATGCCGATATGTTATCCGCCTGTGTTGCGTTTATAAGAGGAGTAATGGTTGCCGTTATGACCGTTGCCACCGTAATCACCCCGTTTTCAAAAAAGACACAAGCAAAAATAACCCGCAGTGACGAAAAATGCAAAGCGGCATTCGCCGCGATATCCGACACTCATCTCAAGGATAATTTCATACGCACCGGTATGCTCGAGTTCGGGCTGCGCGATATGTCAAAGGCAAAGGACCGCCTTGACGCTGTGGTTTTCAACGGCGATATCACCGACAGGGGAGATGTTGAAAACTGGCAGGCGTTTACAGATACCCTGCTCAAGTATGATATTTCAGATAACAATATAATGGTGCTCGGCAACCACGACACCTGGGGCGGTGACCGCACCCCCGAATACACAAAGAAGACATTTATTGAATTCAGCAAAAAAGCTACGGGCAGAGATATTAAAAACGTTTATTTTACCGCCGATATAAAAGGCTGCCCGGTTATAGTGCTCGGCTCCGAGGGCGATCACACATATGCCACCATAAGCAAAAAGCAGATTGACTGGTTTGCAAAAGAAATGAAAAAGGCGTCAAAGACGGGTCTGCCGATTTTTGTCTTTTGCCATCAGTCTTTCAACGGCACCCACGGCCTTCCTTATAACTGGGAGCTTAAAAAAGATGACGACCCCGACACAGGCGGTATCGGCGACGCTTCGGACGAGATTCTCGGAATAGTCAAAAAGTATAAAAATGTGTTTTTTATCAGCGGCCATATTCACGCCGGGCTGACTGCCGAAAACAGCAGAACTTTCTACTCAAGCGTTGAAAAATATGACGGATATACGCTTGTTAACGTGCCATGCTATGAGTACCCGGATGTGAAGCGCGGCGGCCATATTGCAAACGGCACCGGCTATGTGTTTGAAGTCTATGATAACGAAGTGTTGCTCAGAGCCAGAAACTTTGCCACGGGCACCTGGCTTGAAAAATATGATATATCGGTGCAGCTTTGCAAATAAGGAGAACAGTATGAAAAACAGTCAGATAAATATCCGCGATCCGTTCGTTCTTTGCGAAAACGGCAGGTATTATATGTACGGCACAAGAGCGTCCGGCTTCGGCATAAAGACCGCGGGCTTTGATGTTTATACAGGTACCGACCTTGAAGAGTGGAGCGAACCCCGCGAAATTTTTGACTCCGCGAAGTACGGCATGAACAAAGGCTCAAACTGGGCGCCTGAGGTGCATAAATACAACGGGGCCTATTATATGTTTGCCACATTTCTTAAGCCGGACGGCCTGAGAGGCACGTATATCCTGCGTTCCGATTCTCCGGAGGGTCCCTTTGAGCCGCACAGCGAGGGTGCCGTAATCCCCGAGGGCTGGGAGTGCATAGACGGCACCTTTTATGTTGAAAACGGAGAGCCGTACATTGTTTTCTGTCACGAGCATACTCAAATTATTGACGGCACAATCTGTTATATGCGCCTGAGCGACGACCTCAGGAGAGCGCAGGGCGAGCCTGTAACTCTTTTCAGCGCGTCCTCACCGCACTATGTGAGCTCCCCGCTTTCAGACAGCCATTATGTTACCGACGGCCCGTTCATGTACCGCACAAAAACCGGTGAGCTTCTTATGCTCTGGAGCACTTTTATAAACGGAAACTACGCTGAGTGCCTTGTACGTTTTGAAGGCGGCTCAATCAAAAATTCCTTCCGTCACCTTGACCCGATGACAAATGATGACGGCGGCCATGGTATGCTTTTTGAAGCGGACGGTAGGCTTTATCTTACCTTTCACAGGCCCAACACCAGCGGCAGCGAGCATCCCGTGTTTATACCGGTTGAGGACTGCGGCGACACAGTGAAATTAAAATGATGAATTTGAGAAAATATGACGGCAGGCTCGTCAGCATCACCGACACGTGCGGTGAAATATTTGAGGGCGCTGCCGAATATCTCGTCAGAGATTACTGCATGCATGAATTCGGGCGGGATGAGGACTCCCTTCAGATAGCAAACATTCTGTTTTTCAAGGATGATATTAAGCGTATAAAAAAGATTGACTCTTTTTCATCCCCATACGGCAGAGCGGAGATTGTTAACTTTGAGGACGGAGCGGATGTCATTGATGATATTCTTTCGGGTGACAACGATGAGTTTCGCGTGCGCCTTATCCGCTGCATTGAGGACCGCCTGACAAAACAGAATCCGGATTATAACGCAATTATGAGCATTGTTCATTCCCTTGCTGCAGGAGCGGAAAACGGGGAGATAAAAGCCGTTGCATTACGCATAGAGCAAAAGCAGGGCATAACTTAAATCAGAAGGTATCTGAAATGAGATTTTACACGAGAAAAAAGAAGCCGAAGGTGTGGAGCCTTATTGCCGTGGCGGTTATTACTGCCGCGGCGGTAGTAATTGAGCTTAATGCAGAGAAAGTGTCGGTTCCCGCGCTGTCGGTCACGCTTCTGCTCGCGCCTGTCTGCGCGCTTGTGATACTTCTTGCGGCTTTTGTGCGCCAGCTCAAGTATAACCCCTATTCTTACAACACGATTTACTACACCGCTTTTTCTCTGCTTGCTCTCACCGCGATTATAACCCAGGTAACAGTGCTTATACAGCTGTTTTCGGGCGAGGGTATTGATGACTCAATGCCGGTGAATCTTGTCGGAGCGCTCGCTTCATCCGCCAAGTATTATATGATTTATTCCGCGCCGTTTGTGCTTGTTTTTTCCTGCGCGCTTTGCCTTTCCAATATTTCGCTCATCCGTCACGAGGGCAGACGCCCCGTTCATTTTCTCGGCATTCTGCTCGCTTTCCTGATGGCAGGGGGCGAAGCGTATCTGTTTGTGAGCGACTACTACACATCGGGCAGCGAGATTGAGATAATCATTCACGATGTGCTCACCAATATCTTTGCGGCTGTTTATCTTTACTTTGAGTGCATGGTTATCGGCACAATAATCGCCGATATAATCGTTATACGCTACAGGCCGTCAAAAGACAGGGATTATGTGATTGTGCTCGGCTGCGGCCTGCGTAAGGACGGCACACCAACTCCGCTTCTTAAGGGGCGCATTGACAGAGCAATCAGCTTTTATCGTGAACAGATTCGGGAAACGGGCAAAGCGCCTGCTTTTGTCACATCCGGCGGGCAGGGCCCCGACGAGGTGATTTCCGAAAGTGAGTCTATGAAGAACTATCTTGTTGAAAACGGCATACCTCCTGAGCATATACTGACCGAGGACAAATCGACAGACACTTACGAGAATATGCTGTTTTCAAAGAGGATAATTGATGAAAAGAATCCGGAGGCCAAGGTTGCTTTCGCCACCACCAATTATCACGTCTTCAGAAGCGGGCTCAAAGCAAACAGAGTAAAAATGCACGCCGAGGGAATGGGAGCGAAAACCAGGTGGTATTTCTGGCCGAATGCCGCTGTGCGTGAGTTTGTCGGCATACTTACAGAGCACAGAGGCAAGCAGATACTGATATTTACCGGCATGATTCTGTTTTATGCCGTGATGACTGTTATTCAGTACAGATTATATTGATTTCATGAAAAGACACAGCTTATTCGGAAAAAATGATTTCGCCTCAGGTCCGGTCTGGAAAATTATTCTTATTCAGGCCGCGCCGCTGATACTCGCTCAGCTTGTGCATCTGCTGTACAATGTGGTGGACAGGATATATATAGGCCATATGGGCGCAAGCGGGAGTATGGCGCTGACGGGAATAGGGCTCACTTTCCCGATAGTAACGCTTATTATGGGTTTTGCCGCTCTTTTCGGCACGGGAGGCGTGCCCCTTTTTTCAATCGAAAGAGGGGCGGGCAATCCCCGGAAAGCCGGACGGATTCTCGGCAACTCTTTTACTCTTATAGTGCTCAGCTCAGTTGTTATTACTGCACTGTGCTATGTTTTCAGAAGACCCGTTCTTTTTGCCTTCGGCGCGAGCGAAGAATCTTATGTTTATGCCCGGGATTATCTTAACGTTTACCTTGCGGGCACGGCCTTCTCTATGCTCGCTACCGGTCTTAACGGCTATATAAGCGCGCAGGGTTTTCCGCAGTTCGGCATGCTCACGACAGTCGCGGGCGCACTGATAAATATTATTCTTGACCCGGTTTTTATTTTTGTGCTCGGGCTCGGAGTTTCCGGCGCCGCGGCGGCGACCGTGATAAGCCAGGCTGTTTCCTGCGCACTGGTGCTGCATTTCCTTGTGGGCAAGAGAGCAGAGATACCTCTTGCGGCTTTCGATATGAGGCTTAAAAAGGAAACCGTCACGGGCATAGTAAAGCTCGGAGCTTCAAACTTCGTAATGCAGGGCACAACCTGCGCAGTTCAGATAGTCTGCAACTCAACTCTGCAGACATACGGCGGAGATCTTTTTGTCGGGATAATGACGGTTGTAAACTCAATCCGCGAAATCTTTATGCTCCCGGTAAGCGGTCTTATAGGCGGATCTCAGCCGGTAATCAGCTTCAATTACGGAGCTGAAAAATATGACAGAGTCACCCGCGGCATCAATTTCAATACCCTTTCCGGCATGGCTTATACACTTGCCGCCTGGGCGCTCGTTTATTTCTTCCCGAGGCTGTGGTTCGGCATTTTCCTTGATGACGGCGAGATGATTTCAACCGGTATTGAAATGCTCAGGATATATTTCTTCGGCTTCGTGTTTATGTCGTTTCAGTTTGCGGGTCAATCAACCTTTCTTGCGCTGGGCGACGCTAAGCACGCAATCTTTTTCTCCATGCTGCGCAAGCTGATTATTGTGGTGCCCCTCACCATACTGCTTCCGATGCTCGGCTACGGAGTCAAGGGAGTGTTTTACGCGGAGCCTGTGTCAAATATCATAGGCGGGCTTGCAAGCTACATCACCATGAGATTAACGGTTTACCGCAGAATAAAAAGGAAAACGGGAGAAAAAAGCGATGGATGAACGGCTGAAAAAGCAGCTCGGTTTCGCGCTCGAAATCGACAAGGAAAAGAATATTTTCAGGCAGACTCATTTATCCGGCCACGGCAGGAACGAAAACGATGCCGAGCACGCCTGGCATATGGCTGTAATGGCCTATATTCTCTCGGAATACTCAAATGAACCTGTTGATGTGGCAAAGGTTATGATAATGTGCCTTATCCACGATATCGTGGAGATTGACGCCGGCGACACATACGCGTATGACGAGGAAAACCAGAAAACCCGCAAGGCAAGGGAGGATGCCGCCAAGCAGCGTATATTCTCACTGCTTCCGGATGATCAGAAGAAAAACCTGACGGCGCTTTTCGATGAGTTTGAGGCCTGTGAAACAGCGGAGTCAAAGTTTGCTCATTCGCTTGATAATCTGCAGCCTCTCATACTAAATAACAGCAACGGCGGAAGCGACTGGAGAGAGCACGGAGTAACCTCAAAACAGGTATATACAAGGCAGGGCAAAACTCAGCTGGGCTCCCAAACGCTGTTCGAGGTAACCGATAATATAATTAAAGACAATATAAGAAAAGGAAATCTGAGGGAATAATATGGATTATGACGTAATAGTGATAGGCGCCGGTCCGGGCGGAATTTTTACCGTGTTTGAGCTCGCAAAGCTCAGGCCCGATTTGCGTATTGCGGTGTTTGAGGCGGGCAATATGCTCAGCAAGAGGAAATGCCCCATTGACGGCGTAAAAGTCAAAAAATGCGTAGGCTGCAAAAGCTGCTCAATAATGAGCGGCTTCGGCGGCGCAGGCGCTTTTTCGGACGGTAAGTACAATATTACAAACGATTTCGGCGGTACGCTTTATGAATACATAGGCAGGCAGGAAGCGCTCGGGCTTATGAACTATGTGGATGAAATAAACCTTGCCCACGGCGGAGAAGGCACAAAGCTCTATTCAACCGCCAACACAGGCATCAAAAAGGCGTGCATGCAGAATAAACTCAAGCTCCTTGACGCGAGTGTGCGCCACCTGGGCACGGATATAAACTATGTGGTGCTTGAAAATCTGTACAGTGAACTCAAGGATAAGGCCGATTTCTTTTTCCTCACCCCGGTTGACAGTGTTGAGATTATTGACGGCGGCTACAGAATTGCCGCAGGCGCAAAGGCATACACCTGCTCAAAGTGTGTGATTTCCGTAGGCAGAAGCGGAAGTAAGTGGATGGAAACCGTGTGCAGACAGCTTGACATTCCCACAAGCTCAAACCGCGTTGATATAGGCGTAAGAGTTGAGCTTCCCGCTGCGCTTTTCTCTCACCTTACCGATGAGCTTTATGAGAGTAAAATCGTTTACCGCACCGAAAAATTTGAAGACAGAGTGCGTACATTCTGTATGAATCCGTACGGCAGTGTTGTTGCGGAAAACACGGGCGGCATTGTCACCGTGAACGGTCACAGTTATGAGGACCCCGCAAGACGCACGCAAAACACAAACTTTGCCCTGCTTGTTTCCAAGCATTTTTCCGAGCCGTTCAGAGACAGCAACGGATACGGCGAGAGCATTGCCCGTCTTTCAAATATGCTCGGCGGCGGAGTCATAGTGCAGAGGTTCGGCGATCTTATAAGAGGCAGACGAAGCACAAAGACACGCATTGAAGAGGGCTTTGTAACTCCCACACTTTCGGCGGAGCCGGGCGACCTGAGCCTGGTGCTGCCAAAGAGAATACTTGACGGTATAATAGAGATGATATATGCTCTTGACAAAATCGCGCCGGGTACCGCCAACGAAGATACTCTGCTCTACGGGGTGGAAGTGAAATTCTATAATATGCAGGTTAATGTAAACGAACATCTTGAAACAAAATATAAAGGGCTTTATGTGATAGGCGACGCAAGCGGAGTGACCCACTCACTTTCTCACGCCTCCGCGAGCGGCGTTTTCACGGCAAGAGATATTGCGCAAAACTGCATATAACAATTAACCTCCGCAGTACAGCCTGCGGAGGTTTGTTTTATGATTATTGTTTCACTGAGTAAGACGCTTGTATCTGTCTTTTATTATGTGCGGAAAATCAATATTCAGCCCGCGTAGGATTATCGCCGCGCACGCGATAAGCCAGTGCAAGGCAAAAATGCAGCCTTTAAGACCGAAATACAGGCTTTTCGAGAAATAGTAAAAACCGAAAGCAATAAGCAGCGCATTCATAATATAAGCGAATTTTAAAAACGGAAGTACTGTTTTTTTATTGCTGCTCTTTTTCTTATAGGTATCTTTTATGTCGGGCGCGCACAGATATGAAAGGATAAACATACGGAAAGCGGACACGCTTTCTGTATTTATTGTGCCTTTTTTTGACAGATGAGAAATCAAAGAGATAAAGAGAGCTGTCAGCCCGACAAAGGCGGATATGATAAACGGAAAAGCGATTCTGCAGGTGGAATCATTCAGTGTGTACCCCGGATTCCCTGTAAAACCGTAAAGCCGGTATGCGGCGCAGGCAACAGCAGAAAGAAGCATTCCGGTATAAACTGCGGAGCTTGTGAGCTGCTCTTTCGCCTCTTGTTTTTCAAATGATTTGATGATAAAAAACAGGTTTATGTACACGGGGAAAAACAGAAAAGCGAAGGAAGAATCCCACACAGCCGCAGCTGCAGCTGTGCACACAAGAGCGGCAACGGAAAGAGGACTCTTTCTGAAGCCGGCGCATATCATGAAGCAGCCGAATGCTCCGAAATATGTTATGTGATCATAAAACCCGTTCAGGGAAGCGTGATGGTAATAGTTAAACCACGGTCTCGCCATGGTCAAAGCCGTAATAAAGACGAGAAAGAGAGCGTTTCTGATATACTTCAAGTCAGGCACCCCCTTAAACATATGTATCCGCGGTAGCGAGCATAAATACAAATAAATATGCGCAGACCATGCGTTTGTCGAGTCTGTAAA
>JAEEGL015151782.1_pt1 | contig 12690 bp, 15 predicted proteins | sample 9134231 | NCBI WGS metagenome assembly JAEEGL01 (sample SAMN16246548, study PRJNA631951) | gut metagenome | biome: gut microbiome; feature: rumen; material: fiber-attached | host: Bos | place: Iran: Karaj | collected 2018-10 | reverse complement strand
GCAATGACGCTGATGCATTCGTATTCCAGACATAGAAGGCTCTCCAGGACGTAGGCGACAAGATCGATGCATCACAGAAGCAGACTGTAGAGGATGATATCAAGGCTCTCAAGGAGACTCTTGAGCAGACCAAGGATAAGGAGCTTTCAGACTCTGAGATCGATTCTCTTAAGAGCCAGAAGGAGAAGCTAATGACTGATGCTCAGGATCTCTTCGCTACGGTTTATGAGAGTGCACAGGGCGCAGCCGGTGCTCAGGGTACGGGTCCTGATATGTCCGGTATGGGCGGCGCTGCAACAGGTGCTCAGGATGCAGGTAACAACGACAACGTTGTTGACGGTGACTACAGAGAAGTATAAAAGTAATCACTTAGCGAGGTTCTTTCGAGCTTAGTGTACTACTTTGTTCTGGCGAGCAAAGCGAGAGCAGAACCTCCATATTTATAAAAGTTTAATAATTCAATTATTGCTAATGCCCAATACATAATGTAGTATGGATTGGGCTTTAGCATGTTTTTATACGATAAGTCGCATAATTATAGATTAGGAGAGATACATGGCAGATCAGAAGCGCGATTATTACGAGGTCCTTGGCGTAAGCAAAGGAGCGAGTGACGACGAGATTAAAAAAGCATACCGTGTTCTTGCTAAGAAGTATCATCCGGACATGAATCCCGGCGATGCAGCAGCAGCGGATAAGTTCAAGGAGGCATCTGAGGCTTATGCTGTTCTGAGTGATCCTGAGAAGAGACGTCAGTATGATCAGTTTGGTCATGCAGCCTTTGATGGCGCAGCCGGCGGATATGGCGGATTTGATTTTGGCGGTGCTGATTTTGGTGATATATTTGGAGACATATTCGGTGATTTCTTCGGCGGTGGCAGAAGAAGTCAGGGCGCAAGAAGTGGCCCTGCAAAGGGAGCAAACATCCGCGCCAGCGTTCGCATAACCTTCGAAGAAGCAGTTTTCGGATGCGAGAAGGAACTGGAGCTTAAGCTCAAGGATCCCTGCCCGACATGTAAGGGAACCGGCGCTAAGCCCGGCACAACAGCTCAGATGTGTCCTAAGTGCGGAGGTAAGGGACAGGTTGTATTCACACAGCAGTCTTTCTTCGGCACAGTGAGAAATGTTCAGACATGTCCTGACTGTAACGGAAGCGGTAAGGTCATCAAGGATAAGTGTACCGATTGTGGCGGAACCGGATATGTAGCAAGCAACAAGAGAATCCAGGTATCAATTCCTGCAGGTATAGATAACGGACAGAGCGTCCGCATCCGTGAGAAGGGTGAGCCCGGAAGAAACGGCGGTCCCAGAGGCGATCTCCTTGTAGAGGTTATCGTTCAGGATCATCCTATTTTCCAGAGACAGGATTACGATATTTTCTCAACAGTTCCTATGTCCTATGCAATAGCTGCACTTGGCGGAACAGTTGCAATTGATACCGTAGACGGTAAGGTTCTCTATGATGTTAAGGCCGGAACTCAGACCGATACCAGAGTAAGACTTCGCGGTAAGGGTGTTCCGACTCTCAGAAATAAGGACATCAGAGGTGATCACTATGTAACCCTTGTTGTTCAGGTTCCTGACAAGCTTTCCAAGGATGCCAAGGAGCTCCTTCGTCAGTTTGATGAGAAGACAGGTGACAGCCTTCATGCTGCAGACAGCATTTCCGGTGACAAAGGTGGAAATGATGATGGTGGAAGCGGCAAGAAAAAGGGTGGTTTCTTCGGTAAGAAGAAATAATATGATATTATAGAGCGGGGAGTATAAGCTCCCCGCATTTTGCGTGTGAAGCAGAGCCATGCAACATAGATTTATTGCATGCTTGCATGCATAATAAATCTATGTTATATGGCGAGCAACACGAACGAGAAAACGCGAAGCGGTTTCGAGGTGCGTGTCTGCTTCACACGCAAAAGGTAGACAAGCATAACCGGAAAGGAAATTCCTATGAAGTGGATGCGTTTTAGAATAAGAACAAATGAAGAGTCAGAGGATATCATTGTCAGCAGCATGATGGATATCGGTCTTGAGGGCGCTCAGATCGAGGACAACGCACCTCTTACTGCTGCAGATAAGGAGCAGATGTTTACTGATGACCTCCAGGATGCAGATGATGAGGAGACAGGCGTTGACAGTAAGGCAGTCGTTATTCCCGGTGAGGAAGGCGTTGCATACCTCAACTTTTTCCTTGAGGTAGATGATGATAACATGCTAACTGTCCATGAGTATGATGATAACGGCGAAGAGACCGAGGTGAAGAAAACTCCTGATCAGATCAAGAAGGAGATAAGAGAAGTTCTTGATGAGCTCAGCAGCTTTTCAGATATAGGCGACGGTACAATCTCAGTTGACGTGACAGAGGATATTGACTGGATCAATAACTGGAAGCAGTACTTCCACAAGTTTTTCGTTGACGATGTGCTGGTTATTCCTTCATGGGAGACTCCTGACGAAGCGGATAAGAAAAAGGCAAACATCACACTTCATATTGATCCCGGAACAGCCTTTGGAACAGGAATGCATGAGACAACCCAGCTCTGCATCAAGGCGCTTCGTAAGTATATAGAGCCCGGTGCCCGTGTACTTGACGTGGGAACAGGAAGTGGAGTATTGTCTATACTTGCCATGAAGTTTGGTGCAGGACACACTGTGGGAACTGATCTTGATCCCTGTTCAGAGCCTGCAGTTGCAGATAATAAGAAGGCAAATGATATTGCCGCTGAAGACTTTGATCTTATAATAGGTAACATCATTGATGATGAGAAGGTTCAGGGTGAGGTTGGAGGTGACTACGATATCGTGGTTGCGAACATTCTTCCCTACGTACTTGTTCCGCTCACACCTATTGTTCCGGGACTCCTTAAGGATGGCGGTATCTACATCACTTCAGGAATCATCGAGGCAAAAGAGGATGTTATCAGAAAGGCCCACGAGGACGCCGGTCTCACTATTTTGGAAGTGACGAAGCAGGGCGAGTGGGTATCTGTAATCTCACGTAAATGAGGGCCATATGTACCATTTTTTTGCTGACAGCAGTCAGCTTATAGACGACGGAAAAAGAATAATAATAGAAGGTTCTGATTACAATCACATGGTGAATGTCCTTCGAATGAAGGTCGGCGAAGAGTTTTCGGTAAGCATCAGGGATGAGATCGAAGGTGGCGGAGAGAGCCCTGATGTGACAGACGAGGAAGCTTCTTTTGATGGAGTTAAGGAATACCGCTTCGGTATTGAGTCCATTAATCCCACGGAGCTTGTGGGTGAGCTTAGATTTGTAAAGGAATCCGGCGCAGAGCTTCCCTCAAAGATTTACCTTTTCCAGGGACTTCCGAAGGCTGACAAGATGGAGCTCATAATCCAGAAGGCAGTTGAGCTTGGAGCTTTTCAGATAGTACCTGTATCAATGAAGCGCTCAGTCGTTAAACTGGATGAGAAGAAGGCTGCGAATAAGGTTAAGCGCTGGCAGGCGATCTCCGAGGCTGCCGCTAAGCAGAGTAAGAGAGCATTTGTGCCTGAAGTAAGTATGCCAATGACCTTCAAGCAGGCGGTGGCATTTTGCGCCGACATGGATGTGAAGCTCCTTCCCTATGAGCAGGCTGAAGGAATGGATAGAACCAGAGAAATAATAGACAGTGTAAAGCCCGGGCAGAGCATCGCGATTTTCGTGGGGCCTGAGGGCGGCTTTGCTGAAGAGGAAGTAAGCTTTGCACAGGATGCGGGATTTAGCGCAATCACTATGGGTAAGCGCATACTTCGCACGGAGACAGCAGGATTTACGATGCTTTCATGGCTTATGTATAAGCTTGAGGCATAAGAGCAGGATAGAAGAGGAATTATGGAAATTTATCTTGATAACTCGGCAACCACCAGGGTGTACAGCGATGTGACGGACCTCTGCATCAAGATGATGAGAGAGGATTTCGGTAATCCGTCCAGCATGCACCACAAGGGTGTTGTCGCAGAGACATTTGTAAAAGAGGCTACTGAGAAAATTGCAAAGACTCTGAAGGCTAAGCCCAAGGAGATTCTTTTTACATCAGGTGGAACGGAGTCTGATAATACAGCGATTATCGGCGGTGCCATGGCGCACAGGAGAGAGGGTAACCACCTCATAACGACAGCCATTGAGCATCCCGCGGTTCTTAATTCAATGAAGTATCTTGAGGACCAGGGCTTTGAGGTTACATACCTTGGCGTTTCAGAGAAGGGAGTTATCGATCTCGAGGAATTAAAGAGTGCGCTCAGGGAGAATACGATCCTTGTGTCCATCATGGCGGTCAACAACGAGATTGGTTCCGTGCAGCCCCTGGAGGAAGCAGGAAAAATCATACACGCAAATAACCCGAAGACACTTTTCCATGTGGACGCCGTTCAGGGATATGGTAAGCTTTCCATTATTCCCAAGAATCTTGGAATAGATATGATGTCCGTAAGCGGACACAAGATCCACGGTCCCAAGGGCATCGGATTTTTATATATAAAGGACGGAGTCCGCATAGTGCCAATAAGCTACGGCGGCGGACAGCAGTCAGGTCTTCGCTCGGGAACACTGAACGTTCCGGGAATTGCCGGAATTGGACGAGCTTCCGAGGAGATATACGAAGGCTTCGATGAAAAGATTGCATCATTATATGATAAGAAGTATCAGCTTATTTCAGGGCTAACGAAGGCTCTTGATGATCTTAGGATAAATGGAATTGAGACAGGCGAAAAGAGTATCTACGACTTTTCAGAGGAGGAGCTTAAGGAGGCTATCGCAGGGACAGCGCCGCATATTGTCAGCGTGTCCGTAAAGGATATAAGAGCAGAGGTTCTTCTTCACGCGCTTGAGGATAAGGAGATTTATGTATCTTCAGGAAGTGCCTGCTCATCAAATCATCCTTCGGTGTCAGGAACACTTAAGGCGATCAAAATTCCGAAGGAATATTATGACAGTACAGTGAGACTCAGTCTGTCTGAGTTCACTACAAAAGAAGAGATAGATGAAACGGTAAAGGCGCTTGCGGAAATTGTGCCGATGCTTAGGATGTTTACAAGAAGGTAACCCTCATCAGGTGCAAACAATAAAGGAGAAAATCATGCAGTACCATGCATTTATAATCAAATACGCAGAGATAGGAATTAAGGGTAAGAACAGATACCTCTTTGAGGAGGCACTTGTAAAGCAGATGGAGCGTGTGCTCGCTAAGTGTGAAGGTGAGTTCAGCGTTTTCAGGGTAGCCGGAAGAATCTACTTAAATGCTAAAGGCTTTGACTTTGATGAGACAGTTTCTGCTCTTCAGACAGTTTTCGGAATTATTGGAATCTGCCCTGCTGTATGCATCGAGAGAGACAGCGATGGAAAGCTTCCTGATATAAACGGACTTTCTGCTGAGGTTATCAAATTCATTGACGGTGTTTATCCCGACAAGAACAAGACCTTCAAGATAAAGTGCAGACGTGTTGATAAGACTTATGCTCTTGATTCAATGGAGGCTGCGGCTGAGATTGGAGCACAGGTTCTTGATGCCTTCCCTGAGATGAAGGTTGATGTAAGAAATCCTGATATCCTTGTAAGCGTTGAGATCCGTGAGAAGATCAACATCTATTCAGAGATCATTCCAGGACCCGGTGGAATGCCGATTGGTACAAGCGGTAAAGCATGTCTCCTTCTTTCAGGCGGAATCGATTCTCCTGTTGCAGGCTACATGATCGCTAAGCGCGGCGCTGAGATCGAGGCAGTATACTTCAATGCTCCGCCTTACACAAGTGAGAGAGCTAAGCAGAAGGTTATCGACCTTGCCAAGGTTATCGCTAAATATACAGGTAAGATCAGACTTCACATCATTAACTTTACAGATATTCAGATGTACATCTACCAGCAGTGCCCGCACGATGAGCTTACTATCATCATGCGCAGATATATGATGAGAATCGCAGATATGATCGCTGCGCAGAATAAGTGCATGGGTCTTATTACAGGTGAGAGTATCGGACAGGTTGCATCACAGACCATGGAGAGCCTTATGGCAACCAACGAGGTTGTTACTGATATGCCCGTTTATCGTCCGCTTATTGCATTCGATAAGCAGGACATCGTTGATATCTCACTTAAGATTGATGCGTACGAGACTTCAATTCTTCCTTACGAGGATTGCTGCACTATTTTCGTTGCAAAGCATCCCGTAACCAAGCCTCGTCTTGAGGTTATCAGATCTCATGAGCACAGACTTGATGAGAAGATTGATGAGCTTGTGCAGACTGCACTTGATACGGATGAGATTTTAGAGATAGAAATTTAAGCAATAAAAAACCTGCGACATAAGTCGCAGGTTTCAATAAATTTATTAAATCATGTAAGGCTTTAAGATTGAAAGCACTTCATCGGCGCCGTCTTCAGCATGGATGTTAAGATCGATCGGTTTTGAAAGATCAAGTGAGAAAATACCCATGATGGACTTTGCGTCAATTACATATCTACCTGATACGAGGTCGAAATCATAATCGAACTTTGTAATATCGTTTACGAAAGACTTAACCTTATCGATAGAATTTAAAGAAATTTTTACGGTTTTCATTGCGCAAATACCTCCTTCTTTTGTCTCAATGATATACGGAAGGACGTTAAAAGTCAATGATGGATACGTCAAAAAAAGTGGAGGTTTCATATGAAAAATGTCGCCTTGCACAGCCTCGGATGTAAAGTAAACAGATACGAGACGGATGTCATGGGACAAAAGTTACAAGAAAACGGTTATAACATTGTTGCATTTGATGAGATGGCTGATATTTACATCATCAACACATGTTCCGTTACTTCTATTGCAGACCATAAAAGCAGACAGATGCTCCACAGGGCAAAGAGAAAAAATCCTGATGCGATAGTCGTTGCCTGCGGATGCTATGTTGAGACCGATAAAGAGGGCGTAAAGGCAGATAACAGCATTGACCTTATAGTAGGAAACAACAAGAAGGCAGAGATAGTCGAGATCCTTGATGAGTACTTCAGGGAGAAGGAAGCACAGGCTACGGAAGCAGTTGATAAGCTTCTTGGCGGAGACAGCATGACTGAGATCAATGATCCTGCGCAGGAGTACGAGCGTATGGAGCTTAAGAGCATGCCGGGACATACCAGAGCTTACATCAAGATTCAGGACGGTTGTAACCAGTTCTGCAGCTACTGCATTATTCCTTACGCAAGAGGCCGCATAAGGAGCAGGGATGAGGGTGAGATTCTTCAGGAAGTAAGAAAGCTTGCAGCAGACGGCTGCAGGGAGATTGTTCTCACCGGAATACATATCAGTTCCTACGGACTTGATAAGGGGGAATCCGCACTCCTTGCGCTTTTACAAAAGCTCAATGATATAGATGGAATTGACAGAATAAGGCTGAGCTCTCTTGAACCCCGCATCATCACGAAGGAGATGGCAGAGGGTATGGCGGAACTTCACAAGGTTTGCCCGCATTTCCATCTCTCACTTCAGAGCGGAAGCAATGATACCTTAAAGCGCATGAACAGACACTACAGCGCTGAGGAGTATGCTGAGAGCGTTCGCCTTTTAAGAGAGGTTTATGACAAGCCCGCGATCACAACGGATATCATTGTGGGATTTCCTGCTGAAACAGATGAGACCTTTGAAGAGAGCAGGAAGTTCGCTGAGGATATCGATTTTTATGAGATGCATGTTTTCAAGTACTCTCCGAGAAAGGGCACTGTTGCGGCAAAGATGGAGGATCAGCTCACCGATAAGGAAAAGACCGCAAGAAGCAATGTTCTTCTTAACATGACTAAGGAACAGTCCAGAAGATACAGGGAGAGCTTCATCGGAACCACTGAGAAGGTTCTCTGGGAGGATGTTGAGACAATCGGAGGTAAGGATTACCTCATCGGACTGACCACAAGATACATCAGGGTGGCCGTTCCTAATGAGACCGCAGATGCGCTTGGAATCAGGTCCGGAGAGATCACGGAGCACACGCTTAATGGTTTCTTAAGAGACGATACATTGCTTATTTAAATTTTATGCGGTATTATTTAATTAACTATGTACTGTTTTAAACATGAAGAATTGGCATAATTTATCAAGCGAGGGTGGCAGAATGGCAGATACTAATCTTGGCAATACACAATTTTTTAAAGTGGATGTTGATCCTGAGACAGGGGTAAAGAAGGTACTCTCTGTTGTTTATGAGGCACTTCTGGAGAAGGGTTATAATCCGGTCAATCAGATTGTCGGTTATATCATGTCCGGAGATCCTACATATATTACAAGTCATATGGGCGCAAGAAGCCTTATTATGAAAGTTGAGCGCGATGAGCTCGTTGAGGAGATGCTCACGGAGTATATAAAAAATAATAACTGGTCCAGAAAATAATGCGAATAATGGGATTGGATTACGGATCTCGTACTGTGGGCGTGGCCATAAGTGATGAGCTTTTGCTTACGGCGCAGGCCAGGGAAATTATCCGTAGAAAAGAAGAAAATAAACTTCGCAAAACACTAGCGCGCATTGAAGAGCTGATTCAGGAGTATGGGGTAGAACTGATCGTTTTGGGACTTCCGCTGCACATGGATCAGTCTGAATCTGTGCGCTCAGGGTTATGCATAGAGTTTAAAGATAAATTAGAAAGAAGAACTTCTCTTCCCGTAATCATGTGGGATGAGAGACTTACAACAGTTGAGGCCGACGCCATCATGGATGAGGTCGGTATTAAAAAGTCAGACCGCAAGGAGTATGTTGATATGATCGCAGCTCAGATCATTTTGCAGGACTACCTTGATAACAGGCCTGAAGCAGAGGTAAAAGAGTAGTAGATGGAGAAAATTACATTTCGTCCGGAAGGCGAAGAGCCTGTGGACTTTTTCGTATTGGAACAGACGGTGATAGGTGCCAAATCCTACATCCTTGTAACTGATGTTGAGGATGGAGACGGAGAGGCGCTGATTCTGCGCGATGATTCCGCTGAGGGGGAAACCGAAGCTAATTACACAATAGTTGATGATGACAGCGAGTTAGAGGCTGTTGCCGTTGTTTTCAGGAAGCTTCTTGAAGAGGACGACATTGGACTTAATTGACATGGAGGATAATCCATGGGAACGGTTTCAACCGACGAATTTAAGGAAATGCTTAAAAGCAAAGGTCTCAAGATAACATCCCAGAGACTTATTATGCTTGAAACCCTTGGCAGACATCCTGGTGAACACCTGGCTGCTGAGGAGATATACAATTTGGTAAAGACAGAGCATCCGGAGATCGGACTGGCTACTGTTTATAGAACTATACAAGTACTGATGGAGTTACATCTGATAGATCGGGTGAACTTTGATGATGGGGTAGAGCGTTACGAACTGGCAAAGCCTACAGGCGGTGCAGGAGCGCATCACCATCATCATTTAATATGCCTAGGATGTGGGAAGGTCTTGGAATTTGAGGAGGACATGCTTGAAGGTCTCGAACTCAAAATCGCCGAGAAGACCGGATTTAAAGTCACCGATCATGAGGTTAAACTCTACGGCTACTGCAAAGAATGTGGAGGAAAGAATTGAATAAAAAGAAAACTAATGTATCCGCTTCAGGACTTCAGGTGATACCGCTTGGAGGTTTGGAGCAGATTGGAATGAACATTACTGCCTTCAAGTATGAGGACAGTATTATTGTAGTGGATTGCGGTCTGTCATTCCCTGATGATGACATGCTTGGAATTGACCTCGTAATCCCGGATATCACTTATCTTAAGAACAACATCGATAAGATAAAAGGCTTCGTAATTACGCACGGACATGAGGATCATATCGGAGCACTTCCTTATGTTTTGAAAGAGATAGGTGTTCCGATCTATGCTACAAGACTTACCATGGGAATCATCGAGCACAAGCTTGAGGAACATGGAATTTTAAAGAAGGTAAGAAGAAAGGTTGTTAAGTTCGGACAGTCAATTAACCTTGGAGATTTCAGGGTTGAGTTTATCCGTACCAACCATTCAATAGTAGATGCTGCGGCTCTTGCAATTTATTCACCTGCAGGAATCGTGGTTCATACAGGTGACTTCAAGGTGGACTACACTCCTGTTTTCGGAGATCCAATCGATCTTCAGAGATTCGGTGAGATAGGTAAAAAGGGTGTCCTTGCACTTATGTGTGATTCAACCAACGCTGAGAGACCCGGATTTACAGCATCTGAGAGAACTGTAGGTAAGACCTTTAATGCGCTTTTCGAGGAGCATTCTGATTCAAGAATTATTGTTGCGACTTTCGCTTCAAACGTTGACCGTGTTCAGCAGATCATAAACACTGCTTATAAATTCGGCAGGAAGGTTGTGGTTGAGGGCAGAAGTATGGTGAATATCATCGACATTGCCCAGAAGCTTGAATGCATCAAGATACCGGATAATACCTTGGTAGAGATCGATCAGCTTAAGAACTATCCGGACAATCAGACTGTTATCATCACCACCGGAAGCCAGGGCGAGAGTATGGCGGCCCTTAGCCGTATGGCCAGCGGACAGCACAAGAAGATAAGCATCCGTCCGGGAGATACCATTATCTTTTCATCTCATCCGATACCCGGTAATGAGAAGGCTGTTACAAATATCATCAATGATCTCCTTGTAAGGGGAGCTGATGTTATTTTTCAGGATGTTCACGTATCAGGACATGCCTGCCAGGAAGATATTAAGCTTATCTATACGCTTGTTCATCCCAAGTATGCGATTCCCGTTCACGGTGAGTACAAGCACCTTATTGCGCAGAAGAACATCGCAATGGGCCTTGGAATGGATAAGGATGATATTTTCATAATTAAATCCGGTGATGTCCTTGAGCTCAGGGAAGATGAGGCCAAGGTTGTCGGAAAGGTTCCGGTTGGCACTATTCTTGTAGACGGTCTTGGAGTCGGTGACGTAGGTAATGTGGTCCTTCGTGATAGACAAAGACTTGCCGAGGATGGTATTGTTATTGTTGTATTTGGAATAGACAGAGAGAATGCGCAGCTTGTATCAGGGCCCAGCATAGTTTCAAGGGGATTTGTGTATGTAAGGGAGTCCGATGAGCTTATCGATGATGCTACCGATCTCGTACTTGATGAGGTCACAGAGGCACTCGACAAGAACATCACGGACTGGAACAAGCTGAAGAATATCGTTAAGGATACTCTGTCAGATTTTATCTGGAAGAAGACTAAGAGAAGACCCATGATACTTCCTATCATCATGGATTCGAACTACTAATCGGAAAAGAGGAAAGATGGACGCAAGGGGAATAGGACTGGGAGTCCTTGACATAGTTGTAAAGGTTCTGCTTGTAATAATAGGAATCATGCTGATAAGCAAGTACGCTTCAGAGGCATATACCTACGGATATAACATTTATAATCAGGTTCCGGCATCGAGGTACGACACCAGAACGGTGTCGGTTTCGATAACGGACAGCATGTCAGTCGGAGATATTGCAGAGCTTCTTGAAAACAGAGGCCTCATAAAGGACAGTAAGTTGTTTTGGCTCCAGGAGAGATTTTCTGAGTATCATGGAATGATAGCTCCCGGAACCTATGAACTTAGTCCTTCAATGACTCCCGATGAAATGATCGGGGTCATGAGTGCATCATCTATCGCAGAGAGCGAGGAGGCAGAGGGTGATAACTGACGAGAGAATAAGTACCTTTATCAATTCGCTTGATCAGGGGAATGCGCCTTTTTTGGACGAACTCGAGAGAAAATCGCTTGCTGACGACGTGCCGATCATCAGAAAGGACACGCAGAGCCTTATAAGGTTTTTGCTTACGATGAACCACCCGAAGAATATTCTTGAGGTGGGCTGTGCGGTTGGCTTTTCAGCACTTTTGATGGCTAACTATTCGGATGAAGACACGAAGATTACTACAATAGAGAAGTTTGAAAAGCGCATACCTGTTGCGCGAGAAAATTTTGATAAATATGATACCAACCGTAAAATCACACTGCTTGAGGGGGATGCAGCCGATATTTTAGCAGAGCTCACCGGGCAGTATGATTTTATTTTTATGGACGCCGCAAAAGGGCAGTATATTAACTTCCTTCCTGACTGCAAGAGACTGCTTGTAAAGGGAGGACTTTTGCTCTCTGATAACGTTCTCCAGGACGGTGACGTAATGGAGTCCAGATTTGCGGTGACGAGGCGCAATCGCACGATCCATGAGAGAATGCGTGAGTATCTGTTTGCGATAAAGCATGATCCGGAACTCCAAAGTGTGATACTGAATGTGGGCGACGGCATGGCTATGTCGGTGAAGTTGTAAGAGAGGTAGGAATGCGAGAAAGAAGAAAACCCGAGCTGCTCATACCTGCGAGCAGTCTCGAAGTATTAAAAACAGCAGTCATTTTCGGTGCTGATGCAGTTTACATCGGAGGTAATTCCTTCGGACTTCGTGCAAAGGCAAAGAACTTCAGCCACGACGATATGGCTGAGGGTATTAAGTTTGCCCACGACCACGGAGTACATGTGCATGTAACAGCCAATATCCTCGCTCACAACGACGATCTCAAGGGAGCAGAGGAGTACTTCCATGAACTTAAGGAACTGGGGCCTGATGCGCTTATCATCGCCGATCCCGGCATGTTCATGATGGCGAGAAGAATCTGCCCCGAGATAGATATTCACGTATCAACTCAGGCCAATAATACAAACTACGAGACCTATAAGTTCTGGGCTGACCTTGGTGCAAAGAGAGTTGTTG
>JAEEGL013451412.1_pt1 | contig 12690 bp, 13 predicted proteins | sample 9134231 | NCBI WGS metagenome assembly JAEEGL01 (sample SAMN16246548, study PRJNA631951) | gut metagenome | biome: gut microbiome; feature: rumen; material: fiber-attached | host: Bos | place: Iran: Karaj | collected 2018-10 | reverse complement strand
TCCTCTTTTGCAGGTTCATTTTCTACTGTGTCAGAAGCATCCTCTTTTGCAGGTTCATTTTCCACCGCGCTAGAAGTATTCTCTTCTGAAGGATTTTCCTCACGTTCTTCAGAACCCACTTCTTCAGCAGATTCTACCGTTCCTTCTTCGATTTCTGTTAAAACCACATCTTCCAAACCTGCTACATCCGGTAGATTTTCATCTGTGAGCCCCTCTTCAGGTAAACCCTCTCCAATAGTCGTTGCCACGTTTGTATCTTCGGCATCCGGTTCTTCAGCATTTGCAATTATGCCGAATTTGAAGCCTGTGATACAAAGCAGCAGTGCCATCACAATAGATAATCCCTGATTTACTCTTTTCATATTGCTCTTTACCTCCTCGCTTTTTTGTAGACTTCTTGCGGGAGATTTCTTTAGTTCCCCCGCAAAAAATCACAAATTTCCATTTAAAAAGCTCATAAGACAAACTTATACATAGTTTGTCCTATGAGCTTATAAAAAAACATTTAAATAGTATTGCCCTATCTGTTCTGTTCTGTTCTGTTCTGTTCTGTTCTGACAAATTCTTGCTATTGGCATCATACCTGTCAACCCTTTCACAAATTAATTAATACATCGTTTTCTCATGATACAAAAATGATATGTTCATTTTGTGAAAGAATTTTGTATTTTAAACATCAAAAAATCACAAATCCGCCCCATCTTGTTCATAATTTGGACATAGTTTTTGAGGTATACTACAAATTACCATCCCCCATGGATGGGTACTTAGGGAGATTGATGTTTTTCTTTTTGGATTAGCTTGTTATAGGAGGTATTGCTATGAATGAGGAAAGCATTAAGAAGTACGAGTCGAAACTATTTAAAGCCTATAAAGAAGGCAATTACGGTGAAACCTTGCAAAGAATGCTTGGTAAAAGACCAGAAAAATCGCAGAGCATCAATGACACTCTGCGTTCTCTCTTTGGCTAACAAATATCTGCTGAATCTAGAATAATAGTGAAAGGTCCGTCGTTTAACAGGGAAACTTTCATATCTGCACCGAACAAACCGGTTTCTACGTGATAGCCGGCGTTCCTGCATTCACCAATAATATATTCATACATTTCATTTGCCATATCAAGGGCACCGGCTTCTATAAAGGAAGGTCGGTACCCTTTTTTGCAATTTGCATATAAGGTGAATTGAGAAATTAACAATAACTCTCCCCCAACATCCGTAAGGGAAAGATTAATTTTGTCATTTTCATCATCGAATATCCTCAATCCTAGCAGCTTTTTTATCATTTTATCTGCTATTTCCTTTGTATCATCATCGGACACGCCAATCAGTACCAAAAATCCTTTGCCGATTTGTCCTATTATATCGCCATCCACGCGTACGGATGCTTCATTTACCCTTTGAATAACAAATTTCATTGCTACTTATCCTCCAATCCATGAACATTTCCATACTGTTCAAGGTTCGATTTTTGGCGATTAATCTCAGCATCGTAACGAGCGCCAACACCATCCCAGTACTTTTCAAGAGTATCCTCGCCTCTTCTGTTTGGAACCTGAATATCAGTTGATAAAATCTCGCCAAAATAGTCCGATAGTTTTTCAGCACCAGCCAAATTCAAGTGCAAACCACCATCATAGGTATCCTGATTCCAATCAAGTCCAATTTCATCCTGTACCTCAAGGAAATTAATATAAGTAAGATTATTTGCCTTTGCATAATCTGAAATCTGCTGATCCCACTGGTCATACCAATAAGGATAAAGAGTCGGAGCCTTCACTAATACCAACTGAACATCATTCTCTGCACACAAAGTGGTCAGCTTATCTAAATAGGTATATGCATTCTCACCAAACTGATAATCTGCAAGCGGCTTCCCCTCAGGCACGTCTACAGCCGGCTTAACATCCACTCTCATATAATATCCGTTAAATGAAACCTTGTCTCTGTGAAAAAGGTATTTGAAATCGTCAGACTTCAAGTCATTCCAACGACTGTGGTATCTAAGGAGTGGAAATAAATATTCTATGAAATGCTCATCCTCGGTCATACTGGCATTAATATTGTCAATTTTGCTCTTAGACCAGCGCATACCATCTATGGACATTCTATTGTATGCTTCATTCTGTGGCTCATTGTACTTCATTGACAAAACATTAAACACTATCACAGAAGGGTGCTCCATGCGAATGGTCTCCTCTGCAAGGTAGTAGGATTGCCATATAAGCTGCTGGGCACTTCCGCGGATGTAGGAATTAATGCCGTAATTCTCCCAGAGATAAACCGGAGATATATTTTCATAAAGCTCACAGTCACCTATAAAAACCACATCATGGTCTGTTGGATCATCGTAGTACTCTTCTATCATTGCACCTTCTAGAATGCCTGACATATACTTTGGCTCCAGGAGCTTCGTAGCAAAGAAAATACCAGTGATGGCAATAAATAATGATAAGACTATTGAAATAATTTTTTTCATATAACACCTCGTTCGCACTAAAATTGATTATAGATGAACTGGCTGGCAGAATAGCCTATGCCGTAGGCTCCAAAAACAACTGTTACCATAAACAATCCATACCAAACAACAAAACGAACTGGCGCAGCCTTGCAGGCAATCTTTTCACGCACTGAACCTGAACGCTGGATAAGACTGACAGCAATAAGTACCAGCATTCCTATAAATACAACCAAATAGTCATAAACAGTTATTCCCATATTCGTAAATGCGTTAATGTTAATCTGCGACAAATGAGACTGGGTAAAAATACTTCCAAACATCTTAAATGTCAAAGGTACATCTCTGTAGCAATCAAACATTCTTAGGGAAGACATAATCAATACTGTACGTACCACTCTAAATATTTTCCAGCCAAAGGTTCCTTCAACTTTTACTTTAGAATGGAACCAACGATAAAAGGGTTCAAGCTCCTGAGAAATCATGATGACAACAAAGTTTCCTAATCCCCATACAATAAAGTTCCAGCTTGCACCATGCCAGATACCGGTTGTAAACCATACTATAAAACTTGATAAATAAACCGGAACTCTCTTTCCCAGATTATTACCCAAACGTGCACGGCTCTTCTTTGAAAGCTTCATCATGAACTGGCTGGCACTAATAGGATAGAAAATATAATCTGTAAACCAGGTACCCATAGTGATATGCCAACGGTTCCAATATTCCTTAATATTCTTAGAAAAGTATGGACGGATAAAGTTTTCGGTAACTTTGATTCCAAGAGTCTCAGCCACACCTATTGTAATATCTATTCCACCTGTGAAATCTGCATACAATTCAAGGGCATAAAACATCGCTCCCGCAAATGCATAAAATCCATTATAAGTATCAGTATCCCCAATAATAGTCTGCACTGCCACAAGAATTCTGTCGGCGATTACTAATTTCTTAAAAAATCCCCATAGGATTCTTTGTAGACCAAAGGAAACTGTTTTCCAATTAAACTTGTGCTCCTCGTAGAGAGTTTTAGATAAATCAGCATATCTACTGATTGGTCCCTGAACAAGTTGTGGGAAGAAGGAAACAAACAACGCAAATTTTAACAAGTTGCGCTGAGCTTCAAATTTACCATTATAAACATCTATCAAATATCCCATTGATTGGAATGTGTAAAAAGAAATTCCCATAGGAATTATTAAATCCACAAAAGAAATTGTGCCGCCATTGCCAAAGGCTCCAAGAATATTATTGATATTTGCTATTGTAAAGTTCGTATATTTAGTAACCGCAAGGATACCTAAATTAAACAAAAGACAGCTTAAGAAAAGCTTTTTTTCCAGAGAATGCTCCTTTGCTTTTGCAGCTTTTCTCTCCTCCTTTTCCATCTCTTTCTTATGTTCTTTAAACCATAAGTCAAAAGATGCTTTTTTGTCAGAGATTGTCCTTGCTGCCAAAAATGTGCTAACGGTAGTGATTGCTATAAAAAGCAAATACCGAGGGTCGCACATAAAATAAAATGCGTAACTTGCGAGCAAAAGGAAGGACCACTGGGCCCTTCCTGGCAGCAAATAATACATTATAAATACTACTAATAAAAAACCTAAAAACTCGTAGCTTGTGAATAACATCTAACTAGTCCTCATCATCTAATTTGGCTTTAATAAGAGCATAAATTGTCTCTGCAGATGCAAAGTTTTCAGGAGTGAGTTCTGCAGCACCGATTGTAACATCAAATTCCTCGTTAATCTCTGAAATAAGAGAAACAATATCAAAGGAATCTAATATTCCTCCTGTTACCAAATCCTTTGCAGTAGTAAAATCCACCTCTGGATGTAAGTCACTTAAAATTTCTAATAATTCATTCATATTTCTAATCCTCCTAATTCGTTCTCTCGCTTGTCACGTTAACATACTTTACATTGCTCTGTCGCGAGATTGGCTCCTCCCGCAACGTAAAGTATTGTTAACTACATATTATACATTTTACTTAACGTTACACGGTCAATCTTTCCGTTGGCAGTGAATGGCATTTCATCAAGACGATTCACTTTGTTTGGAAGCATGTAACGAGGCAATTTAGTTTTCAGTGCTTTGATTAGGTCGCCTTCTGTTATATCACCAACGTAATAAAGAACAATTTTGCCCTGTTCCTTGGCATATATGCAACCTGAAAGCTTAATCTCTGGAACCAGATTAACATTTGCTTCGATTTCTCCCAGCTCTATACGGTGACCCATATGTTTAATCTGGAAATCCTTTCTGGAATGAAAAACAAGCTCTCCCCGTTCATTGATATGTCCGATATCACCTGTTCGATAAATAATCTCTGGATAAGCTGTGTTCAGCGGATTTTGCACAAAAGCCTCACTGGTCTTTTCAGGATTGTTGTAGTACCCAAGTGTAACCGAAGTTCCTCGTATGCAGATTTCTCCCTGTTCACCATCTGCTGCCAAAGTGTTGTCCTCCTTTAGTAGCAGTATTTCTGTATTCTTGAAAGGGAATCCAACAGGAATTACTTCGTCGTCTGCAAAGTCCCTTTCCACAGGATAATAACAACACATTCCTGTTCCTTCGGTAGGACCATACAAATTAAAGAATTTAGCTTCTGGGACAGCCTGTCTCCACAATCTAAATTGTTTAATAGGAAATACTTCACTACCAAAAGCTATTGTCCTAAGTGTATGTGGAACTACAGTATCAAAAGTTGCAAATGCGCTTATCATCGTGAGAGCTGAAACAACCCAGCATACAGTATTAATGTTGTGCTCATTTATATACTCCACCAGCTTAATAGGGAACATAAAATAGCTGTGCGGGATTAAGTATGTTGTCGCTCCAAATTTTAAGGTAGGATAAAGCTCCTTAAGGCAGGCATCAAAGTACAACGGTGTCTGATTTCCAAATACTGTATCCTCATTGAAGCCAAGTGTTTCTGACAGCTGTTCAATATAATCGATTACTGACCTATGGCATGCACAAACACCCTTAGGCACTCCAGTGGAGCCTGAAGTAAAGACAATGTAAATAGGGTCTGTATCAATTGCTTTCTTGCGAACTGTAGCAAGAGCTTCAAAATCAGCATTCGTATTTACGATATCAGAAAATAAAACTTTTTCTGCCTTGTAATCAAAGTCCTCCGCAATAGCAATGGTGCTTTCATCACAAATTATCAACCTTGGCTGACAGTTTTCCAAAATCAGATTAATTCTGGTAGCTGGCATCTCACTATCGATTGGCACATAGTAACAGCCTGCATTAATAACACCAAAAAATGTTGCTATTGTGCTAGGACTTTTTTTCATAAACACAATGATTGGCTCACGCTTAAGTCCCCTGTTTAACAGTCCTGTTCCAACAGAATCCATTATTTGTTTCAGCTCTGCAAATGTAAGCTGGACTTCGTCATCTGCAAAGGCGATTTTATTTGGCACCCTGACCAAACTTCCATCTAAATAATCTAGTACGTTATTTTGCATTTTCTATTTCCTTTATTTTATAGACAAGGGCAGGCACATGCACCTACGCAACTGTCTTTCTATTCGGTAATTAAATGTTCGCATTCCGGTCTTGCCTTGGCACATTTTTTAACACAATCTGCGGCAAGAACATCTACTATATCAAGGACCTTAGGTCCCAAATCGTTATCTCGCTTTAAAATAGAAAGCTCGGTACAGCCTAAAATCACGACTTCTGCGCCCTCTCCTAAAAGCTGAAGCTTCACCAACTCAAATTCGTCCATATTTGGACGTCTTCCTGCTTTAACATCATCATAAATAATGCTCATAACAAGCTTCTGAGCCTCAGGTTCTGGATAAATGCACTTAATATCGTAGTCCTTGAAAACCGAATCAAACAAATGCATTGAAGCTGTACCATCAGTAGCTAAAATTCCAACTTTCCTAATACCACGCTGTCCAAGGTATTCAGCCGCTTCCTTTATTCCATTGCTAACTGGAATAAATACACTATCCGCCAACTGATCATGGAAATAGTGAGCTGTGATACAAGGCATAGCTATGTAGTCTACATTCTGATGCTCAAGTTCACGGGCTAAATCAATAATTTTAGGCAGCGGGCTTTCCTGACATTCCCCCAAAATATATCCAGTTCTGTCCGGAATAGACGGGCAGTTAAAAATAACCATTTCTATATTTTCCTGATCAGTAGCTGCATCCGTAAGTTCTATTATTCTACGCATGAAATATGCAGTTGCCATTGGCCCCAGGCCACCAATTATTCCAAGTTTTTTCATAGATTCCTCTTATGCTAATTAAAATATGGATATTTTTCCCGGTCATAATTATGTGAGCGATAATGCTGACTTGAATAAGCCATCAAGTCTTCATCTGTCACGTAAAAGCCCTTAAATGATTTATCCGTGCGAGGAGTGCAGTCAAAATGCCGCCATCCTTCTCCACAATCTATAACGCTCCAAAAATGATGTCTGGTTGCGGTTGGAATGATTTCAATATCCTCGTTCTTGACTCCAGCTCTGGTTAGTAATGCTTTTCCCACTGCGAAATAATTGTAGCAATCTCCGTGTCTATAGGTAAGACCATCATAGGCACCTTTTAGCCAATCTCCTCTATCTGTGCTCTCGCTGTATCCAATGTTACCTTGAATCCAAACATAAATTGCATGAGCCTTATCATAATCAGACATATCTGGCTTAAGTATTTTTGCAAGAATCTCGTCAGCAAGGGCATACACTTCCTCTTCTGAGCAAGCAGGTTCAATAACTGTAATGGTTCCCTCTGCTAAATCCATGTTGCCCATGGCATCTGTTGCAGTGTAAATAACTGTGTATTCACCAGGCTCGTCCAAATTCACATGACTGCTATCCACCTGAACTTCTATATCTGAATCAACATTGTCTGTAACAATTACACCGGATTTAAAGCTAGCGCTTTGTCCCACATATACTATCTTGTCTAACTGCCCCTCTATTACAGGAGGTTCAATATCATATTCCTGTACTAAATGAAGAGTTGTGTTGGCTGATGTTTTATTGCCTGAATTGTCTTCAGCCACGATTTCAACCGGAATATCCCCGTAATTGTCGAAGCTGATAGAGCTTCCAAAGAAAACTGCCACCTCACCAGAGGCATCGCTTGCTGACTCTACAAACTCTTTGGCACTTGGGATTTCCTCTTTTGTGCGAGTAAGGCTTTTAACAGAAAGCTCAGGTGCCGTTGTATCCTCTACTTCTAAAGTGCATTCGTAGGTAAAAGGATTGCATTGTATGCCAACCCTGTAAGTTCCGGCATGCTCTGTGCTGACAACTGTATCATCTGTAAAGGTGGCAGTCTTAGCAGTATTTTTCAAAAAATCCTCTGCCTGAACTGCGCCTCCCAATTCAACCACACAAGTGTCATAAACTCTATTTGAATAATCATAATAAAAATAGGCTCCCACACCGACAGTGACACAAAATAAAGCCACTGCCCCTACTGTGAAAAGCCTTGATATACGCCGTTTATTCTTTTTTCTGTATCTAACAACATTTCCCATGATTATTCACCCTCAGTCAATTTTAACAATCATGGTCTTCGGAGTCAAATCTAAAGGAAAAAGTTAGTCAAATACGATTCCTATTATACTAAAGAGAGCCATACCTAAATCTTATTAGAACGTCTCCAGATGTTCATAGCCTCTGCTTCTTTAATTAACTGCTCTCTAAAATCAGGGTGAGCTATGTTTATAAGTGCCTCCGCACGCTGCCAGGTGGTGAGACCCTTAAGACATGCTTTACCGTGTTCCGTAACAACAAAATGCGTCATTGCTCGGGTGTCAGTAACTATTCCACCCTCAGTAAGAGTCGGACGAATACGGCTACGCAAACTACCGTCCTTTGCCGTGTAGGTAGAGGAAAGACAAACAAAGCTCTTTCCACCTTTTGAAAGGTAGGCACCAATCACAAAATCTAACTGCCCACCAGCACCAGAAATGTGCTTGGTTCCCACAGACTCTGCATTTACCTGTCCAAATAAGTCTACTTCAATAGCATTATTTATAGAGATATAGTTGTCAATTGATGCGATATTCCTTACATCGTTAACATAATCAACCGGTGCATTTAAAAGTTCCGGATTATTATCAATAAAGTCGTAGAGTTTTTTAGTACCCAGGGCAAAGGTATAGGTCTGTCTAAATGGGTCGATATTTTTCCTTGCTCCAGTGATTTTTCCAGCAAGAGACATATCAACAAAGGCATCCACATACATCTCGGTGTGAACCCCTAAATCCTTTAAATCTGATTGAGCAATCATCGATCCCACTCTATTGGGCATAGAACCAATCCCGAGCTGAAGGCAAGCGCCATCTGGGATTTCTTCGAAAATCAATTCAGCTATTCGCTTATCGGTTTCAGAAGGCACCTCCCCCGATGGAAGTTCCTGTAAAGGTGGATTTGTTCCTTCAACTACGGCATTAACCTTTGAAATATGAACTCCCTCCTCAAAGCCTCCAAGGCAACGAGGAATGTTTTCATTTGTCTCGATGATAATGTATTTTGAATTTTCAACTGCGGCCATAAGATGTGAGGCATTTGGTCCAAAATTAAAATAGCCATGTTTATCCATAGGAGCTGTCATTATCATGAGTACATCATTTTTTGCGATATGTTCACGATAATATCTGCTGAGCTCTGAGTAAACAACAGGGCTATAATAAGCCAAGCCTCTATTAATGAGTTTGCGTTCGACGCCACTCATATGCCAAGAATTCCAACAAAAATGCTCTCCAGCATCCTCTCTTTTCAGTATTGCTGGTTCCTTTCCAAGAACGCAGCCTCTGACCTTTACATCGTAAAGTTCATCTGTCCTGTCCGATAGTGCCTTGTCCAGAAGATCAGGTGTGCCAATACTCAAGCCAAAGTCAATCCAGTCACCACTTTTGACAACACTTACCGCCTCCGCCGCTGTGGTAAGCTTGTCCTGATATTCCTTTAGTATATTCATTTCATTCTCCAGTAATTATGGATTATATCATTTTCATCATAGCGACTCAATTTGTATATTTACTAATAAAACTCAACTATTTGGGTAGTAATTTGTGAAAAAAGTGTGAACAACGTTATTCAAAGTAATTATTTAGTCATTAGACCACTTTTTACTTCATCTAAAGCAAAAAAGAGCTACCACAAATTGTGGTAGCCCATAGAATTACTATATGACTTTTTGTGGGCAACTTAAGGAAAAAGCCCACAAAAACCTATTATTTATTAGAACGTCTCCAGATGTTCATAGCCTCTGCTTCTTTAATAAGTTCATCTCTGAAATCTGGGTGTGCAATGCTAATGATTGCCTCAGCTCTCTCCCATGTAGAAAGACCCTTAAGACAAACCTTGCCATATTCTGTAACAAGATAGTGAGTATTAGCACGAGTATCTGTCACAATAGAACCTGGTGCAAGTGTTGGACGAATACGACTCTTTACTGAACCATCCTTGGTAGTGAAGGTTGATGAAAGGCATACAAAGCTCTTTCCGCCCTTTGAAAGGTAAGCACCAAGAACGAAATCCAACTGTCCACCAGCTCCAGAAATATGCTTTGTTCCAGCAGACTCAGCATTAATCTGACCAAACAAATCAATATCAACAGCATTGTTAATAGAAATGAAATTATCTAAGGCTGAAATCTGTCGGATATCATTAGTATAATCAACAGGCGCACTCATAAGCTCAGGATTTTCATCCATGTAATCGTACATTTTCTTTGTTCCTGCACCAAAGGCATATGTCTGACGGAATCTGTCAATATTCTTCTTTGCACCTGTAATCTTACCAGCTTTGGCGATATCAACAAATGCATCAACATACATCTCTGTGTGGACACCTAAATCCTTCAGATCTGACTCAGCAATCATAGCACCAACAGTGTTTGGCATACCACCGATACCAAGCTGTAAGCAGGCACCGTTTGGAATTTCCTCAACAATAAGCTTTGCAACTGCTTTATCTACATCTGTAGGAGCTCCGCCACCGCCCATTTCTAAGATAGCTGGATTTTCTCCCTCTACAATTGCATCAACCTTTGAGACATGAACTCCCTCTTCAAATCCTCCGAGGCAGCGAGGCATATTTTGATTAACCTCAACAATAATATGCTTTGAAGTCTCAACAGCGGCCATAAGATGAGAAGCATTAGGTCCAAAGTTGAAATAACCGTGATTATCCATTGGAGCAACAACAATCATAAGAACATCGTTTGGCTCGATGTGATCTCTATAGTATCTAGGAAGCTCTGAATAACGAATAGGTGAATAGTAAGAGCAACCTTTGGCAATAAGCTTTCTCTCAATACCGCCCATATGCCAAGAATTCCAGCAGAAATGCTCCCCTGCATCCTCACGTTCAAAAATAGCTGGGAGCTTCATAAGAATACCACCACGAACCTTTACATCTCTAAGCTCGTCTGTTCTGGCAGCAAGTGCCTTATCCAAAGCATCTGGAGTGCCTGTGCACCAACCATAATCAACCCAATCTCCGCTTTTTACAACCTTTACGGCCTCAGCTGCGGTAGTAAGTTTTTTCTTGTACTCAGCTTGAAAATCCATATTAACCTCCGCTCGTTAAAAAAATATCAATTAATGAGATTTTACCACTTATGTTTGTCAGCTTCAACAATAAAATACCCATTGATAAAGCAATGTAAAAAAACATATTACGTGCTATAATTTAATTAAGATTATTCATCAGGAGGTAACAAAATGGCAAAACAAGAAATTGAAGTTGCTGGTGCTAAAAGGCAAATTAAGATTACCCCTTTTGAGCATCACACCAAATATCACGAGACAGACCAACAGGGTATTATCCACACATCTAATTACACTAATTGGATGGAGGATGCTCGGATGGACTTGATGGAGCAAATGGGGTTAGGCTTTAAACAAATGCTTGATATGGAAATAAGCTCCCCTGTTGTATCACAGACTATCGAGCACAGAAGTGCAATAAAATTTGACGAGACTGTCATAATCGATACTAAACTTCTGGCATATGATGGTCATGAGATGGAAATAGCATATCGCATCTATGACAAAGCTACCGGTGAAGACAGAGCCATTGCCAAAAGCCGACATTGCTTCGTAAACAAATCAGGGATTCCTATCTCAATGAAACGAGTATATCCAGAGCTTGATACAAAATTCTTTGAATTCAAATAGAATTTTTTCTATTCCGAGATACTAAACACCCCTATTGCATTATTAGTATCTCACCTAAAAAGAAGCCGAACCATTTGGTTCGGCTTCTTTCATTTGTTATTGTCCTTTTGCACCTATTTCCATCAATAGATTAATCAGTTCAAGATCCGTATCCTGAACTCTCAGATTAGTTTCTATGCGCTCCCCTGCAGGATCTGTAACAGCTATTTCAATTACAGAACCAGGAGTCATCGCCTTGTTCTTAACAGCTGAAAAAAACGGAACTAGCTTTGGATGATTGCGATTGAATGTCTCTGCTGCACTTCTTACTTTAAATAAATCTGCTGGATTAAATGCCATAATAAATTTACTCCTATTTCAACCCTGCTGGTTACCTACCAGCCCTTTTAAAACATAATTAAATTATATATTTACGAATTATTTTTCGCAACTCTTCTTCCTTAATTGGCTTGGCTATATAGTCTGTGAAGCCCAAACGTTCATATTCTTCCTTGGCCCCCACAACAGCATTGGCTGTCTGCATCACAAGAGGAGTATCGCTATTTGGATTTTCTGTCAAGGCGTCAATAGCTTCTTTTAACTCTATACCATCCATGCCAGGCATTAGATGATCTATGAAGATAATGTTGTATTTGTTACGTTTAATTTTATCCAATGCTTCTGGACCAGATATGGCTGTATCGACAGTAACATCTGTATTGCTTAGTAACACAGAAAAGACTCTAAGGTTTATCGCCACATCATCCACCACTAAAATCTTGCCTAACACATCAAACACTTCATTTCGGTCAGCCACACGTCTATCACCGTTAGGTCCCATAGAGAAGATTCCGCATGGTTCCACCGACCTAATTTCCTGTGGTATTGCAACAGTAAATGAGGTTCCTTTACCCAGCTCAGACTCAACAGAAATGGTACCATCCATAAGTTCCACAAGCTGCTTAGTAATGGTTAGCCCAAGTCCGGTTCCCTCAATACGTTTGTTATTAACTTCTCCCACTCGTCTGAAGGATTCAAACAAGTATGTGATATTTTTCTCAGCTATACCGATTCAAGTATGTCTAT
>JAEEGL013269767.1_pt1 | contig 12690 bp, 13 predicted proteins | sample 9134231 | NCBI WGS metagenome assembly JAEEGL01 (sample SAMN16246548, study PRJNA631951) | gut metagenome | biome: gut microbiome; feature: rumen; material: fiber-attached | host: Bos | place: Iran: Karaj | collected 2018-10 | reverse complement strand
GGATTAGAAATAACAGCTATGAGTGATGTAACACCTATTCCACATAACGGATGTCGTCCACCAAAACGACCACGTGGATAATTTTGAAAGGAGTGAATTATAATGGCTGAAAAATTAAGTACAAAAGTTGAATTAGGTTTTAGTGAAGACAAGAATGCATATTTAGTATTTGAAAAACCAGAATATAAAATGACTGAATATGTAGAAAATAATAATTATGGAAAATTTGTATTAGAACCACTAGAAAGAGGATTTGGTCTTACAATAGGTAATGCCTTAAGAAGAATATTATTATCTTCTTTACCAGGGGATGCTATTACAAGCGTAAAAATTGATGGAGTAATGCATGAATTCCAAACAATAGAAGGAATTATAGAAGATGTTACTACTATCGTTCTAAATTTAAAGAAAATTGTTGTTAAGAAAAACACTGATGAACAAGTAACAGTTAAAGTAAGTGCTAAAGGTGAAGGTACTTTAACTGCAGGTGCATTAGTAACTGATTCTACAATAGAAATAATTAATCCAGATCAAGAAATTTGTACACTTGCAGAAGGTGGAAAATTAGAAATGGAACTTACTATTGGTAGAGGTAGAGGTTATGTAGTTGCTGATGAAGTTAAAGAAGTACTAGGAGATGTAAAAGTAGGAACTATTGCAATAGATGCTTTATATTCTCCAATTGAAAGAGTTAATTATGAAGTTGAAAAGGCTCGTGTTGGTCACAATAATAACTATGATAAATTAATTCTTGAAGTATGGACAGATGGTTCATTACAACCACAAGAAGCTGTAAAAGAAGCAGCAAGTATATTAATGGCTCAATTAGATAAAATTGATAATCCAGAATTTACTGATGCTATAAGAGGATTAATGAAACAAAATGAAGAAGATCCAAAACAAAAGATATTAGAAACATCAATAGATGATTTAGAATTATCAGTAAGAGCATATAACTGCTTAAAGAGAGCTGCAATTAATAACGTACAAGATTTAGTTAATAAATCAGAAAATGAAATGATGAAGATCCGTAACCTTGGTAGAAAATCATTAAAAGAAGTAATGGATAAGATCAAGGAAATGGGATTATCATTTAGAGAAGACGAATAGAAGGAGTGAGAATATGGCTTATAGAAAATTAGGTGTAGATAACAAACATAGAAGAAGTATGCTAGCTAACTTAACAAAAGATTTAATAATGAAAGAATCTATTAATACAACTGAAGCAAGAGCTAAAGAAGTAAGAAAATCTTTTGATAAGATGGTTACATATGCAAAAGAAGGTAGTCTAGTTTCAAGACGTAAGATATTAGCGTTCCTTCAAAATGATAATGTTGCTACAAAGAAAGTATTCGATTTAGCAGATCGTATGAAATCTAGAAATGGTGGATATACAACTATATTAAAATTAGGAGAAAGAAGAGGAGACGATGCTCTTATGGTAATCCTAAAATTAGTTGATGAAGCACCAAAGAAAGAAGTAGTAAAAGAAGCTAAAAAGAAAGAAACAAAAAAAGAAGAAAAGGTTGAAAAGAAACCTAGAGCAAGAAGAACAAAAAAAACTGAAGAATAATTCAGTTTTTTTATTTTTTATGTTATACTTAAACTAGGTGATAGTAGATGAAAAAGGGATTTACATTAGTAGAATTATTAGCAGTAATAGTAATATTAGCAGTAATATTAGTAATAGCAGTACCACAGATAAATAGTGTAATAAAACAGACAAGAAAGAATAGTTTAGGAAGTACTGCAAAACTAATAGCAGCAAAAGCAGAAGAAAAAGAAGTAGAAAATGATGCATTAGAAATTAGTGATTCTATAACATGTGAAGATTTAGTAAAACTAGATGATAACTATGGAAATTGTAGTGTATCTATAGTAAATGGTAAAGGTACAGTAACTATAGTGGGTGCAGGTAAGTTTGCTGGTATAACATGTACAGGAACAAAAGATAATATGAGTTGTACAGAGGGTAGTAACACAACTACAGAAGAAGGAATATATGCATTTGGAAGTATAGCAAGTCCTAGTGAAGGATATAGTGATTATACACAAGTAAAATATGCAGATGAAACAACTGCACAAGTATTTATAAAATATCCAACAAGTGGAACATATAGTAATAGTACAACAAAGAGTGTATGTACACTATATGGAGGTAGTTTAACATGTTTTGAAGCAACAACAAGTGCATATGAAACAAACAAGAGTAAATTAACAACATTATTTGGGAGCAGTAAATGTCAAATAGGTCAATTTGGTGACGAAACATACACACTATGCGAAGATGGGTACTGGTATTGCGAAGTGTTCGGTGTTGGCATTGTTATATGCAGCGCACCTGACGCTGACTGCTCTGTTAGTCAGGATGGCTCAGTGTATTGCAGCGACTCTGAATATTAAGTGAGTAGTCCCGCTTGAGGCATCCTCTCGCGGTTCATCTAAGTATCTAGAATCCCATTTCCCGAAAGGAAAATACAATGTGTCGAACGAGTATGCGAGTGTAGACACACTTTTGAGAACAAAAAAAACTGAAGAATAATTCAGTTTTTTTAATTATCATTTTTTATTACTATTATTATATTATCTCTACTTTCATACATCTTAACTTCATCACCAATTTTTGGTTCAAAATTAAGATCATCTCTATCTACTACTTTTATCCATTTATCATTACCAATTGTGATTTTATCATTTTCTATATTAATAATCTTCATATTATCACCACTTATTAATTATAGTACAAAACAATCTTGTGGTAAATAGTTCCTGTGAATAATTTACGGCAAATAGTATCATACTTTACATAGGTGATATAATGATAGTAGAGTTTAATGATTTGAGTGAGTTGTTGGTTTTTAACATTAAATATTACCGCTATATAAATAATTATTCGCAGGAAAATTGGCAGAATTATCTTCTCTTAGTTCAAGATATATAACAGATATTGAAAGAGGATTACACTGCCCAACAATAAATAAAATAGAATCTATTGCAAAAGCATTAAAGGTTGAACCATACGAGTTATTTCAAAATAAGAAACGTAATAAGAATATAATTATAAAAATGAAAGAAACTAGACAATATAATCAAAATAAAAGAACTGATTAATAATTCAGTTTTTTTATTTTAATTTTTTTATTAATTTATTATATTCATCTTTTGATAATTCTAATCCATATTTTAAATTATCAGTAGGTTCTATATTATCTAATATTTCTTCTTTATTTATTACTTGTAAAAATCTTCTTGTTGGACTATCAAATTCATTTCTATATTCTCTTAATTCAGTATCTAATAATATTAAGTCTTGTAGGGTATATAGATTATTACTTAAATTCTTAGATATTTCTTTTACATTAATAAATGCATTAACATCTGCTAGTCTTTCCATAATAGATATATCATAATATTTACTAACAATTCCTTTGTTTTTAACTGCTTGTAAATAGTTTATATTTGTTTTACCAGCAATATTTCTTTCTGTTGGATATATAAATTCATATTCTGCTTTTAATAATTTTCTTTCTAATGATGTATCATAATATCTAATTTTGTCTATTTGTTTAGAATGTTCTACTTCATGAAATAGAACATATAATATATGTAGATTTTTTCTTAAAAACTTTTCTTTTTCGTTTAATTCTTTCTCTATTTGAAAATAAGTTTCTTGTGAATTTAAATCTATTTCTTTTTTTATTGCATTTTTATATATATTTATATAACCTTTAGTATTATAAGCAGCAATAGTAAAGTTATTAGTTAATATTAAATTATCTTTAAAATGTATCTCTCTTAATGAATCAATATTATCAATATCTATACATATATTTATTATTTTTTTAATTGCTTCTTGATCTAATAACTTATTGTTTAATGAATAATCATATACAATATCTAATATATTTTTCATAATAATCCCCCTTTTTTGATGTAGTATTATAATAAAAAATATAAAAATGTCAAATTATGATATACTTATATTGGGTGATAATATGAAAGCATTAATTACAGGAGGATCTTCTGGTATAGGGAAGGACATGGCAATTTATTTAAAGAAATTGGGTCATGAAGTAATAATTGTAGGTAGTAATAAAGAGAAATTAGAAAGTGTAGCAAGTAGATTAAATTGTAGATTTATAGTTATGGATTTAAGTAATACTTCTAATTGTAAAAAACTATATGATAAAGTTAAAAATGAAGATATAGATATATTAATAAATAATGCTGGATTTGGTAAATTTGGTGAATTTATAGATATAGATTTAGAAGATGAACTTAATATGATAAATGTAAATGTAAGTGCTGTACATGTTCTTACTAAGTTATTTTTAAAGGATTTTGTTAAAAGAAATTCTGGTTATATTCTTAATGTTGCATCATCAGCTGCATTTGAACCAGGTCCTTTAATGGCTACTTATTATTCTACTAAAGCATATGTTTTAAGACTTACTACATCTATATATGAGGAATTAAGAAGAAATAAATCAAATGTACATGTTTCGGTATTATGTCCAGGACCAGTTAAAACAAATTTTAATAATGTAGCAAATGTAAAATTTGATATTAAATCAATAAGTAGTGATTATTGTGCTAAATATGCAATTGATAAAATGTTTAAGAATAAATTAGTAATAATACCATCATTTTATATGAAAGCAGGAATATTCTTTACAAGATTTGTTCCTACCAAGTTAATGGCTAGAATAGCGTATAATATACAAAGTAAAAAGAGGTAATAATATGAAAGTACAAAAAGCCGGATGTATATTATTAAATTTAGAAACAAAAAAGATAGGTCTAATTTATAGAGAAAAACAAAATGATTATTCTTTTCCAAAAGGACATTTAGAAAAAGGAGAAACACTTATAGAGTGTGCAATAAGAGAAACTGAAGAGGAAACTAAAAGAAAAGTAAAATTATATTCTGAAGAAGTTATAGCAATAGATCATTATTTTGATTCAATGAATGATGAAGTAGAAATGTATTACTATATAGGTATTGATGATGGTATTAGTGATAATGATAGTACTGATACTCATGATTTAATATGGGTAGATTATGATGAAGTATTAAATACTTTAACATATGATAGTTTGAAGAAAACTTGGGATATAGTTAAAGATACTGTTTTTGATATAATGAATAAATAAAAAAGATGATATCTTTTTTATTTTCATTTATTGAATAAAAGTACATATTATAGTATTATTATAAGTGAGGTTGATAATATGAATAATGGTTCAAAAGGTAATAATAAAACTATATTTATAATAGTAATTTTAATAATATTTTATATATTTTCTAATAGTATAAAGAGTAATAATAATTATGAAGATAGAAAGAATAAACCTAGAAATAGTAATACATTTAAGATAATAGCATCTACATCTACAACTTCTATAGATAAGAATCTTATTGCGTATGGCAAAAAGAAAGGTTTTGAAGTAGATATAGAGCATTATGGTGACTTAGAAATAGTTAATATGCTAAATAGTAATAGTAAAGATTATGATGCAGTATGGATATCTAATTCTATATGGTTATATATGCTTGATAATAGTAGTTTAATTACTGATAGTAAATCTATAGTAATAGATCCAGTAGTAATGGGTATTAAAAAGAGTAAAGCTAATGAATTAGGATTTATAGATAAAGATGTATATAATAAAGATTTACTTAATGCAGTTCGTGATGGTAAATTAAAATATGTAATGGCATCTGTTACTAAGACAAATACAGGTGCAACTAGTTATTTAAGTTTCTTAAATTCATTAGCAGGAAGTCCTGAGGTATTAACATCTGAAATGCTTGATAGTGAGTCTTTAAAGAAAGATTTAAAGGATTTATTTAAAGGAGTAGAAAGAGTATCAGGTGATGAAGATTATCTTGCTACTATGTATTTAAATGGTAATTATGATGCAATGATTAACTATGAAAGTAGTTTAATAGAAATAAATAAAGAATTAGTTAAGAAGGGTAAAGAACCATTATATTTAATATATCCAAAAGATGGAGTAGCAATTAATGATATGCCTTTCGCATATATAAATAATGATTCAAATGATACAGTTACAAAAGAAAGATTTAAATTATTACAAGCATATTTAAGAAGTGATGAAGTAATAAATACAATGGAAAAAGAAGGATATAGATCTTGGTATGGTGGTACTAAAGATAATGTAGATAAGAATACTTTTAATCCAGATTGGGGTATAGATACTACTAAGTATTTAAAAGATATGAAATATCCTAGTAAAGCAGTTATTACTAAAGCAATTAATTTATATATTGAAGCACTTAGAAAACCAACTCATGTAGTATTTTGTCTAGATGTATCTGGAAGTATGTATGGTGATGGTTTAGATGAATTACAAGATGCTATGAATTATATATTAGATTATGAAACTGCTAGTAAAGATAATTTACAATTTAGTGATAAAGATAAGATAACTATTATTACATTTAATGGTAAAACTAAAGATGTATATGATACTAAATATGGAAATGAAACAAAAGAAGTTATTGAAGATATTAATAAATTAGAAGCAGGTGGATCTACTAATATATATGATCCAAGTATTAAAGCATTAGACATATTATCTAAAGATAATAGTAATGATTATACTAAAACAGTAATATTAATGACTGATGGTATGTCAAATGGAGGTTCATATAGGGAATTAGAAAGGTATTATGAAAATAATAGATTAGATATACCAATTTATAGTATTACTTTTGGTTCTTCTAGTGAGTATGAATTAAGTGATATTGCAGATTTAACTAATGGTAAAGTATTTGATGGAAAAAGTGGTTTATTAAAAGCATTTACTGAAGTAAGGAGTTATAACTAATGAAAGGTAAAGAGATAGTATCAGGAGTATTAGGTGGAACATTTTTTGCAATACCATATCTTGCTTTATCTACTGCATTAGTTCCATCATTAATAATAGGTGCAGCAGCATTTGCTGCTAGTGAATTAGTACTTAGTGGTAATACTAAGGAAATATTAAAAGATGTAAATAAACCATTATATTTAAAAGTTAATAGTGCTAAAAAAGAGAGTAAAGAAATATTAAATTTAATACCAAAAGTAGATAATTTAGATACTAGAAAGAATTTAAATGATATTCATAGTACAGTAGAAGAAATATTAGAAGTAGTAGAGAATAATCCTAAGAAAGCAGATAAATTAGATAATTTCTTTGATTATTATCTACCTGTACTTATTAAAATAGTTAAAAGATATGATGAAATTGAAGATAAAAAGTTAAATTCTAGTGAAGGTAAAGAATTTATGAAAAAAGCAGATTCAATGATATCTGATACTAAAGAAGCATTTAAAACTATATTATCTAATTTATATAAAAAAGATTTAATAGACATAGATGCAGATATGAAAGTATATGATATAATGTTAAAAGCTGATGGTATAACTGGTGATAAACCTATAATGAAAGGTAGTGATAGTGATGAATAAGAAAACATTTATAGGTATTACAATATTTGTAATATTAATACTTGTTATTATATTTATTAAAGTATCAAATGATAAAGGTAATAATATATTAAATACAAAACTTACAACTGTTTATGTAGCAACAGGTGGAGGTAAAGAAGATTTCTTAAATGATGAAGAAGTAGTAAAAATATTAAGAAATAAATATAAATTAGATGTAGTATTTGATACTTGGAGTAATGGTAAAACTATAACTCTACCATTAATAAGAGAAAGTGTTAAACTAGGTGATAGTGTAATAGCAAGAGCTATTAGTGAAGGTAAAACTTATACTATTAATAGTGAAGGAGTATCAAAGTATGATGCATTATTTACTTCAGATCAAAGATTCTATGATTATTATAAACTATCTCCTAATAAAGAATTAGGTGAATCAGATAGGTATACTGTACAAGGTGGTGGATTAACTCTTAATACACCAATAGTTATATATAGTTGGAAAGAAGTAGTAGATGCATTTATAAATGAAAAGATAGTAAGTGAAGAAGATGGCGTTTACTATATAACAGATATGAATAAATTAATAGATTATATACTTAGTGGTAAAAAATGGAGTGATATTGGATTAAAGAATTTATATGGTTCAATTAATATTGCATCAACTGATCCAGTTACATCTTCACCAGGTGCTACTTATTATGGATTACTATTATCAATATTAAGTGAAGGAACTGTAACAAGTGAAAATATAGATAAGAACTTACCTAAATTAAGAGAATTCTATATTAAATCTGGATATATGAATAATACACCAGCAGATTTATTTGAAAGATATTTAAAAACAGGATTAGGTGGAGAACCAATGATAGTTGATTATGAAAAGAGTATGATTGATTTTGCTAATTCAAGTCCTGATGCATTTAATCAAGTAAAGGATGATATAAGAATATTATATCCAGCACCAACTATTTGGAATTCACATTGCTTTGCAATATTTACTGAAAATGGTAAGAAATTATATGAAGCATTAAATGATAAAGAAATAGGTCAAATAGCATGGTCTAAATATGGATTTAGAACAGGTGTTACAGGTGGTACTTATGATGTAAGTAATATTGGTATAGGTGTACCACAAAGTATTACAAGTACAGTATCTAGCTTAAAGATGGATACATATAATAAATTAATTGAATATTTAAAAGGAAATTAAAATAAAAACTCCCATTAGGGAGTTTTATTATTTTTTATTTGTTTTCTTTTTCTTAGTTTTTCTTTTCTTTTTATTTAATCCAATAATTAATGTAGATGCAAGTATTAAGAATGAAACAATAATATAAATAATCCTTATTAATTTAATTGTACCATTAATATTTACAGCATCAGATATTCTTACATAATCATAATCTTCTACTTTGGCATCCTTTCTAGTTTTATCTTTTGGATCTATAAGTTTATGAATAGTTATAGCTTCATTTTCTATTTCTTTTAATCTATCACTTTTTATACCAGTTTTTTCTTCTTCCTCTTTTAATTTAATGTATTCGTTACGATCATTAATTTCTTTATTAAATACCTCTTTAGTAGCACCAGATTTTTTAATAGCAATCATCATTCCATCGTAATTAAGAGGTGCTTCAACTGTATATGTTGCAGTCATAGAAACTGGAATTTTAGCATATTCATTACATGTTTTATCACTAACTTTAGTTTCTATAGGATCTTCCCATCCCTTGAAATAATCTTCTGATATTACTCCAATTTTACGAGTTCTTCCATTCCACTTTATTTCAGTGTACTTTGTATCTATATCTTTAGATAATTCATTTAATATAATATCTACTGAATTGTCTACACTAATTTTAGTCGAATTATATATTTCACCCGTATTGGCATCAAATATGAAAGGAATATGATGCATAAATGTATAGAACCATTGTTCCTGTCTAGTAGAATTAAATTCAATAAATCCATTTATATCACACATAAAAGTAATTATATTCTTATTACCATCTTTTTTTACGTTCCAATCACGTAACTTATATTCCATTTTATTTTGCACAAATTTAATAGAATCATCTTCTATAGTATTATTATTAATATCTATTGCACGATAATAAGCACCTGCATAAAACACATCATTTGGACTAGAAACCTTTATTTTGTACTTATTAACAAAAGGTTCTTTAAAATAATTAACTAACATAAATACTATAAGAAATGTTAGTATAAAAAGTAAATATTTTATATTTTTATTATTCATACATACCTCCTATGATATATTTATTTTAACACATATTTATTAAAGAGAATAAATTAGTTTATTAAATAAGTGTTAATTGACATTATTATTTATATATAAACATTAGTTGTAAATTTTATTATAAATTGGTATAATTTTATTAGATAATTATTAGGAGGATATTATGAATTTAGAATTAAAAGTTAAAAGCGTTGATGATAAGAAATTAGAAGATTTAGCTACTGAAAAAGTAACTGAAAAACAAATCGAAGAAAGCTTAAATTATGATTTATTAACTAAAGAAGAGAAAGAAGCTATTGATGAATTTAATTCAAAAATAGATGTTAATGACTCTGCTCAAATATTACAATTTGGTGCAGCTGCACAAAATAAAATATCAGAATTCTCTGATAGTATTTTAGAAGATGTTAAAACTAAGAATACTGGTGAAGTAGGTGAACTACTTGCTAGATTAGTAAGTCAAATTAAATCATTTGATAAAGATATATCAAATAGTAGTAAAAAAGGTTTAATTGGTAAGATATTTAGTAATGCTAAAAAAGAATTAGATTTTATAATTGCTAAATATAGTAAAATAGAAAAGAATATAGATGGTATTGAATCTAACTTAGAGAAGAATAAAATTCAAATGTTAAAAGATATTACTATATTTGATACTATGTATGAAAAGAATTTAGAATATTTTAAAGAAATATCTTTATACATAATTGCTGGAGAAAGAAAGTTAAAAGAATTAAGAGAAGTAGAACTTCCTAAATTAGTAGAAAAAGCTAAAAAGACTGGTGAACAAATAGATGCTCAAAAAGTAAATGATATGGAAAATCTAATTAATAGATTTGAAAAGAAAATATATGATTTAAAAACTACTAGAATTATATCTATTCAAATGGCACCACAAATTAGATTACTTCAAAATAATGAAGCAGAACTTGCTGAAAAGATTCAAAGTTCAATTACTAATACAATTCCATTATGGAAGAATCAAATGGTACTTGCATTAGGTATAAATAATGCTAAACAAGCTTTAAAAACTCAACAAGCTGTTACAAAGCTTACTAATGATATGTTAGTTAAGAATAGTGAAACTTTAAAACAAGGTTCTATAGAAGTTGCTGAAGAAAGTGAAAAAGCAATTGTAAGTGTTGAAACATTACAAAAGACTAATAAGAACTTAATTGAAACATTAGATAAAGTAATTGAAATACATAAGACTGGTAGAGAAAAGAGAGCAGAAGCTGAAAAGACATTACTTGAAATTGAAAAAGAATTAAAAAATAAGATGTTAGAAATAAAAGTAGATAAGAAGTGATATAATGGACAAAGACTATTTTAAAGGCATATATGATGATTTTTTTGGAATAGAAAAAGAAACTAATAATGAAATAATTGAAAAGGGAAGTCAAGAAGAAATGACTTCTCTATTTGAGAATATTAATAAATTATATATTAGTGATGAATCAAAAGATCTATTAAAAAAGATAATTGAATATGCAAGAAAATATAAAGAAGGAATAGAAGAGAATTATATACCATTTAATATATTATTAGAAACTAGTAATGATAATATAAAGGATGAAATAATATATATACTATCTTATTCATTAAAATATTTTGATTATATAGATAGTAAGAAAAAAGAAGTATCACTATATGATGTAGAAGATGATTTTGATAGTGGATTTATAAGTATAGAAGATTTAAATGGTATTAATTTAGAAGAAGATAAAGTAAAAAAGAAATTCTATCATAATTTAGAAGAATATTTAAAAGGTAATAATAAGAGTTGTTTATTAATAATAGGTAATAATATTGAATTAAATAATTTCTTTTTAGGTAATGAAAATATTAAAAATAAATATTTTGAATTAAAGATAGTAGAAACAATACCAGGTGTTCAAGATATATATGAATATGTATCTAATAAAATAAATCTAGATGATGATTTAAAAATAAAAGTATTAGATTATATATCTAATACATATAAAGATATTAATGAATATGAAGAATATCAAAATAATTTGGTTAAATATATTTCATTTAATAAAGATGTTCCAAAAATAGAGGAACAAAAATCTATGGATGAGATATTTGCTGAATTAAATGAATTAGTTGGATTATCTAAAGTTAAAAAAGTATTATATGAACTTGTAGATATGATTGAATTAAAAAAGAAAGCAGGCAATTCATTAAATATAAAAGATATAAATCTTCATATGGTATTCTTAGGTAATCCAGGTACAGGTAAAACTACTATAGCAAGAATAATATCAGGTATTCTATATAATCTAGGATACATAAAAGAGAATAAGTTAATAGAAGTATCAAGTAAAGATTTAGTAGCAGAATATGTAGGTCAAACTGCACCTAAAACAATGTCTGTAATAGAGAAAAGTATGAATGGAGTATTATTTATAGATGAAGCTTATACTTTAGCTGTAAAAGGAGATAATAGTTATAATGCAGAAGCTATTGCTACGTTAATTCAATCTATGGAAAACTATAGAGATAAATTAGTAGTTATATTTGCAGGATATACAAAAGAAATGCAAGACTTCTTAAATTCTAATTCTGGTATAGTATCAAGAATAGGTTATACTTTAGAATTTGATGATTATACTACAGAAGAATTAAAAGAAATATTCTTATCATTTACAAGAAAAAGTGGATTTATAGTAACTGATGATGCTTTAGATTATTTAGAAGAAATAATTAATAAATATAGAAATATGAAAAACTTTGGTAATGCTAGATTTATAAGAAATATATATGAAAAATCTATAATAAAACATGCATCTAATGTAAAAAATAAAAAGAGAAAAGATGTACTTAAAACTATTACTAAAGATGATATAAGTATAGATAATTTAATATTAGAATAGAGAAATCTATTCTTTTTTTTAATTTTATGATATAATTACAATAGGAGATAGTAGATGAAAAAAGGATTTACTTTAGTAGAATTATTAGCAG
>JAEEGL011726991.1_pt1 | contig 12690 bp, 3 predicted proteins | sample 9134231 | NCBI WGS metagenome assembly JAEEGL01 (sample SAMN16246548, study PRJNA631951) | gut metagenome | biome: gut microbiome; feature: rumen; material: fiber-attached | host: Bos | place: Iran: Karaj | collected 2018-10 | reverse complement strand
TGGTTAAAATTTTCTCATGAAAAAAAATTAGATTGGCAAAGAAATTATAATACAAGACCAATAGTATTATCAGATGCAATGAATAAATTAAGTAATAACTTAACATTAAAATATAGTTCAATATTCCAAAAAGAAAAATTATATAATAATTTATTTTATTCAACATCATCATTAATAAAAAGTATTTTAGCTCAAATTGGAAAAGGAATTGGAAATGGTCAAGCAATAAGAGATGAAATATTAAGTGTAATGAGAAAAAATAAAATACCAAAAAATCATATAAATAATTTTTATGAACAATGGCATCAAAAATTACATAATAATTCAACACCAGAAGATATAATAATATGTGAAGCAGTAATTGAGTTTTTAAAAAGTAAAGGTGATATTAATGTTTATTGGGAAGTATTAAAAAGAGGAGGAATAAATAAAGAAAGATTAGCTTCATATGAAAGAAATATTGTATCTGAACCTTGGTATAGTTCAGCTTATAATATTAAAGATTTTGAACATTATTTATTAACTTTAAAAAGTGTTCATTCTTCTACTGATTTAAGTTTAAGTTATGATCAATGTAAATATATATTTGATGATAATGCAAAAAAAATATTTGATGATGTTGTTTATAATAAAGAATCTTGTGATACTTTAATATTAATTAAAAAAGTTACTGAAGCTAGAGAATTTTTACAAAAGATTATTAAAATGAATTTAAATGATATTAATAAATTAAGAGATATTTTATTTTTTGAATTGTCTTTTGAAGTTTATGTTAGACAATTAGTTGAAAAAATTATTCATATTAAAATTGATTATGATAAATATATTGATGAGATTAATTTAATTATGAAAAATATTAAAATTTCATATCCTAATTATTCTGAATTTTCTCTTTGTTTAAATGATTGGTTTAATATTGTTGATAAATTAAAAAATGATAATTCAAAAGATTCTGCTTTAAAAATTAAAAGTGTATTAAGTAGATTAAATAGAATATTATCTTCAGTAATTGATTTTTATAATAATTACTTTGATTCAAGAGCAAGATATTTTGGAAAAGAATGTGCAGTTGATAATAATTATAGTGATATTTTTGCAGAAGAAATGATTAGAGGAAGTATATTTTTTGCTTTATCAATTTTATTAAAAAAAATAGAACCTACAATAAGAAAAAATGCAGAATTATCAGATTGGCTAATTATATCAAGAAGTAAAAATGATTTTGTAAATGGAAATTTAATTTATGTTAAAAATTTAATTGATGTTCAATTAACAAAATATAAAGAAAAAACTATAATTTTAACTGAAAGTATTAATGGAAATGAAGAAATTCCAAAAAATTGTGTTGGAATTATTATTATTAAATCTGAAAATTATCCTGATATTTTATCTCATGTTTCAGTTAGAGCTAGAAATGTTAATTGTTTATTTAGTGTTTGTTTTAATGAAAATATTTGTAATGAGATATTAAAATTAATTAATAATAAAGTTAAATGTTCTATTGTTGATCAAGAAATTAAAATTGAAAAAATTGAAAAAGAAGAAGATAATGATAATAAAAATGAAGAAAAAATTGAAAAAATTAATATAATAAAATTAAATGATAAATATGAAAAAATTTATCTTGAATTAGAAGAATTTAATTCAAATTCAGTTGGAGCAAAATCTTTAAATACAAAAAAAATATATAAAAAAATACCTAATTGTGATTATATTAAATATCCAGAAAGTTTTGCAATACCTTTTAATGTATATGAATATTTCTTATCACTAAAAGAAAATTCAGATATTAAAGAAGAAATTGATGAATATATTGGAAAATTAAAAATAGCAATTAAAAAAAATGATATTAAAACTTTATTAGATAAATGTAAAAAAACAATATTAAAAATAAAATATGTTGAAAATGAAGAAACAAATAAATTAAAAGAAAAATTAAATTTATTTGGAATAAAAGAAAATGAATTTGAAAAATCATTTTTAGCAATAAAAAAAGTATGGGCATCAAAATATAATGAAAGAGTATATATTGCAATATCAAAAGTAGGAATTTCAATAGAAGAAATAAAAATGAGTATTTTATGTCAGAAAATAATTCCTTCTGAATATGCATATGTAATTCATACAAAAAATCCAATATCAAATAATAAAAATGAATTATTTTGTGAAATTGTAATTGGAATGGGAGAAACATTAGTTGGTGCATATGAAGGACAAAGTTTTTCATTTATTTATAATAAAGAAAATAAAAATTATGAAATTAAATCATATCCAAATAAATCAATTTCTTTAAATAATTCTGGATTTATTTTTAGAAGTGATTCTAATATTGAAGATTTACAAAATTTTTCTGGGGCTGGTTTATTTGATTCTGTTCCTATTGATAATGATAATGAAGTTGAAATAAGTTATTTTAATGATAAAATTTTTTGTGATAAAAATTTTGTTGATAATATGATTAATAAAATTAGTAATTTAGGAATTGAAGTTGAAAAATTATATGGATGTGAACAAGATATTGAAGGAGTTTATTATAATGGAGATTTTTATATTGTTCAAACTAGACCACAAGTATAAAAAAAATTATAAATGTTTATATATTTATTTATTAAAATTTAAATAATTTTTATTTGGTTGGTTAAATCTATTTTTTTATTTTAAATTTTTGAAAGAATATATAAGGTATTATTTTTTTTTTGGAGATTTAATATTTTAAAAAGTTATTTATTTTTCAAAAATGGATAATTAATATTTTATATTAGCAATTTTTATTTAATTGTAGATAAAATTAATTATTTATTTTTTACTGTTTTTAAACAAAATTGTAAGAATATAATAACAAAATAAAAATTTATGAGATTTTTTTTATAATTTTTATATTTTAAGATATAATTCAATTTGTAATATTAAAAATCCAAACTTTTATAAATAAAAATATAATAATTTATATTTAAAATTTATTTTTATAAATTCATTGAATTATACATAAAATCTTCATCATTACTCTCTTTTCTGCTTCCTTTTATATTATTTATATTATCAAATTCTATCTTATCTATATCATTATTATTTCCAAATCCAAATGATAAATTAAATTCTTTAATATAATCATTTTCATTATTTTCCTTATATAATATTTCTTTTTCATTAGTAACATTTAAATAATAATTATTTTTTTTATTTTTTTCATAATCATTTTTCTCTTCATAAATAGAATTAATAGATTTTTTTCTTTTTTTTTCATTTGCAAAATCAATACTTCCTTTTCTAGAACGAGGAATAAATTTATTAATTAATAAAAATTCATCATTATCCAATTCCATTTCACTATTTTTTTCATCATAATAATTATATTCAAATAAATCAGTATTAGAAATATTATTTTTTTCAGAATATTCAGAATTAATATTAGTAGATTTACTTCTTGATTTTCTTTTCTTATCATTAAAATTATTTTTATCAAAAGCAACATTATTTAATTCTTTAATAACATTATCAAATTCTTTTTTTGGTAAATCTTTTAATAAATCATGTAAACTTTTAATAGAAGAATTAATTAAATTGATATTTTTATTTAAAAATTTAGCTCTTTTTAATTTAATAAAAAATTTTTGAGCATGTGATCTCGCCTGAGTACTTGATCTTGTTTTAACATATCTTTGAACTTGTTTCCAATTATTTCCATATTTAATAATTGCTTCAATAAATCTTTGATGTTCTTCTAATTTCCATCTTCCAGTTGAAAAATTACTTTCTTTTCCATTTATTCCATTTAAATGTAATCGACATTTTTTTTGTTTATTATCTTTTATTTTTTTTAATTTTTTATCATTTATTGAAAGTGTTTTTATCACGGAAAATCTAAATTTTATTCTTCTTTTAAATTTAGTTTGTTGATTTAATAAAATTTGAGAATTTATATAATTTTGAGAATGATTTGGAGTAAATGTTGTTTTAAAATGAAATTTTTGAAATTTTTGTTTAAATGTTATTTTTTGTTCGATTGGTTTTTTTATATTAAAAAGATGTTTAGATGATAAAATTTTTGTATTTTCATTTTTTTTTGGAGTGGAAATAAAAAACATTTTTTGATAAGGTTTATTTACTTTAAAAGGAAGAAATTTTTTCATTTATTCTCCTAAATTTTAGGTTTAACCCTTAAATTTATATTCAATAAAATTTTAATTTACTATTTATTGTATTTTAAGATAAAAAAAAATGTAATAATAATTTTTTTTAAATATTATTAATTTATAAATCTGGATTATTTTCTTTTTTATTTTTTTGAGATTGTGTAGAAACATTTTGTAAATTTTCTGGACTTAATACTTTTGCAAATATTTCTTGAATTTTTGTTGGATCCAAATAATCAACAATTTTATTTATATCAATTTCTTCTGGAATATCTTTTAATGCTAATTCAACTACTTGTTTTAATAATATATCAAAGTATTGTTGTTGATTATCATCTAATTTTTTTTCTTTATTTTCTACTTCTTCTCTTCCTAATTCAAATAATCTTCTAAATATTTTTTCAAATTGTTTTTTTGTAATTATTTTTTGATTATCCCATTTTTCTTTTTTTAAAATTTCATTTATTCTTTCTTGTAAATGTTCTTTTTCTTCTTGATCTGTGTGACTCATATTTAATGATTCGTTTTTTTGACATTTGATAATTAAAACTAGTAAAAAAAGTAAAATATATGATATTTTCATTTTTAATTAAAAAATAATTAATCATTAGATTGTTTTTTATTTGAGTAATAAGAACTATTTTCATCATAGTTTTAAATTTATTTGATTAAAATTTTTAATTAAAAATGATTCTTATTCAATCTAATTTATTTAAAACATAATGAAATTTTAATTTTAAAATTTGATTTTAGTTTTTTAAACGAATTTAAAAGATTAATTATAATAAAATATTAAAATTTTAAATTTTTATATTGATAAATATAATCATTACCCTTAATATTATTAAAATATATAAAAGTAATTTTTTTTATCACATAAATTAAAAAAATAAATATCATATTTTTTTCATAAACAAAACCACAATAAATGACATTTCTTTTTTATTTTAATTCAAAGTATATCATTTTTAAATCTTATTATTTTGTAATATTTATTCATTATAATTATATATTTGATATATTTTTTAATATAAATTATCAATAATGAATATAATAATACATATTTTTAATAAACAATTTCTTTCTTTTTCTTTTTATATTAGAAACTATCATCTTGAAGTGTTAATGTTGTTATTTTTGGTCTTTCAGTCTTTGGTTCATCAAATTTGTCATAATTTCTGTTTTTTTTAAATTCAAAGTTATTTAATGAATATTTTTTACGAAGACTAATTTTCTTTTTTTTACTATTATTACTATTTTGTTTTATATAAGTAGAAAATGTAGGATGATTATTTTTTGTTAAATTCAAATTTATATTTTCTTTTTTTAAAATACTATTTACTTTATTCTTTTCTATTTCTTTTTTAGAAGTTAAATTATTATCATCATAACTCATATTAATTAATTCAATTTTAAAATCTCTTTTATTTTGTGATGATATTATTTTTGTTGATTTATGCTTATAACTTTTTCTTTTTGGTAGAATATTTGTAAAAGGATTATTTGAAATGTTTCTAGGAGTTTTTAAATCTTTAAAAGTAATATTAGATTTATTTTTTAAGCAATGTAAAATTTTTCTCATAGTTTTAAATCCATCTTTCATTCTTTTATTTTCATTTATTAATTCTTGATTTTCATAAAAATTAATAACTTCTTTTTTTTTTAAATTAAATGAAGGGATTTTTGGATCTTTTATTTTCTGATAAGATAATAATTTTTTTGAATTTACAATTAAATTATCTTCATTTTCACCTTCTAATTTTTCTAATAAATTAATTGGAATTATATCTAAATGAAGTGTTGAATAATTTTTGCTTTTACGAGATGAATTCATTATTTGACTACCTATAATTGTTTTATTAATTATACAAACTTCAAAATTTTCACAATTAAAATTATATAATTCTTTTATGTTATAACCATTGATTCTCATCATATGTGGTTCTCTTTTAAAAATTGATAATATTTCATTATTTATCTTATTTAGTAGTAAACTTCTTATTTTATTTGCTTTTTTATTTTTCATTTATATTTTTTGTATTTTTGTTTAAATAATTCTTTAATTTCAATGATAATTATTAATTCTTGATATTAAAAAACTTATAAAAAATTTTGTATTAAAAAATATCTTATTGTGTAAATTTTAAAAACATTTTTATTTTCGTTTAATATCAAATAACTTAATAAATCAATTTTAATTTTATATTTAAAAGTTCAAAAAATTTTTTTATTAAATAATATAAAATAAATTAAAAGAATCATTATGAAAATTAAAAAATAATAATATTAATAATAAAAAAGTCTATATATAATATAATTAGCTAAATAAATTTAGTTATATAATCAAAATTTAAATTAAAAAATCAGAAAAAAAACTAAAAAAAACCAATATTTAAGTTAAATAAGGATAAAATAATAGTAAATTTATTTAAAATGTAATAAAATTGGTTATTTAATTAAGTTTATTATTTTTGATGTGTTTTTTTATCCTTAATTTTAGAAAGAAAAAAAATTTATAATTAATTAAATAATTTAAATTATAAAATTTTATTTTTATCATTATTAGAAAAATTATTTAGAGATTTGAAATAAAAAATAATATTTTTTTCTCTATTAATAAGATTAGAAAAATTTTCTGATATTTCATTTCTTTCTTTTTTATTAGTTAAATTTATTCTTTTAAAAATTTTAAACTTTTAATTTGAAATTCATTCATAGCTTTTTTAAATAATGATATTCATGAATATTTTTAAATATCTATTCAATTGAATTAATTTAATTTAATAATATTGAATTAAATTTGAATCCTTTATATTTAAATATTTATGATAAACTTTTTTATTTGAACAACAAAAAAATATATAAAATTTTAAGATTTTCAAATATAATTTGTTGATATGTAAAATTTGACTTATAAAAATAATTGTTTTCATAAGCATTAATTTAATTATTCATTAAAGGATAGGTTTTTCTTCTTTGAAAAAATTGGAATTTGAATGTTCATAAGAATATTGTTTTTATCAAAAAATTATTTGTACTTATTTTACTTAACTTTGTTTCTTTTTTTAGCATTTAATCTTAAAAGTATTTCTTTATTTGCAAGTAGAATAGGAAAAAGTATTTTTAAATAATTCTCAAAAAAAAACTTTTTTTTATTTTTTAATTGATCATTATTTTCTGAAGTTAAAATTTTAATTGAATTTATATGCTCAAAATTATTTTTTTTAAAAGATTAACTGAAATATCAATTTTATCATCAAAATAAAAAAAATTATTTAAAATAACTAATTTTTTTATATTTTCACCAATATTATGTAAAATAATATTTCAAATATATAAAAATAAATTAATTAAACTTTCTATAATAGCAATAACATGATGTAAATTAATATAACATCTAATATAATAATTATTTTCTGAAGTATTATAAATTAATAAAATATAAATATTTGATGAAGAACCTTCAATTTTTAATTCTTCTTCATTAAAAAATTTATATGAAGAAATTATTTGTTCTATTCCCCAAAGAGAAATATTTTACATTTTATTAAATAATAAACCTTTTTCATCATTTAATATAGTTTTTTTATTTTTCTATTTTTAAATCATCATCAGTATAAATGTGATAATTAATATATTCAATATGATTATATGAGCTTTATTTTCCTTTATTATCTAGTTTAGATGAATAATATTATATTTTAATAAATAAAATATTTTTTTCATTTATATAATATCCATTAAAATCTTCAATTCAAAATGCAAATACTATATTTCTTTTTTATATCATGATTTCCATATATTGAATCATTTTGTATTGAAATTGTGATATTTGGATTTATTCTCATAGGTAAATTTTTTCCAAAAATTAAAAATATAATTATTGATTTTTTTCCTAAAAATATTGTTAATATTCCTCCAATTACAGCACTACTTTTTAATGCTACTCTATCATAAAAGTGGAATTTTGAACTTAATAGAACATTTTTTTTTGAAGAAACTTGTAAACATTAATTATTAAAATAAAAAAAAAAATATTTAAATAAATAATTTAAAAATCTATTTTATCAACCATAAGAATTTTCTTTATTAATTTTCAATAAAATCAAAATATAATCTTTAAAAATAAAATTAATATAATAAAAAATATTAAAAAATAGAATTTTATAACATTGAATTATAAATATTACTTATAATAATTTCTTTTGTTTTATATTATTATCTTCTAATTTTTTTAAATATGTATTCAATACTTATATAATGATAAATTTTATCAATTTATTAATTTATTAAATAATATTTTTTTTTTTTCTTAGAAAAAAATGGATAAAATGTTAATTTCATTTTTATTTAATTATACTATGCAATTGAATTTCATTACTTAATATGATTAATTTTTTAATTATTTTTAGGATTTTTATTTAATTGTTTTATATTTATAAAAATCAAATCTTTTTTTCTGGCAATTTTATTATTGATTCTAATTATTTAGTTTATAAATTTTAAAATGAATTCAAATTTAATTAAAATGATAAAAATAATTTTTGATATTTTATTTTAAAAAAAAATTTTTTTCATAAAAAATATAAAATTTGATAATTATTATTTGTTAATAAATAGATTCAATTTATAAATTTTATTATATTAAATATAATATATAATTTTTATTATAAATTATCATTCAAAGCAAGTAATAATATTTCTTGTAATTTGACTTTTATAGAATCAACATTACAAATAATTAAAGAAACTAATAATTCATTAATTTCTTTTTTATATTTTATATGTTTATAATATTTAAATTTGTTCAAGGCACTTAAAATCATTTTTTCAACTTCATCTGAAATATGTTTATAAAAAATATTTTTTTCATAAAATGTTTCATTATCAATCACAGTAATACTTTCTCTTTGACTCTTTAAATTGATTTCATTTAAAGTTTTTGTTTCCTCAACAAAAATTTTTAAAATATATATTGACATTTCTAAAATTTGTTCAATATATTTTTCTTTAGATTCACATTTATCAAAACAATAATTTAATAATGTAAAATACAAATCTAAACTTCTTTCTTCTTGTGAATAAATAACTACACTTTTTTTATTATCTGTAGAAATTATTTTTCTTAATGTATAATTATTATTAAATTTTACTGCAATTTGAAAACTTCTTTTAAGAAGAATAATTAATTTTTCTAATTCAACAATATCAATATTTTGAACATTAATATCTAAAAAATTTTCTAAAGAATTTAAAAGTAAATTTATCATTTGAGAATGAAGTATATTTAAAGAATTATTTTTTTTTAAAATTTCAGTATTAATTTTATCAGATTGTTGTTCATATAATTCAAAATCAATTTGTAAATTTTCTTCAAAAATATTTACTAATGAATGAAATAATAACAAAGGAAAATTTTTCAATAAATTTAAATTTTTTTGATTTATTAATAAATCAAAACATTTTATTCCAGTAATACAAACTTTTCCATCTTGACTTTTACACATTTGATTAATTAAACCTAAAACAAAATCAATGTTACTTTGATTTAAAAATCTTTTATCAGAATTCATTATATTTAATATATTTTGAATAAATTTAATAAGAATTTCCCCTGAATTATTCTCTAATAATTTATTTCCTAATGGAATAAATATTTCTTCTTTAATATCATTATTAAAATTTTCATCAAATTTTTTTTCTTTAATACTTTTATTTAAAATTTCAAATAATCTTTTTAAAGAAATCATACTAATATTATCTCTTTTATCAACAATTAATTCAGCTAAATCTTTTAATGATATAATTAATTCATTTTTATTATTAATTTGATAAATTATTTGAAATAATAAAACTAAAACTTCCTCAGGATAAGAATTTGAAAAACTAACTAAACAATTAGTTATATCATTATATAAATTAATAAATTTTTTTAAATAATTATTAATACACCATTTTAAAAAATCAAAACTTTCTTTTTTTAATTCTTCATCATTTTCTTTAGAAATAATTTTAATTAACTCAATAATTTTTTTCCAACCTCTTTCAACAATATGTTTACCATCACTTTGAATTAAATTAATAAAACAAACAATTGCAAATTCTTTTCTTTTATTTTCATTAGTATTAATATCAGATTTTTGAAAAATTATTCTAAAAGGTCTTAATAATTCAACTTGAAAATCATTTATATGTTGATATTCAATATATTTTTTACTTAATTGTCTTAAACAATCAATTCCTTTTTCACTTGTTTCTTGATTATCATTTAATGATATTTCTATTAATATTTTACTTACTTTATCCCATATTTTTAACCAAATTGAAAAATCTCTATTCATACATAATTCTGTAACTTCTATTAATTTATGTAATAAAAAATATCTTTTATTTAATATTATATCATCTATTGCAGATTCACATAATGAATTTATAAAATCTAATATTGATTCATCATTCATTTTTTCACTTTTTAAAAATATTTTTTCATAATCATCAGGAATTATTTTATTAATAAATTCAATATTATTTTTTTCTATATCATAATCTGTATCTATTATTAATGATTTTTTCTTTTTATATTTTAAACTTTGATAATAACTTTCTCTTTCTGTTTTAGGCATTGATTTAACTGTTAATAAAGAATCTAATTTATTTATAACTTTTAAAACAATTTTCCAAGAACCTTTAAAGAAACTTAATCCATCCTTAATTCCTAATTCAAAAATTTTTTTTAAACAATCAATATTTTTTTCTTTAATTTCTTTAAATTGAAATAAATTAGTTAAATTACAAAGTCCTTTAATTAAAGCATCTTTTGCTAATTCTAAATTAACAAAAGATAATATTTTAATAGTTTTAGACATACCATCAATACATAATTTATATAAATTTTCATCATTACTTTGTTCAATAACAACACTAAAAACTGCAAGAATAGGAGACCAAATTGAATCCATAAAAGGAGAAATATATTGAAATTCATATATAATAATATATTGTTTTCCTTTTCCTTGTTTTAATCTTTCTTTACATTCATTTAATAATCTTGTACTTTCTAATTTAATTCTATTTTCTCTATTATCATATTTTTCTTTTTCTTTCTCCATTTCTGGAAGTGATAATGGATTATTTAATATATCTAAATATATATTTTGTACAAATGTATTATCTAAATATTTAGTTGAATCTTGTGTTGAAAGTAAATTTAAAAATCCATCTAAACCCATTTTTTCTTTTACATTTGGATTATGTAATTCTGTTTGTAAAATTATTATTGTAAATGATAAATAGTATGAAGTTTCTTTATTTTCAAACATATTTGGATTGTCTTTATTATATTTTGTTGAAAAAACATCTAATATTCTATCTATTTTTTGTCCTTCTCCAGGAAGTCTAAATGTTGATAAATAATTTCTTAAACTTTTAATAAAATCTAAATCTTTAAAATTAAATAAATCTGTATAATTTTTTAAAACTTTTAAGTAAATTTCTGAATTATCTCCTAATAAATCACCTATTTCTTCTTTATTTAATTTATTATTTTTTATAAATAATGCAATTTCTTTCGCTTCTTTTTCTTTATCATTTTGAGATATAATTCCACAAGAAATTAAAAATTTAATTCCTTTTTTATATTTAATATTAAATTTTTCTATTCCTTTTTCTAAATTAGATTTATATTTTAAATTCTCATCAATTTTTTGTTCATCAAAAAAATTATTACTTACATTTAAACTCATTTCTTCTTTTTCACTTTCTAAATTAATATTTTCATTATTAGAAATATTTTGAGTAATACAAAAATTATAAATAGAATCAATTAATAAGTTAATAGTTTCTATTGCTATTAATCTTAAATTTTTTTCTTCTTCATCTTGCATTGAATGAATTTTATTTAAATATTTTCCTTGACCGATTTCTCCTAAAGAAGAAACAATTCTATAAACTAAGAATTTTTCATTTATTTCACAATCATAATTTACGTATAATTCTAAAAAATAATTTATTTTAGATGCTCTTTTTTTAAAATATTGTAAAACACATAATTTATGTTCATATGAATATGCATTACTTTCTAATATTTTTAAAAAAACTGTTTCATTAAATACTCCAATTTCTATTTTTAATTGTTCTCTAAAACATTCCCATAAATTAAAAAATAAATTAATACTTATTTCAAATAAATTTTTATCATCATTTAATGAAAATGCCAAAAGACTTTCAATTAATTCTCCTTTTATTGTAGTTGAAAAGTATTTTTCATGTTTTAAAAATTCTCCATATTGTTTAATAATTTCATTTAATAAATCAATTGAAAGTAATTTACTTTTATAATTAAAATATTGATTTTTTGATGGAATAGTATTTGAATTTATTAATTTACATAACATAATAAATATAAATTTACAATCATATGAAAAAAATTGAGCAATATCATCTTCATTTATTAATTGTCCATTTAAAAATCTATAAATTTTATTATCTAATTCATTTATTTGTTCTTTACATTTAATAGAACAAATTGGTTTTCTTGAATCTCTATCATAATAATCTG
>JAEEGL011219239.1_pt1 | contig 12690 bp, 8 predicted proteins | sample 9134231 | NCBI WGS metagenome assembly JAEEGL01 (sample SAMN16246548, study PRJNA631951) | gut metagenome | biome: gut microbiome; feature: rumen; material: fiber-attached | host: Bos | place: Iran: Karaj | collected 2018-10 | reverse complement strand
TCCATCAATTTTCTTTCCTGTATGAATTTCATATTTTTCTAAAAAGAAACTGATAGTTTTTCAAATACCTTGAACTACTACTAAAACTAAAACAATAAAGATAATTAGCTCTTCAATGGAGTGTTGCGAGAATAAAATTTGTAACTCTTGCATACCTTATTCTCCTTTCCTCTCCAAATATATATAAAAAAAAGGAAGGGCAAATTACAAAAATTTGCCCTTATAATTTCTCTACTTTTCTCATGCATCTTCTTTTTTAGTTTGTATTGAATAAAAAGTAATTTTATAATTTCTATAGTCATCAGCATAGTGCTGACGATAAGAATCTTCATAAAGTGGTAACTCGTCTTCGTAAGCAAGAGGTTCACCAAGCTTTCGCAATGTAATTTCATTGTTCTTAATTTTTGAATCTATGATAGCATTTTTTTGAATAGTATCTGTACTAACAGGTCGAACATCATTTTGATCTTCTTCAAGGCTTTCATCAGAAATTTTATACATTGCGGCATTTTGAATTGCATTATTTTGAATAGTATCACTTCTTACAGGTTTTAAATCAGAATTTTCACCTTTATACATCTTTGTATAAGTAATACTATTTTCTTTTAAATTGTCTGTTGTAACAATAGCATTTATAAAAATATTTTTATTTTTATCTACTTTGAGAACATCAATTCACTCATTTTCATTTTCTTTTTCCGCTTCTGGATTGCGGATTTTTTGTGTTAAAATTATATTATTTTCTTCTGGCATTTACAACCTCCTTAATCCGCAGTCTTATAAGCTATATCTACAATTAAATATGGGTTCATTTTTTCTTTTATTTCTATTTTAAGATTTTTAATATTTAAATTACTAAATTCTAAAATATCTTTATCTGTAATTATATATTCATGTTCATTTATATATATTGGAGTTGAAAAATTTATACTTTCTGTTAAAAGAGTACTCCAAGGTCTTTGAATTCCTATCTGTAAAACTGCAAGATTCCCTGGTAAAGTAAAAATAGTTTTTTCAAAAGGATATCTGTATTGAAAAGTTTTCATAATTATGTCTCATTTCAACTTTGGAAAAGCAATCCTTTTTGTTTTTCTCCGATATCCATTTGTTCAAAATAAAATCCTTTAGGACTCATTTCTGAATCTCCTATAAGAATCGCCTCTCCATTTTTATGATATTTAATTTTAATATGGCTTAAATTAGAACTATCATTTCAACTACCGGCATAATTTCAAAAAGTCGTATTAAAATCATAATAAAAACCAGAATTATTACAATATATTATTTTACCTACATCTTGTAAAGTAGAAGTTGTTGTTAAAATTGCAATAGCTCACTCTTCAAGAGAATTATCTTTTAAGCTAGTATTAATTTCATTTTGATTAAAATAAGGAATTTGTCCATCTTTATAAGGATAAAAATCAATTTTATCTGAATCTATAGTATATATATATTTTTCTCTTTCATCATTGGAGTTAAGCAATGTAAGAGGAAAATTATTTATTAATGAATCAAAAGCAGTTTCAATATTAAAGTATTTTTTTTCTAAACCTCAAAATATATTATTTCTCATAAGAGATTGAGCTTCTGTAGGAGAAATAGTATTATTTTCAATTTTTTTGAAAATTTTTAAAATTGTTTTATCTTCATCATTTCGATAATATTTATCTTGTAAAATACCAATTGCTTCTAATCTATCTCTATATATTTCTGCGGCAATTCCTTGAGTTGGTTTCGTTATTAAAAATTTATCTACTGTGGGAATTCCATTTTCATCTGTAGTTGTATATGTAATTCTTAAATAACCGTTTGGGTCTACATTAACACTTTCAATATTTTTTAAAAAAACTTTTGGTTCAAAATGAACTGTAGTAGGATCATTAGTCCCATTAAATTTTTTAAATGTTAATTCTTGAGTTTGAGGGTTAATTTCTGCATCATAAATAGCGGTTATTGTTCCCGCATTGTCTGTTACAGTTGAACTATTATTTAATCTATATCTTAACTGTCCAGTACTTTCATCAAATATTAAACGTGATAAACCTGGTCAAGAGAACTCCTGTGAAGATCCAGTATTATATGTAACATTGATAGTACCATTGTTTGCATTATATTGAACATCTTCAATATATTTTATTGGATAATTTTCATTAATATTTTCAGCTTCTTCGTTAAAATATTTAATACTAATTCTTCCATCTTTTGTAATTTCAACTTTTTCAACCTCTTCAACATTACCTAAGTAACAAGAAAATTCTTTTGAAAAAGTAGTATTATCAAATTTTCCATAGGCGGTAAAATCATATAATCAAACATATTTATTTTCAAGAGTTGAATTAATTGGTGCTGGAAGATGATTAGTATCAAGTAAACCATTATCAAGAAAATGAAAAGTATCGTAATTATAGATAGGCTCAGAATATTCTGTTCCTACTTTAATTTTTCTAAAATTACTAACACTGTTTCCTCGCACCCCAATAGGAATAGAAAGCTCAGTATTTTTATAGAAGGGATGTTTAATAGATTGTTCGTCTCCTTCTTTTTTTATTTCTTTTGCACTAAAATTTTCTGTTCAGTCTACTGATTTAATATTGAAATCAAAAACAGGATAAGGAATTTGAAAGCCTAAATATAAAGCAGTTTTTTCTTCGCTATCTTCTATTGTGTTATTTACAACATTTACTCAATAATATTTAATATTATCTTCATCTTTTCCAGATATAAAATCTGGACTTTTTGGAGTAATGACTAATGGACTTGCATTTTTAATAGCTTCAGTTAATTCTTCATCACTTTCAAAAGATGTTCTAGCAATACCACCTTCAACAGTTTCATCGGGATATATATATAAATTTTCTGAGGAAAAACTTGCAGCAACTGCGGTTCCATTTTTAATGTCAGAAAAATTATAAATTTCTGTTTGTGGAAAACCTACTGCGGGACCAGCTAAAGTTCCAATATATTCTGCATGAGCTGTATCTTTATCATTAGTATTGCTGCGATTTAAAGTTCTACGATATAAACGACCATGGTTAGGATTACTTCTATTTTCAGCATCAATAATTGCTAATTCTCCATATCATACATCTGTGTAATTAGGATTAGCAAAACATGTTTCCATTACCTCTTCATCTTTAGGAGAAAAAGTATTTTTGTATGCTGGATCATCTTTACTTACATATTTAAAAGATGTTCTAATTACTGGGGAAACACCTTGTTTTCCTCCATAAAAACTTTCTAAACTCATATTGTGTTCACCCCAATCAATTAATCTTTCTTATATTGATAATCCATAGAAAATTTATCATTACTATCTTTTATTAACATACTAAAATTAGTAATATCAAAATCATTTAATTCATAATAACCACTTTGACCAATCCTAATTTCTTCTCCATTAATAGCCATAATAGAGTCTGGATGTGATCAAACACCTATATTATTTAATGTTCCATTAACAATATTTGAAATAATTCCAGTATTGTCTAAAGTAATTCAATTTTTTAATTCATAACATTTTGTATTTTCTCTAATTACATTGTCATCAACAAATAAACCATAATAAGTTTCGCCCTGATCAGAATATCCTTCTGGAACAGAGTATTGGATATCTGCTTCGTAAGCCTGTCTATTCATTCTTAATAATAAACAATTGAAAGATGTTGTTGAAGGTACTTTATTAGAAAAAACAATTTTAAAATTAAGTGTTTGATCAAGTACAACATCTTCATCTCATGTGTGTGATAAAATAGCATCGGTAAATTTATTTATTTCTACTCATTGATTATTTTTATTTACAAAATAACTAAAAGTATCATTGTCAGATAATCGTTTAACAATATCTCCTTCTGGAACTATACTTAAAAGATTATTTGTAAAATCTTCTTCTGTAACAGTATAACGAACAATACCTGATTTAACTTTTAAATTTTCATCTTCTATTGGATATAAAACAACTGTACTTATTCCTAAATCAGAATTTTCATTTCTTGGAACTCTGATTCTTCTAACTAATTGATAATTATTTAAATCAATATTTCCTTGTAAATCTTTTTTTACTAATAATAAATCAAAAACCATATTGTAAGATCTATTTCGAGGAATTTGCAAATCTATACAATATACAGAATCTAAATTATCATTAAAATCAAATAAAATATCTCTATAGTTTAAATTACTAGCTGTATCAATTAAATTGTAAGGTTTAGTAATAAAATCTACTTCTGTTGATATTTTATCTGAAGAATATCTAATCTGTCCCATATTGTAATAAACAGTATCAGCCATTTAATCCCTCCTTTATAATCTTTCCATAGTTTCATTTAATACAACTGACATATTTGCTCCTGGCCCAAAAGTTAAATTAATATTTTGCACCATAAAATCTCCATAAGTATTAGTACTTTTACTTTCTAATTGTACTCTACTATTAGGAGATAAATAATAAACAGGAATCGAAGTTATTGAAACTGTTTTTTGATAATGTGTATGACAAAACAATTCATATCTAATTTGCTCATATGCACTATTAGCATATCCTCCAATAGACAAGTTAGAATAAATTTCTTGACCAACTTGCGTTCATGGTTGCATATTATCTTCACATTCTTGTCTTTGTAAAATTAACATAATTTGTTCCGCGGGCATAGCTTCAGCTTCTTCATAATACTCATCTCAACTTTTTTCTGTATTTTTTGCAGACATTTCATCTGCATAAAATCTTTTTAACTCTTCTTCTGTTACAGTGATAGCAGAATTTTCAGACCAGTTTTCTGCTGGATTATCTTTATTTAAAAAAACAATATTTGGAATTTCAGGTAAAAATAAACAATTAATATCATCGTTGGATACAACGTCTTCTCTACGACCGATATTATCAATTGAATATTCACCTAAAGCTGCAACTTCCGCATCTATAAAATCTAAATAAAAATTACCATTTGATAATACATTATAAGAGTTTGAATTTTCTTGTCCACTTTTTTCTACAAAAAAATGTTGATCATCTGGTTTTAAGCAATATTCTTGCGGTCAAAATGCTGATAAATCTTCATAGTATGCACCTTTGTCAGTTCCTTCTTTTTCTCCTTGCAGTCCATATAGATATAAAGCTGTACGCCAATCTTCTGGATAATAGGTAACAGGCTCTGCCGCAATTTGCTCTGAATTATCGTCTAAAATATCTTTTAAATAATATAATTGAATATACTTCTGTCCATCTCATTTATATGCATATTTTTTTTGAATATCAGATTTTTTCTTTTCTACATACTCTTTATCCAATATTTGTATTTTATAATCTTCTAAAGTAGTAGTGACATTTACATTATTTATTACATGTAGTAAAAAATCATTATCTTTTATTAAATTTGTATAATACTGATCTCCTAAAAAACTTAATTTACAATCAGAATTTACTAAGTAAATTTTATCTCAATTGCCAACCAAAGGTAATACATCAACTTCTGTTCCAATTCCTAGTTTATGAACTTTTTCTAATTCATCATAATAATATACAACATCTTCGTAAGATGATAAATAATATTCTTTTGGATAATTAGAATCTTTTATTTTATCAGGCTTATTATCTATAGCTAATCTATATCTAATTATATGTTTAATATCTGACGAATCTCCCTGCCGTAAACCGCTTACAATATAATCGTTTTTTATATTACCATATTGCGGCGTTACTGTAATTGAAGTAATATTAGAATCGTCATTAAAAGCATATAAGGTTTTTTCATTAGTTGTTTCTATTAAATATTGATTTTCAGAACCATTTTCTAATAAAAATTTGCCCCCTGCAAACTTAATTATATTTCTAGTCATTTCATCTTCAACAGTTTCAGCTTGAGTAATATTTAAATAATTTTTAATTTCCCTAAAAATAAAAATACCAAACTCATTATAAAAATACTCATAATTACCTAAGTAATCCTTAATTTTATCTAAAACAGATGTAATACTTTCTCCTATATTACCTGCTAGTTCATTTGTAAAAATAAAATCAGAATAAATATAACCAACATCTGCATTTTGCTCATATTCTATTACGTTAGATCCAGTTTTTTTATCTAAAGTAAAAGTTCAATTACTATTTAAATAATCATCGTCACTATCTATATTATAAATACCATATAATTTATTAGAACCATTTCATTTCATAACTTGTCTAATTCTAAGAGGAACATCTTGAATAATTATATTATTCAAATCCTCTCCACCATAATGATTTACCAGCTCTGAAATCACATTATACACTAATACTTTTTGTTCAATAAAACTTCCATCTGGAGTTTGAGTGTCCATAACATCAAATTGAACGTAAGCAGGCAATTTACCTCCTACATCTCCATTTAAAAGACACATTTTATCTTTTATTGACATTGTCAAATTTACCGCAGAGGTAGATGAAGAATTTAAAGAAAAATCAGTAATTAGAAAAACACCTTGTGGAAACCACAAGATCGGTCAATCTTTATACATATTAGTATCATTTCTAATACCAACTTCAATAAAAACTTTTTTATTTAAAGCGAAATCTGCTTTTAAAGAATCTAAAGGATAAGCGCCAGCACTGACAGAGCAACTTAAATTACCCACGGTGCGGACGCTATTGCTGCAATCTTTAGATAAAGAACCTCCACTTAATTTTCCTTGAATTTCTTTTATTGGATTTTCTTGTCAATCTAACAAAGTAATTTGTATATATTGCTTTTGATTCACTAAATCATCGAGCTGTCTTAAAAACTCTCTTTTAGATTGCTCTTCGTTCAAATTGTACATATACTGTTCTTGAAGATATGGATAGTATTTTCGCATTACAAACCTCCTTATCTTCTTTATTCATATTTAACTTTTATTAAATTGCCTCGATAATTAATCATACCATATACAGGAACTTTTGCTATAATCAATTGTCGTTCAGTTCCTTCAATAAATTCTACATCATACCATTTTCCATCAATATAATAAATCTTATATTTTTCTTCATTTGTATTTGTTTGAAAACGATATACCGTATTAAATCTAGGCTTAATTTCATCTGTAGTTTTATATCCATCTAACATAGGAATATATTCATCTTTTCCTAATTTATAAATATATTGACTAGGATTATTAACATCTTGAGCGTCTGAATCTACAATATTAACTTCTAAATTTGTTTGTCCAAAATATCTTTTATATCAGTATGCTCTATATCTTTCTGTTGAATCATGAAATTCTGCAGATTCGTCGACAAAAAATTCTCATTCCCTTAAATGATACCTTGGTCGATTTAAAGTAATTGTAATCACTCCTACAGAAGAAATTTCAAGAGGAGCAAAATCATTACCTTGATATAATCATAATTCAATTTCACTCTCTTCATTTAAAACACCGTAAACAGTTCCAGCTATTGGATTTTGAATTTCTTCTAAACTGGGGTAAGGAGCTTCATATTCTATATTCATAACATTATTGCTAACAGTAGCAATATTCTGATAGTTTGTCCCATCTGATAAAATAAAATTAACTAAAACATCGGTGTTTCCTTTTAAGTTTTTTCAAAATTGTTCATTAGCTGTATATCCCGTAGTTGAAGGATGAAAAATAAAATTTTGTTTTTCCGTAACCGTATAATTTAAAGGGTCTTTTCTAAACATTTGCCGACCTGCAAAAGTCATTTCTTTTATAGGATAATCTGTCATTAAATTATATACACCCGTTTGCCCAACTAAAAAAGATGTATATTTTTCTTCATCAGCAAATTGTATATTTAACATCGTATAAGGAGTTCCATCAAATCCAATAGCAGTAATATCATTTAAATAATGATGTTCTTTTACGACATCTGTGAGTGAATCAATATTATAATATTCATATTTATTTTTAATATCTTCGCTAATAGCTTGATTAGCAAAATATTTTCCACTAATTTGACCAACAATTTTTTCTGCAATTTCAATTTCAGAAGGAATTAAATCTTCATTAAATGTTCTTTTATAAGATATTTTATAATCAAAAGTAGCTTTAGCATTATCATATAATATTATTTGAGTAACTATAATATTAGATGGAATTTGATAATATCCTTTTTTATTGACAAAAATATATTGTATTGTAGAAGGATCTGCTTTTGTAATAATTCCAAGTTTATATCCTAATGCTATGTCGGTGCGGTTACTATTTGTTTTAATTGGATTTTCAATAATTTCAGGTTCTGTGTCTTCAACTTTATATCATTGTGGTTTTGATTCAAACTGAATTTTTAAATCTTTTAATTCAAAAGTCTTTGAATCAATTTGATAAGTTTTTAAAATCCCTGTATAAAAAGCATTCTTTAAATCAATTAAAGAATATTCATTAGGAGGAGTAGTTTTTTCTAACATGGTTAAATTGGAAACAATACCAAAAGATTTTTTATCAACTTGTTTGCTATATGTTTGTCCAATAGTAGAAATAGTTGTCATTAATTCTTCATCTTGTTCATCTTTATTAGCACTATTTAAATATTCTTCATATTCATTTGGAATAGTAATAATTCCAAGAGAAGAAAGAGTATCTAAAGAATAGCCATCTCCTATTTCATAAGCAGTCATAGATATGTTATAAACGCGGCGACCTAATTGGTTGTTTGGAGTCAAAGAAATATCTGTTAGTATGACTGCAAGATTTCCTTCTGTCATAGATCTAAATAACTTAGGTTCTCCATCATTTAATCAAGCTAATGCTTGTTCTCTAAACTCTCGTTCTAACCATCAATTGTCTTTAGGAAACATATCATGTGCAGTTGCTGGTAATGATTGTCCTTTAACTTTAATACCATTTTCTCAATTAGTATGCGTAGCATCATAGGTAGCAGGATAATTATCTTCTGATACATTTTTATATGTAGCATCTCCATCTGCAATAGTATCATTGCGGACTTCATATAAACCATCCATATAATAATCATAATCATTCATCACAGAAGCATAGTCACGGTCATTAATAAATTTTCTATTAAAATCTGCTTCAACAGTTAATAAACCAGAAATAGATATTTTTTTATAGTTTATATTAGCATTTTCCGCAAACTTAGGATATTTACCACCTAAAGTATTTATAATTTGTCGATTTACTACAGAAGCATAACTAGTTATTTGTTCATTATATCTAATAGCAATTTGTTTTCCTCGTCTGTATAATAGGATATCATAAAAATTAGGATAAATAAATTCTGGACTATATTTAGTCGTAGTGAATAAATCTCTTTGAGTTAACCTGTACTGACAAGCATAACGATATTTAATCAAACTTCCTACGGTTGAATCTGTAATAGTTTGTTTTAATACTCCTACGTGTTTTGTACAACTAATTAATTCTCATTTTTTAAAATTATCTAAACTAGTTGCTCGTTTTACATAAAGAAAACCAGAAGGTAAATCCTCTTCAGATTCAATTGTAAAAACAATTTCTCCATCTTCTTCAGTAACAATGGCTTTGTCTTTATTAAGAAGTTTTTCTTCCTCTGTCTGATAATTTCCAAAAGAATTTAAAACAACACTTTTATAAGTTCATATAGGTGTAAATTTAACTGGATCATAATTAGAAATTTTTAATTGATATTCTTTAGATGATAATACATATTGATTTTGAGTCACCGCGTCTATTTGTACTGTATAAATAGCATCAGAAGGTGCATTAGTTAAATCTGCTAATCAATAGATACTATTATCATCTTGTTTATCTCCTGTATAAATTCAATTAGATTCATCTATAATTGAATCATCTTCTGCTACAATTTGAATTTTATATTTTTGTAACCTTTCTTTAGTTACATTACCAGTGCTAAAATTGTTTACTGTAAGATAAGCTGAAATAGGAACAATACCAGGTTGAACTGTTTTTAAATAAGATTCCCCCTGAATATCTTCCATTCCTTGTATTTGGATATATACTGCGTCAATAGCTTTTATTAAACAAACACTTGATCATTCTGAGAAATTAAATCTTTGTTCAATCAAATAATTTGTATCAGAAGGCTCAATACCTATAGTTTTGTCAAATCTTAATTGAACTTTATAAAAGGTATCTGGTTCAAAATATCCTGCTTTTAAAATAGAAGTAGGGATATTAAAACTAGTGCTATTTCCAAGAATACTTGTATCAAAAATTCAAATATGATCTAAAACTTTCCCATTTGTTTGATTATCATTATTCTGTGATGGAATATAAGTCGTTTTTAAAACACTTTTATTTGTTTTTTGATTAACAACAGATACGTGAATTCTAGTTATTTCTGTTTTAGAATTATAAGGAGAATAAGAAAAAACAATAGGAGCCGGCTGATTATAAACAAAAGCCGGCATAAAAGTTTCAATCATAGGAGGATATAAAGTATTTAAAGTGTTTGGCATAAGTTATATCCTCCTTTCTTTATTCACTCTCTATCTTATATCAAACCTTTATTTGTTGCGCGATTGGTTCCTCTTTTGAATATGAAATAAAACTATTATCACGAAAATATTTTTTTAACTCGTTATATAAATCTTCTAATGTATAATTTATTAACTTATTTTCTGAGTCCATTTCAAGATAAACATTTTTAAATAAACTTCCTAATTCATATTGTTCGCCATCTTGGCCTTCTGCTGGACTAATTCTCGTAATCGGGGTCTCCGCCATCTGAGTCCTCCTCTACATCTTTTTCTTGAATGGAAGATGCAGCCTGAGCAGCTATTAAAAATTCTTGTATTACCTGTTCTTTAACAGATAACAATGCTTTTGATAATGCATCGTCCATCATTGAGGGTGAAATATTATATTGTTGCATGGTAGCATTTATCCATTGCTGAACCATACCTTGTAATTCTAATCTTGCTTGTAACATTTCCATATTTTTTCTCCTTTTGTCTCTTTTATTTTGGAGTAGTGGTTGTTGTAGATTCACTTCCACCAAACTCCTGCAAACTATGCACGTATGTACTATTACTAGATAATACTGCATGTTTTCCATCAACATCTCCATCTACTACAACAGCCGATTCATTCCAAGAGAATGAATGCTTATGTCCATCATAGGTAGATTTATCAACTTTATTATTGGCAGTCGCTTGAGCGGCATTGGCGCTTGCTTGAGCATTATTAGCAGCGGTTTCAGCTCTTCCTGCATGAGCATCTGCATCACCAGCTCTATCTCAAGCTTGATTAGCTTTAGTTTGCGCAGCATCTGCAAGACTTTTTGCATTATTAGCCGCTCCCAAACAGTCTTGAATTAATTTTCATAAAGTCGTTCCACTAGCACTATATGCTCCATTGGTAATATTACTGTTAGCAAAAGTATATTTATCTGCTCCTCCAGAAGTAGAAATTGTTAAACCATTATTTAATCTCAAACCAAATCCACGAGATTCATGAGCATCATTTAATAAATTACCATTAATTTCAACTCCTTGTGCTACTTGTAACCCCATACTTTGTAACTCAAGTCTATTTACAGTATTTGAATTTGTATGACTATTACTTGGATTTGCACATCTAACCATAATTCCGCCAGCATGAGTTGCACTATCATTTGATGCTCCTAGTCTAATAGCTAATGGATATCCAACTCCACCCGCATAATTACTATTGGAAGCTCCTAAGCAAATAGAAGAATATAAATAATCAGCTTGTTTATCGGTCATAGTTTGAGCTTTTATAACTATCTGAGAATTTGCTTCTCCTAAATCTGTTCTGCCAGTAACATTCCTTCTACCTCTAATTACTACCCTACCATTCGTTGTTGTAACATTTAATTCATTTTCTGTTTTAATAGTTGACGTATTATTAGATTTTAAATCTATTAAATTATTATCATTAATTTTATTAGTAATATTTTGACTACCAATTTCAATATTACTTCCACTATTTCTAGTTAATTTAATATTATTATTTCCTGTAGTATTAATATTTACAGCACCAGCACTATTAATTGTGTAAGTACCATTATTAGTAATACCAATATTAGAACTAGAATTAATAGTCTGTGCTCCAGTCTTTAATTCAAAATTTTGATGTGAAGTACTAGGTCCAACTTCTACTGTAAATTTATTATTTGTAATTAAACTACTATCTGCACTTCTATATAAACTTAATTTAGTATTACTTCCTAACTGTATAATACCTTCATTTTTAGAAATTTTTATATTGGCGTCTGTTACTGTTGCAGAATTGTCAATATCGGTTCGTGCAAACAAAGCAATATTATTTCCATGGATATGAATTGGTCTATTGTAATCTCCACCAGTACTATCACTTGTTTTTCCACCGCTAATATGTAAAGTTGTAGAACCTTGAGAGCTTCCATTTGCAATTGCGCTTTTATCAACAAAAGCTCTAAAAAAAGTAATTGTATTAGCAAAATCTTTACCAGCTTCTAAATTTAAACCAATGTATCCATCATTAGAAGTAAAAGCATTTAAATTTTCAATACCAAGAGCTGAGCTAGCATTTTGAGTATTATTTGCAGGAGTTTGTTGCATTTTATTAGCAACTAATTGTCCTTTAGTGTTAATACCACTTAACAAATCTCTTTTATTTTCGTGATGCCTAAAAATACCAAACATAGTAGTATTTCTTGGATCTAATTGTAATTCCAAAGAATCTCCTGCAACAATTTGACTATCTGCACTTTGACTAACATCACTTTCATTTAATACTTTTCCTTTAATTGATAGATAT
>JAEEGL012230491.1_pt1 | contig 12691 bp, 11 predicted proteins | sample 9134231 | NCBI WGS metagenome assembly JAEEGL01 (sample SAMN16246548, study PRJNA631951) | gut metagenome | biome: gut microbiome; feature: rumen; material: fiber-attached | host: Bos | place: Iran: Karaj | collected 2018-10 | reverse complement strand
GCCACTGGCTCGTCGGTGATGGCCATCACCACCCCGTCGGCCAATGTTTGTTTCTCGCTATTGCTGATCAGTTTTTTCAAATTGAGGAACGACCTAACGACTATGCCCATGCGGATGAGCATGCCACCGACAAGAACGACGGTGAGCAGGAGTGTCAGTCGTGGGCCGTATACAGACCAAAAAGAAACGGGGGCCTGTTGTAGGATTTCATTCCCTGCCGTTTCAACGGTAGTAGTCGTCACGGGAATTGCCTCGACATATTCATGAACCGTGATGATGCAAAGCGGCAGAACAAATGACAGAACTGCCGTCAAGAGCAAAACAACGCGGTTGAAGTGCACGAGCGATGTGCGTTCGAGCAGCAGGCGGTAGAACATGTAGAACACTACAAGGAGTGCTGCCACCTTTAGATCGTATATAAGGAATGAAAGCATCTTTTAGAAGCGTTAGTGTGAAGGAGTGTGGGTGTGAAGGAGTGTTGACATTAGTCTTTCTTGAGAAGTGCCAGAAGGTCGTCGATTTCCTGCTGCGAGAGGTTTTCCTCCTCGGCAAAGAACGATACCAGCGAGCGGAACGAGCCACCGAAGAAGGTGTCGCGCACGTCACGCATATAAGAAGAGGTGTAGTCACGGCGGCTTACCCGTGCCGAGAACAATTTCCCCTTGCCCACTTTCACAGCCTCGACGAAGCCTTTCTCGGTGAGTATCTTCAGGAATGTCAGCAACGTAGTCGTAGCCGGCTTGGGTTCGGGCATGCGATTCATGATATCGTGTGACGTGCCCTGTGAGTCAGGCAGGCTCCACAACACGTTCATCACTTGCATCTCGCCCTTGGTCAATGTCTTTGTCTTATTCATCATTGCTTGTAGTTTTTGGGGTTCAACATTCTCATTCTAAACTTTTAGAACATTACGACTGCAAAGATATTCTAAAGTTTTAGAACTTCCAAACATTTCATTCTAAATCTTTAGAGTATTAAGTCTTTTTAACAAAAACGATGCTCTTCCATGCCCCAAAATCATAGAGGTACAGGGGATTGACCTACTCTCATACTACAAAAGCAATGGCTTTAGGCATCAAGAACAATGGGATAGTGAATCAAGAGAATTGACCTGGTTAAGCAAAACAAATGAGATTAGAAAACGAAAAGCATGAAGTTGAGTGATAATAGCATTGAGTTACACCCATAAAAGCATTGAGTTTCACCCAGAAAAGCATTGAGATACGCCCATAAAAGCATTGAGATACACCCATAAAAGCATTGAGTTATATAGGTAAAAAGCATTGGGTTATACGCATAAAAGGAATGCTTTGAACGAAGCAAAGGCATCAAAAAAAGAAGCACACCCGCCATAGAGACGAGTGTGCCAAGTGTGTGTACTAAGGGGTGTAAGTGGGGGGTGCACCTCATAAGAGGTTGCGCATGCTTACTTAGCCTTCGACTTGTCAGGCCCCCACTGACGATAGCGAATCCAGACGTGCAGCCAGGCTCGGGCAATGGAGTCAACGGCATCGGCCATGAGCTTCGAGCTGTACTCCTCAAAACGTGCTGCAGCAGGCGTCTTCTTGTATTCCGTCCATCCTCCATCGGCAAAGTCCTTCGGGAACATCTGATAGGCCAACAAATAGGAATATTCGGTGACAGAACTCATGTAGTCCCACGTGCTGTAGTCGCTATGTCCCCAGTTATAGACGAACTTTCGCGACAGGATTTTCTGTTCGACGAGTTCCATCAGACTGTTCATCTTGTCTGTTTTCAGAGGATAGCCATCCGGATCGTAGAAGAAGCGGTTGTTGTCCTCGTCGATGTAGTACGACTTCTTCACGCCATTCTCCCACTGGTTCTCGACTGCGCCGTGAATCTTGGCCAACGGACGCGCGTCGCAATGCAGGGGCATGTGGGCATCGGCGATATAGTGGCTCATGATGAAGAAGCGCATCGCCATGTGCGTCGAGGAAGGTGAGATGGGATTGCCCTTCTCTTCCTTATACTGAATTTTGAAGTTATCAACGATGGTGTGTGCCATCGCATCGCAACGGTCGCAGAGATTACCTTTTACGATGGTGAACGGTTTTCCATAGAGAGCCGACTCCTCCATCATCAGGTTGCGCACTTCCATCGTCTCGGGCAGCAACTTGAAGTTTCGAACATCTTCACACAATTCGTCCGGTTCGTACTTTACACCATGGCTGGAGCCCTGATCGGAAAAAACTTCATCAGGATACCAGGCTCCCTGAACGACAAAGTCGCGATAGTTCTTGAACCAGCGTACCAGACTCTTGGCATACCTTGCCACTTCTACCGTTTTGTTTCCACTACCCTCCACCTCAGGTAGTGTGGCTTGGTCGAGGCGCTTCATAGCCATGAAGGCCAACCATGCATGAGTGTACTTCTTCATTTTAGTAATTATTTAGTTAAACATTAGTAGATTCTATGGTGCAAATATAATAAAAAAACTGAATACAAAGCAACTAACTCAAAAAAAATGTTGTTTTGCAGTTCGGGAAGACAGCAAAAACACGAAGTACAAGCCGTATGTACTCCGTGTGGAATGAGGTTATGGAAGGAAAAAAGGATTACTTCAGCATCAGCACAACATACTCCGACTGAGTGCCGATGCGGAACTTGCCGCCCCAGATGCCAATGCCACTGCTAACGTAGATGCGGGTGTTGCCTTTCGTGAGCGAACCATAGGCGCACTCATAGATGGCATCTTCAATCCAAGAGATGGGCCACACTTGCCCGTAATGCGTATGACCGCTGAACTGGAAGTCGACGCCCGCAGCCGCAGTCCGTTCCAAGTGGTAAGGCTGATGGTCGAGGAGAAGGAGGAACCCACCCCCTACCCCTCCCGAGGGGAGGGGAGTCTGATTAGCCTCTGCAGTAGAAAGGGTGTCCAAGCCCCCTTCCCCTCGGGAGGGGTTGGGGGTGGGTACCAGTTCAGCTACGCTCTTCCTCCCCACATTCGTCCTGTCGTCGCGGCCGATGATGGTCAAGTTGCCATAGTCGGGCAGAGTCACGACGGAATCGCGAAGCAAATGGATGCCCGCATCAAGATAGAACTGCTGCGCACGTGGCTCACCGCTATAATACTCGTGATTGCCAAGGCAGGCATAGACGGGAGCCTTCAGGCGATGGAACTCTTCTGCCACGTTTTCTTCCAATAATGGACGCACGCTGATATCGATGATGTCGCCGGCTATCAGCACCAAGTCAGGTTGCTCGGAATTGACTTTATCGACCCACTTGGCAAACTCTGCACGGCCGTTGTGATAGCCCAAGTGAAGGTCGCTCATCAAGACAATCTTCAGCGGACGAGTCACCTTGCCCTTCGAGTCAATCTCCATCGGCACACGTACCTTATGACGATAATGGATGTTGGCATAAGTGAAGAGGGCAACCATGAAGCCCAGCGCGCAGAGCGTACCAGGGAGGCTGTCGCGAAGGAAACCCACCCATAACCTATCGCCAAGGGAGGGGCGTACGAAATGAAGCACCAGCGACACGACATCCAATGCCAGGAACAGCATGAAGAGGTAGAGCAGAATGATCAGCGACGAGTTGCCAACGTTGTACATCACCCGTGCCAACGGCAGCGGCACGCGATCAAGTCCGATGACGAAGTTCATGATGAACAGCACAAAGCAGGCCGCCATCAGCATTACCACGACACACTTCCACACGGTAGCCAGCGGAAGAATCCGCCACACATGCCAGCCTACATACGTGCATCCCAACAGCGGGAGCAGGAAAAATATGATTGCCCAAAGTTTCATAATGCAAAATTACAACAATTTCCTTAAAAAACAGGATGAATGGCAAAAAAACATCATCCCTGCTTCTCGGTCATATACTTCCAATAGCGGCGGGGCATGTCCTTGAGTTGCTTGCGGGGATTGATGCGCTCACGGATGCAAATGGCCTTGAAGTAGGTGCGCCACAACTCCTGGAAGAGTCTGTCGTTATCGCTGAGCAGTTCTTCTGTCAAGCGGCCGTCGTCAAGAGAGAACGGAAGTGAGGAAGTGTCCTCAAAGGTGATGCGCATAGGTGCAGACTCTCCCTCTTTATAATACCCATATTTCCTGCGGGCATCGAAGAGGAGCCAAGGCTGATCGCGAAATCGATCCTGAAAATGGTCGATGACGAGCGGCAGCACATCATGGTCAGGTTTTACGACACCGAGATAGGTGCCGTCCTTCGCCTTCTGAAAGCGGACAAACTGCTTCATGCGCAACTGCTCGTACATCACACGGCGGGCTGTGTTGGTGACGTGAAGCACGTCGGCATCGGTAAAATCGTAACCTCCTCCACCTTTCGACTGAAACACCTTATATATATAATGGAACAAGGGTGTCGGCAGGTCTTGCTCTTCCGACAGCCAACTGACGGCGATGAGTTTCAGAGCCTCTGCCTTCAAGCGTTTCTCCAGTCCTGCCCAAACTCGGCGTGCCTTCTCCTCTGCAGTAGCCACATGATAGACCTCTTCGCTGAACAACGGCAACTGGTCGCCCTCCCCCACCAGCATCTCGGGCTGCTGACGGCGAAAATAGGCGTCGAACACGGCTGATAGCAGCCCGTCGAGCGTTCGGTCAAATATATATACTAACATCAGAGATTATACGATTATTGACTTTAAGGAAGTTAAAGAAGATACAGGAAGTTATAGAAGTTAAACGACAATTGAGCTACGGGTTATCATCGCCGAAGTCCAGTTGCAGTTGTTGCTCGGCAGCAGCACGTTTCTGCTGGGATTTCGACACGAGCAGGGGGCGCAAACGTTCGGGATGCAGTTCGTTGATGCCGACAATGGGCGACGAATACTGCGAGGTGAGCTCGCCACAGGTGATGAAATACTTCGCCTTCTTCATTACCACGCCCATCTTTTTCAGGTGATACGAAGTGACACGTCCGAAGCGACGCGAACTGACGATGAGCCATGCCGACTTCGTGCCTATGCCAGGCACACGAAGAATGTGCTCGTAGGCAGCTGTATTGATGTCAACAGGGAAGAACTCTGGATGACGCAAGGCCCAAGCCAATTTCGGATCAACTTCCAAGTCGAGGTTAGCGTGCTGATCGTCAACGATTTCATCCACCTTAAACTGATAGAACCTCAACAGCCAATCGGCTTGGTAAAGGCGGTTTTCGCGTACCAGTGGCGGTTGCTTCAGCACAGGCAGACGAGGATCGTAGGTGTTCACGCTGATGTAGCCTGAGTAGTAGACGCGCCTCATGGTGGGTTGCCCATAGAGCGACGACGACATCTGCAAAATATCGCGGTCGCTTTCCTTCGTTGCCCCGACAATCATCTGTGTTGACTGGCCTGCAGGAACGAATCGTGGTGCATGTCGAAACTTCTTGCGATCCTCTTTATTCTCCAGCACTCCCTGCTGAATGAGTTGCATGGGCTGGAAAACGCTTTGGTGATCCTTCTCCGGCGCGAGCAGTTTCAACGATTCTTCCTTGGGAATCTCGATGTTTACGCTCATTCGGTCAGCCCAGCGGCCAGCCTCGGCCAGCAGTTCCTGCGAGGCACCGGGTATTGCTTTCAAATGGATATAGCCATTGAATCGATGTACCGTTCGCAGGTCGCGCACGATGGCCGTGAGCCGTTCCATCGTGTAGTCGGCGTTGCGCACCACCCCACTCGACAGAAACAGTCCCTCGATGTAGTTGCGGCGATAGAACTCCATCGTGATTTCCTCCAGCTCCGACACCGAGAGCGTGGCCCGCGGAATGTCGTTCGAGCGGCGGTTCACGCAGTAAGCACAATCGAACTTACAGTAGTTGGTCAGCATGACCTTCAGCAACGAGATGCAACGGCCATCGTCGGCAAACGAGTGGCATATGCCCACCCCGCCGACGGTATTGCCCACCATGCCCTGCTTGCCTTTGCGCACGGTGCCACTCGACGAGCACGACACATCGTACTTCGCCGATTCAGCAAGTATACGGAGCTTCTCTATCGTTTTTTCTGTCAGCATGCCAACAATCTTTTGTTTTCACTTGCAAATATACAAAAATCTGTGAGAACAAGCGAACAAAGTCAAGTTATTTATTTTATTTTTGCGTTGACGGATGTCACGGCACGAAAAGCCCGAAGCAGTTCGAATTGACTGCTCCGGGAATATTGCTTTTTGTCTTAAGACTGAGAGGCTACTCGGTCATTAGTCATCGATAGACATCAAGTTGCCTTTCTTATCGAACTTCAGCTCAAGCTCATTCGACAGTTCAATTTCATAGCCATAGCGTTCCTTATCGACTTTCACAACGAAAGCGCCGGGAAAATTAGCCTTCACGTAGTTGGCAACAGCAGCAGGAACGAGAGCAGCAGGAACGGCCTTAAACTCACAATCGACCTTGTCCCAGTTACCCTTTTTGTCGAACTTTACCTCCGTGCCATCATCAAGCCGTACTTCATAGGTCTTACTAATACCATCACGGTCGACTTGAGCGTACGAAATAGTCCGTCCAGGGAAAGTCTTCTTCACGAACGACTGAGCTGCTGCAGGAAGTTGGCTCACAGGAATAATCCGGTCATCGGCTACGCACGATGCCGACATCATGACACAAATCAGTGCCACGAGAAAATACTTCATCTGTTTCATTTTAATGATTTCATTTAGATTAATACGTTAGTATTCGGCCACAAAAATAAACAATTTATTCAAAACGACAAAATAATTTTCCTTTTTTCAAAAACTTCTTTGTAATTTTGTTGCCACTTAATCAATCAAATCAATGCGAATGAAAAGGATTCTGATCATAACGATGACGTTGCTGATGACGCTCAGCACAAGTGCGCAAACGGCTAACGAGCTCTTCTCCATCCATCCCTGGGCAGGCAAACGAGTGGCTTACCTGGGTGACTCCATTACGGACCCGAAGGTAAAGGCCGCTAAGAAGAAATACTGGGAGTGGCTCGAAGAGTGGCTGGGCATCACGCCATGGGTGTATGCCATCAGCGGACGGCAGTGGAACGACATTCCGCGTCAGGCACGCCAGCTGCACGAGGTGCATGGCGACAGCGTCGATGCCATCCTGATCTTCGTGGGCACCAACGACTTCAACGACAGCGTGCCCATTGGCGAGTGGTTCGTGGAGGACGAACAGGAGACGTGGGCAGCTCGTCATGAAACAAAAACCCTGCAGAAGCGATGCCATCGCACGCCTATTATGGGCGACGAGACCTATCGCGGCCGCATCAACAAGGCACTGAGCACCATCAAGGCCCTCTACCCCACGAAGCAGATTGTGCTGCTCACACCCATCCACCGCGGCTACTTCGGTCCTAACGACAAGAACGTGCAGCCTACGGAGGACTTTGCCAACAAGTGTGGCGAGTTCGTCGATGCCTATGTGGAGAGCGTGAAGCAGGCCGGTAATATCTGGGCTGTGCCCGTCATCGACTGGAATGCCTCGTGCGGCCTCTATCCCCTGCTCGATGAGCACAAGCAGTACTTCGCCAATCCCGCCACCGACCAGCTGCACCCCAACGACAAAGGGCACGTGCGCATGGCCCGTACCCTCATGTATCAGCTGTTTACGCTGCCGTGTGTGTTTTAACAACAAACACTTATTTGAATAACAAACAAATTAAAATATGAACAATTTCTTAGTATCGCAAAAAGAAAACAAACGCTACGGCGTGTGGCTGTGGGTCATTGTGCTTGCAGCACTCGTCGTCAGCGTCTGGCCTGTCACCGTCACGCCCATCACGGGCTATAATGGCCTCGACGCTATGCAGCAATTACTAACAGCCAACTACATCCGAATACCTTTCACAGCCATCTATTGGATTGCCTTCTTCTGGATGCTCTGGCAAATAACAGCCCATGTGTCTAAACAACATCGATGGCTCAAGACCGCCCTGTGGATGGCCATCTGCTCAGGCATCGCTATGGTGCTGGCAAGATGGCTCGTGCCAATGCCCGACGTGTTCTCCAGCGAAATGGAGTGGCGACAGGTGGGCATCGGCATCCTTTCGGTTCTTTTCGAAGTCGGGATGATTTGGGTGGGATGGCTGCTCGTTCGTAACAACGGAGGTCGCCTGCGCCAACTGGGCGTCAGTATCCTGGCATGGGTACTCATCCCCATATTGCTCCGCTTGCTCGTCAACATACTCTGGCAACCCGACATTCTGCATGCACATGCCTTCAAGGCCATGAACATGGCCAACAGTCTCCTGCAACTGGCATTGGGCATCACCGTCTTTTGGGCAATGCGACGCTCATTTGTTCCAAACTGGGAATAGACATTAGGGAATTAAGTACTATTGACCTCCGAGCATGTAGGGACGCGGCGTTCCGCGTTACTTGGTTAGACTTTCCTTTCCTGTAACGCGGAACGCCGCGTCCCTACATTGTTAAAAACTACTCCCTCTTCACCACTGTTGCCTTGATGATCTTCACGTCGTCAATGGGACGGGCATAGTCGTCGGTCTGCACCATTTGAATCTTGCGGACGACGTCCATGCCTTCAACCACCTCACCAAATACCGTATATTGGCCATCGAGGTGTGGTGTACCGCCATACTTCCGATAGTGGTCACGAATCTCTTCGGTCATCTTATACTTGCCATCGGTAGCCTGGTCAATGCGTTCCTGGAACTTGTCGAGCGACAGCGAGCTGTAGGTCGTTCCATAAACAATATAGAACTGGCTGGCCGACGAAGCACGCTCGGGATTCTCCGCGTCGCCCTCACGAGCTGCAGCCAGCGCACCACGCTTGTGGAAATACTTCGGATAGACAATCTCAGCAGGAATCGTGTAGTCGGGAGAATGCAGCCCTACGCTCTCACCTGGCTTGGCATGACGAGTGGTGGAGTCGCCCGTCTGAATCATAAAGTTAAAGATGACGCGATGCCAGAGGTTGCCGTCGTAGAACCCCTCATTCACCAATTTCAGGAAGTTGTCACGATGTTGCGGCGTCTCGTTATAGAGCACCAGACGGATGTTGCCCATCGACGTCTCAAGCAACACCTCAGGCCTTACAAGTGTGTCGGCATCGGTCTGGGCAAATGCACCCAGACCGACTATCCACACCATGATTACAAGAATTGTTCTTTTCATTTCCATTGCTTTTTGAACGCGACGAAGTCGCTTTTGAACCGCTGCACAGCAGCCTTGAACCTTTGAACGCGACGAAGCCGCTTTTGAACCGCTGCGCAGCAGCCTTGAACTGTTGAACCGCGCGAAGCGCATCGAACCACTAATGCGACCTGTCGCATTAGTAGGCTTCCCCGTGCCTTATCTCATCCTTATCGATGGGCTTGCCGATAGCACGCCATGCATAGGCAATATAAGCCAGCACAAACGGGATGAGCAGGCTCACCCAGGCCATTGTCCTCAGCGTGAACTCGCTGGAGCAGGAGTTCATGATGTTGAGCGACGACTGCAGGTCCTCGTTCGAGGGGTAGTAGCACGTGTTGTTCCAACCGGCACAAAGCAGCAACGCCAATACAGCCAGCACAGTACCGATGCCTGCAGGCCAAATGCCTCCTCGCCACGTCTTCGACACAACGGTTCGGCCTATGCCATAGAGCAGCAGCACCACGCCGATGACGAGCACCAAGGCCACGTACCACATGTCGAGCAGGTTCTGCAGGTACTTACCCTCAACGATGGAAGCCATGCCAGTCTCCGGATCATAGGCATAGCCATAGCCCAGAAGGATGTGGATGAAGAACGTCAGGAACAGCACCAGGAACAGCACCGAGTTGCCCACGAGTTGTACGGAGGCACGGCTCTCGATGACCTCATCGCGCACATTGTTGATAATGAACAGCCCGCCAAGCACACGAGCCAGGAAGAACACAGCCAGGCCGAACACCACGTTCCAGGGGTCAAGCAAGGCGTCGAGTCCGTTCGAGGCATTAGCCCAACGGCTGATGACGGGTTGCGCCATGTTCACGATGTTGCCCTTCTCGATGATGAAGTTCGAGCCCGTGAAGAACGTAGCCACGGCACCTCCAAGCAGCACCGGACCCAGGATGCCATTGATGACGAGGAACGTCTGGAACGTCTTGGCACCAAGCAGGTTGCCGAGTTTGTTCTGGAACTCGTAGCTGACGGCCTGCAGCACGAATGAGAACAGAATGATCATCCACAGCCAGTAGGCACCGCCGAAACTCGTTGAGTAGAACAGCGGGAACGAAGCGAAGAAGGCTCCGCCGAAGGTGACGAGCGTGGTGAACGTCAGTTCCCACTTGCGTCCCGTCGAATTGATCAGCAGACGGCGCTCCTCAGCCGTACGCCCAAGACTGAATATCATGGAGTTGGCGCCCTGCACAAACATCAGGAACACCAGCAGGGCTCCCAGCAGCGACACCAGGAACCACCAATAATGTTGCAAAAACGCGTATGTCATGTTATTTACGATTTACAGATTTATAGATTTTGATTATTTAGGAGTGGAGGAGTATAGGAGTGTAGACGTATGTCTTTGACTATCAACTTTCCGCTCTCAACTATCCGCTCGGCCCTTTAGGACGCTTGCGTAGTATAACGGAGCAAGAACTCTCAACTATCAACCCTCAACTCTCAACTCTCAGCTCTCCATTCCCGGTCCCTTCTTGATCTGCTTCAGGAGGATATTGATTTCCACTGCCAGCATCGTCGTGAAGAGCACGAGGAAGATGAAGAACGTCAGCATCACCGAGCCGGAATTGACGTCAGAGACGGCAGCCCACGTGGGCAGCATGTCCTGAATGGTCCACGGCTGGCGCCCCATCTCGGCCACCATCCAGCCACTCTCGCTGGCGATGTAGGCCAGCGGAACCAATGCAATGGCAAACCAATGCAGATACTTATGCTCGCTAAAGGGCATGTTTTTCCACAACCGACCGATGCCTTTCAGCTTGTCCTGATAGACGATGGCCAGCACCAAGGCGAAGAACACGATGAAGAGGCAACCCATGCCCACCATGATGCGGAATGCCCAGAAGTTGATGGGGATGTTCGGCACCAGTTGGTCGGGCGACTTCACGTAGCCGTAACCGAAGTAAGGCATGTTCTTCTTCAGCACGGCCAGATGCTGCTCGGCAGCCTTCTCCGACCCAGTCTTCTTGGCGTTGCGATAAGCCATCAGCGCATAGATAGCTGCACGGCCGCGCTTGATCTTCTCCTCTGCAGAGGGTTCCGTCTTGCCGTCGGGTGTTGTGTAGCCGTTCAGCAGGTCGTTCACGCCCGGTACGAAACCGTGGAAATCGCGTGTAGCCATGAACGAGAGTGCATAAGGCATGGCGATGCGCAATGGGGGCTCCTGCTCGTTCTTGTAGTCGGGCTGCTTGAAGGGGTTCACCCAAGCCACAGCCGTCAGGCTCTGGTCCGTGCCTCCGTTGTAGAGTGCCTCCATGGCGGCCAGTTTCATCGGTTGCGACTTTGCCACCTGCTCACCCGAGATGTGTCCTGTGGCGCCAGCCAGCAACGAGGCCACCAGACCTACTGCAGCACCAATCTTGATGCTCTCCAAAGCCATCTTCTGCTCGCGCTTCTTCAGCAGATACCACGAGCTCACGGCTACCGTGAACACGGCACCGATGATCCAAGCCGAGGTCACCGTGTGACAGAACTTACCCACGGCAAACGGCGAGAAGGCCACCTGCAGGAACGACACCATCTCGTTGCGCATCGTGTCGGCATTGAACTCACAGCCCACGGGATTCTGCATCCACGCATTGGCCACGAGAATCCACCAAGCCGAAATGGTAGCACCCAGGCCGGTGAGCCAGGTCGATGTCAGGTGGAAGCCCTTCGAGACCTTGTTCCAACCAAAGTACATCACGGCCACGAAGGTCGACTCCATGAAGAAGGCCACGATGCCCTCGATGGCGAGCGGAGCACCGAAGATGTCGCCCACAAACCAAGAGTAGTTCGACCAGTTCGTGCCGAACTCAAACTCCAGGATGATGCCCGTGGCAACACCCATGGCAAAGTTGATGCCAAAGAGTTTCTGCCAGAACTTCGCCGTGTCGCGCCAGAAGCGCTTCTTCGTGCGATAGTAGCAGGTCTCCATGATGCCCATGATCACGGCCAGGCCAAGCGTCAGGGGCACAAACAGCCAGTGGTAGATGGCCGTCAATGCGAATTGTGCACGCGACCAGTCTATCGTGCCGGTCGATACGTCTAATAACAGATTGTGCATAATGTCTTGTATTTTAATTGATTGATGATTGCAACTTCAAGTATTGAGTTCCGAGTTTCGAGTTCCGAGTTTCGAGTTACCGAGTTCCGAGTTCCTAGTTTCAAGTTACCGAGTTTCGAGTTTCAAGTTACGAGTTCCTAGTTTCTAGTATCAAGTTACCGAGTTTCGAGTTACCGAGTTCCAAGTTCCGAGTCTTTCTCCACTACTCCACAAAAGGCTACAGCAAGGCTTGTCAGCAAGAATGAGCATCCCATAGAGCCAAGTGCCGAGTTTCAATTATTGGGCAAAGGGTAATCATAATTATCAATTATCAATTATCAATTGTCAATTTCCGTCAGCTGCGTTGCAACATACTCCGCCTCCTGCCCTTTCTCGGCATGCTGCTTCAGGTAGTTTGGAAAGAAAAAGATTTTCAGGATGACGAAGATGATGAAGAGCTTAATAAGGATGATGGCCCACAGCGTCTTGCCGAGTGTCATATTCCGGAACCCGTCGTAGTACAGGTCCCATGCACGATACCAAAAACCGTCCTTCTTCATGGTCGTAG
>JAEEGL010935824.1_pt1 | contig 12691 bp, 7 predicted proteins | sample 9134231 | NCBI WGS metagenome assembly JAEEGL01 (sample SAMN16246548, study PRJNA631951) | gut metagenome | biome: gut microbiome; feature: rumen; material: fiber-attached | host: Bos | place: Iran: Karaj | collected 2018-10 | reverse complement strand
TTATATTATGATTATTTTGATGATTTGAATTATTATTATTCATATTGTCTTCTAAACTATTATTAATAATTTCACTTTCATTTTGAATATTTATATTTTCATTTTTATTGTTTGGTATTTCAGGAATTATAATTTTTTCACTATTTATATTTCCATCATTTAAATCATCTTTATTATTATCATTTTCTTCAATTGTATTATGACTATTTGACATTGGAATATTTAAATTTTCATTTTTAATATTTTCATCTTTTTCAATTTTAATATTATCTTTTGGTATACTATTACCATTAGTATTATTTTCTTTAATATCATTATTATTTTTTTTATCAGTTTCATTATTATTGTTTCCATTATCAATTTTTTTCTCTTCTTCATTATTTAAATAATCTTGAAAATCATCTTCCAAAGGATTATGAAATTGTTTTTCAAAACTATCATTTAATTTATGATTATGTTTAGGTATATTAATATCAAAGACTTCTCTATTAAATATTCCAAGTATTTTTTCTTTATTTTTTTCTTTTTCTACTATTTTTTTAAATCCTCCATCTATAATTTCTCCCATTTTATTTAAAACTTCTTTTTCTTTTAAAACCTCGTCTTCATTTAGTATATTAGTCTTACCTTTATAATTTTTATTTTTGTTTTCTTCTTTTTTTTTGTTATTTTCATCAATTGATTCTTCACCAAAAGAAAATCTATCAATGCAATCTATTTCTAAATCTATAGATTTATTTATTGCATTATTTATTGATGAAAGTGTAAATCCATCATATAAGTTCCAATTCCATTCATTTTTTATGCTTTTATCATCTTTTTCTACATTTTCTATGTTCATTTTTATTGTCAATTAAATTTAAATTTTTTATTTTTTATTTTGAGTTTTTTATGTTCAATGAAAATATATTTTTTGAAATTTATGAAAATATTATATAAAACAATTTAAATATTAATAATATCTAAAAAAAAAAAATAAAAAAGATTAGTTTATACTAAAATTATACTAAAAAAATAAAATTAAATATCAAATAAAAATTAAGCAATAAGATAAAATATTGAATATTAAAAATAAAAAATAAAACATATAAAAAAACAAAAAAAAAAAAAATGGGAACCCAAAGTAGTCACAGTAAAGATGAGGACAATTTAATGAATGACAAAACAGACGACCCATCAGTACAATGGAATGAAATAAGTAGTTACAAAGGAATGAAAAGTGACACATCATCAACAAAAAATTACAAAGCAAAAAAAAAATTAAACCAAGAAGATTCATCATCAATATCATCATCAAGTGAAACAAAAACAAAAGAAGAGACAACAATATCAAAAAAAGATGAAAGAGTACCATTTAAATTTGAATGGAAAGAAGGAGGAAATAAAGTAACAATTACAGGAAGTTTTTTATCAAATTGGACAATATTTATTGAAATGGTAAAAAATCCACAAACAGGAATATTTGAATTTAATATAAATTTACCAAAAGCAATTCATCAATTTAAATTTGTAGTTGATAATGTTTGGAAATGTTCAAATCATTATCCTCTTTCAAATGATGGTAGTGGAAATATGAATAATGTTATTGATTTAACTAATTATATTCCTCCTGATAATCAAGAAGAAAAAAAAGAATATGAAAGTAAAGATAAAGGAAAAGAAAAAGAAAAAAAAGAAAAGAGAAATAAAGATAAAAATGAATATAATTGTTATGTTCCTAATAAGAATGAAATGAATATTGATGCACCGAATATTCCTCCTCATTATATTAATTTTTATGATATTGATTATAATACTAGACAAAATGTTATTGGGAAAAAAAAATATTTACATTTTTTTGAGAAAGATATTTTAAGTGAGAATAATTGTTATAAAAATATTTTAAGTTGTCCTCATGTTAATTTAAATCATTGTTGTAATGCTTGTAAAGTTGGGAATGATGATCAGTATATTAGATCTTCTGCTTCTCAAAGATATAAACATAAGTTATTAACTATTATTTATTATAAACCAAAAAGAAATTGTTATGAGTAACAATTTATTATTAGTTTTTTTTTGGTTTTTTTTTTGTTGGTTAATTTCTTTTAGTTTTTAAATAAAAAAAAAAGATTGAGTTTTATATTTTTGGATAAATATATATTATAAAAAATATCTTTTTATGAGATATGAGTATTTTTTTTTATTTAGATTTTTTTGTTTTTTTTTTGAATAATGTATTATTAATATAAAAAGAAATTAGTTTTTTTTATTTTTTTTTTAGTTTTTTTTTATATTTCAACAATTTTTATAATATAAAAAAAAATAATGTTGAATAATTTGAATGAAGCTTTAATGATTCCAAATGACTTAAATTCGAACTTAATTAAAGAATTTTTTATTGAAATTTATAAAAGTGTAAAAAAAAGATTATTTAGTAAAAATAAATTTTCATATTTTATTTTACATGAAATTCTAGAAATACCACTTTTTTGTTGTGAAAAAATTTACAATTCAATTAATAAAGAAAATTTACCATATTTAAATCAACATCAATTTGTTGATGGAATGTATACTTTATATTATGGAAATGAAGAAGAATTAACTTTACTTTTATTTTCAATCCTTGATTTTAATAAAAATAATTACATAACAATTGATGATACAAAATTATTTTTTATTAATTTACATAGTATTAAACATTCAAATAAAACAGTAAATATATTAAATGAAGTAATTGAAAATTTTTTTAAAGGAAAAAAAGAATTAGAGTTTAATCAATATATTAAAAGATGTGAATTTTATAATAAAGATTTAATATATCTTTTCAAATATATAATTCATAAAAATAAATTTTTTACTTATAAACAAATAGAATATTTTCAACAATTAAAAATAATAAATGATGCTGTAGAAGAACAAATAATAAATGAAACAATAAATGAATATAAAAATAAAATAACAAATAAATTATTAGATTACATTGCTTTAGATTATCCAAATAAAGATGAAAGAAAAAAAAATGAATTTATAGAAGAAAATGAAATTACAGAAATAGATGAAGAAGAAAATAATAATGATGATTTAAATGAACTTAATAATTTTGAAAATGATATTTCAAATACAATGAATAATTTAGATAAAGAACAAATAGTAATTTTTTCTAAAGATAATAAAGAAGAAAGAAAATATGATTTAAAAAAGAAACATTCATCTTCATCAGATGAATATAAAAATTTAAAAAATTCAGAAAGTAACAATGAAGTTTTTCGTAATAAATTAGAAAAATTTTTTATGAGTAGAAGTGAAATTAATGAAGAAATTAAACAAAGAGCTTTTTCTTTTCAAGTTAAATGTAAAAATATTTTAAATAAAAATATTTTAAATCAAAATATTTTAGAACAAAGAAAAAATGAAATAATATTATATACAATTGATGAAGATAATACTTTAGAAAAAATAAAATTAAAAATAATTAAAAATATAATTTTTATATTTGAATTTGATGTAGAGATTCAAGATTTTATATATTCACATTTTATATTTTTAAATTCAACATATTTAGAAATTAAAGGCTTAACTCCAATAAAAGGAGTACTTTTTTATTCAATACATTTAATATCAACTTATGGAAATTTTAGATCATCAACAGATCTTTATATTGAAACTTTAAATGAAATGAAACAATTTAAAGAAATTTACAATAGTGAAAATAATATAAAAGAAATAATTCATGATTACATAATGACAAATAAAGAAATAGGAAATGGAAAATTTGGAATTTGTCAACTTTGTACTAGAATAATAAATAATACAAAGAAATATTTTTGTGTTAAAATAATAAACAAAATAAACAAAGGAATTGATGAAGATGAATATAAAATAATGATGTGGGAAAAAAGTATATTTCTATTCTTAAAAAAATTCCCAAATCCAAATATAGTAAAAGCATATGATTATTATGAAAACTCAGATTATATATATTTAATATCAGAATATGTAAATGGAACTGATTTAAAAGAATTTTATGAATATCATAAATTTGATAATTACACATTAAAAACAGATTTATTAATATCAATTTCATATCAAATTTTAAATGCTTTAAATTACATTCATTCATATGGAATTATACATAGAGATATTAAACATACTAATATTTTAATTAATAATAAAAATCAAATTAAAATAATTGATTTTGGTCTTTCTAGGATTTTAGGTAAATATGAATATTCAAAAGACCCATATGGTTCTCTTACTTTTAAATCACCTGAGATTATAATGGAATATAATTATAATGAAAAAGTTGATATATGGAGTTTTGGAATTACTTTATTTTATTTGATTTTTGGAAGGACACCTTTTCAAGATCAAAGTTGTAAACTAATTAAGGAACGTATTTGTAAAGAAAATATTAAAATTAATGTTCCTTTTGAAAATATTGAATATGAAATTTTGGTCAATATTATAAATGAATGTTTAATCAAAAATTATCACTCAAGACCAAATAGTACTCAAATTATTAAAAAATATTTTTATGATTTAGAAATTTAGTAATAATTATGTTAATTTTGTTTTTGAATGGTAAAGAGTAAAATTAATTATTTATAATTATGATTTATATATAAAAAAAAATTAGGTTATTTGTAATTTTTGAATATATATTGAAAGAAATCTATTTATGTAAATAATATATAACAGTTTAAAAATAAATAATATTTTTAATTATATTAATTTCAATTAATGAATCATTAGAAAAAAAATTTACATTTACATTTTTTATCATTCAAAAAATAAAATCACATAATAATAAAATTTAAAAATATATTTAATTAAAATAAAAAATAATAATTTAAATCTAAATAATATATAAAAATCAAAAAGCTTCATTTACATTATTCTCATCAATAGGAACAACATCTTCAAAATTTTTTTTTTCAAACTTCTCTTCCTCACAATAAATAATCCTAACTAACCTATTATTAAACCTCCTACAACACAAATTCTTCCTAGCATTTTTGGCATCATCAACACTATTAAAAAGTACATAAGCATTCCCCATCCCAGCAACATCATTTTCCTCAACATCTTTCCTAGGCATAAAAATCTCACAAACTTTCCCATATTTCTCACATTCCAATTTAATATCATTTCCAATCTCATTATAAATATCTTCATTCTCAATATTTAAATCCTTAACAATTCCTTTAAAACAAAGTACCTTAGTACAAAAAGTAATTTTTTCTCCTTTTAAAGGAGCATTCATAATACCATTAATTAATACAGAAGCAACAGTATTACTTAATAAATTATCCTCACCCATTGTCATTAAACCTTGATAAGTTTTTGGTCTTCCTACTTTTAATGGTTTACCCATTACATTAACACCATTTAATACAAAACCCAAATTTGCTTCTTCAGCTGAGCGAAATTCTACAAAGGCATAATGACCATCTGAACTTATCCATGCTGATACTATTGGTTCTCCAGGAGCGAAACCTTCTTTTTTTACTGTTAGGATTGTATTGTTTAATAATTGGATTAATGATTGTTGAGTTAAACCTGATGGGAGATTTCCTATGTATAATTTACGATCTGTTTTTGATGCTGTTGGGAGAAGAGCTAGTGATTGGACTAAGTTTGGGTTTGTTATTTGGGGAAGGAGTTTTTGAGGAGGGGATTGAGGGGGGATTATTGTTGTTGGAGGTGGAAGGGTCTCTGGGAAGAGTACTTGGGTTGGAGGAGGGTTTATTAAAGCTGGGTTTGATGGAGCGTCTGTGAATCCTGATTGGATTTGGTATTTTAGTTCTACTGGTTTTGGGGGAGATTCTGTTTTTGATGATGATTTATGACGACGATGATGGGATTTATGGTGACGATGGGAGTAATGGGGACGATGGGAACTAAATATATTGGTGTTATATAATTTTTTTATTTTACCTTCTATAGGAGGAATGACGACGAGAACGAGAACGGGAATGATGACGATTACGAGAACGGTCTTTTTCTCTTCTACTTCTTCTATCTCTTTCTCTATCTCTGTCTCTGTCTCTATCTCTGTCCCTTTCTCTATCTCTATCTCTATCTCTATCTCTGTCTCTTTCTCTTTCTCTTTCTCTATCTCTTTCTCTTTCTCTATCTCTTTCTCTATCTCTTTCTCTATCTCTTTCTCTATCTCTTTCTCTATCTTTATCTCTTTCTCTTTCTTTATCACTCCTTTGTCTACTTTCCATTATTTAAAAAATATTTCTAATTCGAATTAATAATTTAATTTATTTAAAATTTGCTCATAGAAAAAATAATTATAATTATAGTAAACTATTTAAATAAATGTTTGATTTAAACCATTTCACAAATTTCACAATTTCTCTCATAGGAAGATATCTCAACGAAACAAAAGAGCACCAACATTGTACATGGGACAATTTCCGTAATCTCCCAAAAAACATAACTCAATGTGAAAATGCAAGAATAAATTGTGAGGGAAAATACTTCAATATCCTAGCTCTTCATTATTGTTATATTCAATCCACATTTATATCACTTCCACTATTATTTTTTATAATGTTACTATGTTTTTACTTCGCAGGAACAACAGGACATTATTATTTAGCAAAAGTTCTAAGTTTAATTGCAGAAAAATTACATTTTAGTCAAAATTTAGCAGGTTTAACTTTAATTGCTTTAGGTAATATGGCTTGTGATGTTATAGTTGCTATATTAGCAGGAGCAGAATCAGGAGTTAAAACTTCATTTTGTTCTTTATTAGGTGGTGGTAATTTAATTTTAGGTATGATAATGGCTACTGTTATTTTCCTTGGGAAAGGTGTTAAAGTAATTGGAATTAATTTCGTTAGGGATTTAACAACATATTTAATTGGTTTAAGTGTTGTTATATTTTATGGTTTTAATCAAGAGGTTAAATTATATCAAGCTATTATATTTTTATCTCTTTACTTTGTTTATGTTGGAATTTGTGTTCTGATGGAAAAATTATCAAAAAAAAAAGATTTAGGTGATATTATGTATAGTATAAATGATGATTTATCTGAAGATTTCGTTACTAAAATTTATGATGATAATGATGAAGAAGAAAATCTTTCTTATAATAGTTTAATGAGTTCTCAAATTGAAAAGAAAACTATTATTAGTAATGATGAAGAAAAAGAAGATACTAATTCCAATAGTAATAGTAATGAAAATCAACATATTGAAGACCTTATTGAAGATGAAAAAAATAAAGAAAAATCAAAAAAAAAAAAAAATTGGGATATTGATGCTGTAATGCAGAATTTATTCATGGTAAAAAAAGCAGTATCTCGAGCATTAAGCGGAAATCAAAAACGTTCAATAAGTTTCAATCAAAGTAGCATAAACGTAGCAAACTATTCAAAATTAAAAATAATGTTCCTCGATATGTACCTTTCAGAGAAACCCTGGGAAAAAAAAAACTTATTTGAAAAAATAAAATCAATCCTAATAGACTCAGTAATGGATTCAGCGCGTAAATTAACAATCCCTCCCTTTGAACAATCCCTCTGGAATAAAACCCTATTTACCTTTTGGCCAATATCAATAAGTATATTTATAACAATATCCCTAAATTTATACGACATATACAAAACATACTACATCCAAACAATAATATATTATATAATAATGATAATAATATGTTACATAATAAATAGAAAAACATATCGTGGTACCTTACCAAATTGTACTTGGGGATTTCTAATACCAGCATTACTAGTATCAATACTATGGTTATATACATCATCAAGTATATTAATGAATATGATAACAGGAATTCAAGTACTTTTACCAGTTAAAATTCCAGATACTTTCTTAATAATGACAATAATTGCTTTTGGTAATGCTACACCTGATTTTATTGTAGTATGTTCACTTGCTATTAGTGGTTATGGAGAAATGGCTTTAAGTGGTGCTATTGGTGGTCCTGTTTTTGGGTTACTTTGTGGTTTTGGTGTTTGTTTAATTCAAGGATGCTTAAAAGATGGTAATAGTACTGAGTTTAAAATTTTTGATTCTATGTATATTAAGGTTGCTTTGGTTTTAGTTATTTTTGATGTTTTACAATTACTTATTAGTGGAATTGTTTTAAAGTTTCATATTAGAAGGAAAGTTTGTATTATTGGGTATATTTCGTATTTGGTTTATTTTGTTGGGATTATTATTATGTCTTTTGTTTTAAAAGTAGAATAATTTTTTTTATTTGTAGAAAGGATTTGAGAGGAATTAGATTTTTTTATTTTTTTAAAATTAATTTATATTACTATTTAAACTTTTTACTTTTTGAATTTTATTAATTATAAAAAAATGAAGTTCTTCTGGGGAATCTAAATGGAAATCTAAATTTATTCGGGGGTTGTTTTTATTTAGTTTAAATGGTTTATCATATAATGAGTGGTTTTTATATATATTTGATTCAAGTAGTCCTAAAAATTTTTTTCTATCGATTTTTTTATGATTATCATATTCGACTTTTTCATCTTCTTTTAATTTTAATTTATTTTTATCTACAATTAATTGTTTACTATCGGGATTTGTAATAATATTTATATAAGCATTACTTACATTTGGACTTATATTATTTGAATAAAATGTTCCTACTGGATGTTTATTTTTTAATCTCATTGAAAAATTATTTCTTTTTTTAATATTATTTTTTTTTTCAGTAGAATAAGGATTTAAATTTGAATTTCTAGTTTTAAAATTATTATAATTATTAAATGGATATAATAAATTATCTTGACTTAAAACTGATTTATGATGAATATCATTCTTTTTTTCTATATTTTCTTCAGTATGATTTAATAAATATTTATTATTATTAGGAATGAAATATTTTAAATTGTTTGGTAAATCAACTGATAATTTTAAATTTTTATCTACTGGTATGAATTTTTTATGCGAAGCTGAAAAAAAACTTTTATTCTCTTTTGAATTATTTTTCAATAAATTTTTTTTGAATAATTTATTATTAAAAATAGATTGTGTTTGGTTAGCAAAGTGATTAGAATTCATTTATTATTAATTATTTAAAAAAATATAAAAATTAATATATTTTATTTTAATTATTTTATAATCCTCCATATTGATTATCATCATTATTCTCATTATTATTTTCAGTACTATATTTAATACTTAAAACTTCTTCTTCATCTCCATTATCCATTTGAATTTCATTATCATTTGAATTTTTTGTAATTTGATTACTAATTCCAATATCGACATTTTCTCCTTTTTTATTTGTGTTATTAAGTGGAAAATATTCATTTAATTGAAATTTTTCAATTATAGGAACAAAAAATTTTTGTTTTATATTAAAAATAAAATCACTACTTGTAAAATCTTCATCTCTCGAACCATAAAAAAAGAAAATTAAAAGAGCAAAAATTATAATAAAACTAATTAAAAAACTATAATAAACCATATATAAATATCTCAATAAAAAAGTAATTTTAGGAACTTTACAAATTTTATTAAAATAAACATTAATTTTTTGTCCATTATCAAAATTAAATTCCAATTCATAATTTAATTTATAATCACTTCTCATTTCTTTCTTCATTTTACAAGTAAAAAGTATATAAAATTCTTGATAAATATTACTTAATTGTCCTCCATAACTTCCAATATCTCCTTTAATAATACTAGAAATAACTTCATCATTATTAGGATTTAATTTAATAGGATTCATTCTATAACGAATTGGATCAAGTGTATTATCAGCTAAAGAAATAATAAATTTAATATTATCATTATAAATAATATTATCTAATTCTGTATTTAAACTTCTTTCTTTATTGAAAAAATAATCATAAAATAAAGGAATATTCCCATTTTCTAATATTGTATAAAATACATCACTTGTTGAAAATGCTAAATTTATTAATGGTGGTTTCCCATATAAATCACCTTTACATTTTTTTTTCCATATCATTTCAAATTCTTTACATTTATCAGGTTTAAATTTTAATCTTATTTTACTTTCTCCCATTTGTAATCTATCACAATTATATGTTATTTCTAATGAATTTACTTTACTTGTATTACTTGATACTAAATCTAATTGATAAATTGAATATATAGGTTTAAGTAATGTTTCATTATCAGATGTTAATATTATACTTATTGAATTAAATGTTGTATTTTCTGTTATTGTTTCAGTTATAAAAAATTTATCCATTAATACATTGTCTTCTGAAATAAAAGGTGATTCTGAGTTTTCTTTAAAATTATTTGTTATTTCTCCTGATGGTAAATAAATACTATTTGAATCACCATATATTTGAGTTATTGTTAATTGACAAATTCCATCTATATTACCTCCTACAATATCACTTTTCCCTATATTAAAAATACAACAAAATATAAAAACCCAATAATAAAAAATATACATTTTTTTTAAATAAAAAATAAAATAAAATTTAAAACAAAATAAAAAAAAAAAAACGAATTTAAATAAAATAAAAATATAAAAAAATCATATATATAAAAAAAATGGGATGTAGTTCCGGTAATGCAGTACCTGAAAAAAGCAAAAAAAAACCAAAGAACCCAGTATTAGTAGTAGTGGGTCCATCAGGAGTAGGTAAAGATACAGTAATGCAGAAATTATTTGAAAAGCATCCAAATTCATTTAAAAAAGGAACAACTCATACAACAAGACAAAAACGTCCAGGTGAAGTAGAAGGAGTAAATTACTATTATGTATCACAAGAAGAATTTTTAAAATTAAAAGATGAAGGTGGTTTAGTCGAAAATAATTTTTATAATAATAATTATTATGGTTTATCAAAAATGGAATTAGAAAAAGCAGAAAAATTAGATAAAATAATGTATGTTATTATTGATATTAATGGCGCTGATGCTGTTTATAAATTAAATATTCCTGCTACTTTTGTTGCGATAATTCCAGAAAGTGAAAGTGTTTTAGAAGAGAGATTAAAGGGAAGAGGAACTGAAAGTGAAGATGTTATTCAAGGAAGATTGAATACTGCTAAGGAAGAATTAAGGAGAATTAATCAGGAACCTTTTTTTAATTTTAAAATTGTTAATAGTGATTTGGATAAATGTGTTTTGGAACTTGAAAAAAAATTGAAGGAAGTTTATGGAGATTTTAAATAAAAGTATTTTTTTTATTTTTTTTGGTTTTTTTTTATTTATTTTGTTGATTATTTTATTTGTTTTTATTTTGTTTTTGTTTTTTTATTTTTTTTTTTTTTGATTATTTTTTTGCTTTTTTGAAAATTATTTTTATTTTTATATAATTTTTAATGAATATTACTAGCCCTCTTTATCAATCTGATGTTTATGGAGAATCACAAGTTACTCCTATTAGACAAAGTGTATTTGAAGGAAATATTAAGAAATATCAAACAAATTTTAAATCTAAATGGGCTAATTTAAAATCTCTATTACAAATTAAAACTTCTTTAGAATCATCTGTAAATACATTAAGAAATGAAACATTTGAGCAATTTTCTTCTAAAATTCATAAAATATATAAATATAAAATAATTACTAAACAAATAACTCAAAATAATAGCAAAATTTTTTTTAATGGGAATAAAGATTTCACTGTAAAAAAAATTAATATTTTAGAAGGAGTAAATAATATTTCTTATTATGAAGATATTTCAAATATATTATTTGAATTAAGATATAATAATAATTTAATGTTAAATTTCATTGATTCTTTATCAGACAATGAACATAATATAATGATTCCATTTTTATGTCATTTCTTTTATGAAAATTTTTATATGGAATCAACTGAACAAGAAGAAATGTTATATATAATATATTTACTTCTAGAAAAAGAAATTGATAAATTAAATACTCCTTCAATAAATTCTTTCTTAGATGATTCATTTATTTCTAAATTCTTATATGAATTATCAAATAGATATGAAATTAAATGTTATATTAATGTAGTTTTAAATAGTTTAATAAGAAAAATAAATGATATAAGTTCTGATTATTATCCATTAGATATATTTAATGAAGCTAAAAAAAAAAGTAAAAATCAAGATTTAAAAAAAGATAATAAAATGACACAATCAGTGATGAATTTTAATGATAGAACAACCCAAATTTCTTTTACTCAAAGAGATTTATTTTTAAATGAAGATTTTAGAAGAACAGAAAATATGAATATTCAAACAAAAGATTTTATGGGAAATCCTTTTGTAAAAAATGCATTTCTTTTAAATCAATTAAATTATACTTTAAATGAATATGAAATGAGGAAATTATTTCAAGATAAAACTGATATTTCACAAAGAGAATTATTACTTAAGCATTTGAGATATTCTAAAACATCAAAAAATTCAAATTTATTTTCAAATTCAAATTTTTGTGAACAATTAAATAAAAAAAAGAATATATTATCAATAGAATTAATAAATCAATATTCTAATGGATATAATTTGATTATTGAATTTATTGAAGATTTATTTCATAATTTGGAAAATGAAACTATAATACCATACTCAATTAAAATTGTTTGTAAAATTATTTTTGTTTTAATTAAACAAAAATTTAAATTTATATCAAATTTAGAAAGAGATATTTTTGTAGGAGCATTTTTTTTTGAAAAATTAATTTTACCAGTTTTATTAAATCCAGATATAAATGAAACAGGATATAATTCAATAATATCAATGTCAACTAGAAAAAATTTATATAA
>JAEEGL010908069.1_pt1 | contig 12691 bp, 7 predicted proteins | sample 9134231 | NCBI WGS metagenome assembly JAEEGL01 (sample SAMN16246548, study PRJNA631951) | gut metagenome | biome: gut microbiome; feature: rumen; material: fiber-attached | host: Bos | place: Iran: Karaj | collected 2018-10 | reverse complement strand
CTTCCAACATTTTCATATTGGTAAATCTAAAATCTATAAGATGTTTTTAGATAAGCAGGTATTATTAAATAATCATAATGCAAAAGAAAATGATATTATTAAGCCTGGTGATATTATTTCTGTAGATTATAATGAGGAAATAGATTATAAGCTAGGTAATAATGATATTGATATTCTATATGAGGATGATTATTTTTTAATTGTGAATAAAAGACAAGGTAGCATTATTCATAATGAAAAGAATAATAATGATGCTCTATGTAATGATATTGCTAAATATTATTACGAAAGTGGTATTTCTTTAAATATTAAGTTTCCAAATAGAATTGATAAGGATACTTCGGGAATAATGATATTCTGTAAGGATTCATTAACATTATCATATATGGGATATCTATTTGAAAATCATGATATAGAAAAAGAATATCGTTTATTTGTTAAGGGACACCTTAAAAATAAAAAGGGAGAGATTACTTATCGTATCGGTAGAGATAGACATGATAGCAGTAAGATGAGAGTATCATCTACTGGTAAGGATGCTATAACTAGATATGAGGTAATAAAGGAATATGGCGAGTATTCATTAGTTAAGTGCTTAATTAAAACTGGAAGAACTCACCAGATTAGAGTTCATATGGCATATATAGGTAATCCTATTATTGGTGATAGCTTATATGGCAATGATAGTGGTAAGCTATTATTACATGCCTATAGAATTAAATTCAAGCATCCTATATTTAATGAGAATATAGAAATTAAATGTAAGATGCCTGAATATATGGAAGGACTTGAGTAGTGTGATTACTGGAAAGTATATCAATAAATTTTATAAGAAGTATTTCTGGTTTTTCTTTTTTGGAATAGTATTCTTAGTTGTTGTAGATGTATTCCAATTGTTGATACCAGAAGTAGTAGGCAAATTAATTGATGGTGTTAAGGATGGTACTATCTTTAATGAAGGTAGCCCAATTTATCGATATTTAATAGAATTAATTATCGTCGCCATAACAATGCTAACTGGCAGATTTGCCTGGAGGTTTTTATTCTTTGGTGCTAGAGCGAGAGTAGAAACTGATTTAAGAATGGATTTATTTAATCATTCATTAAAGCTATCTAATCAATTTTATAAGGAACATAAAATTGGTGGCTTAATGGCATTATTTACTAATGACCTTGAGGTCATTAAGGATGTATTTGGAGATGGATTCTTATTTTTAGTGGATGCTTTATTTTTAGGTGTATTATCATTCATTAAGATGATAATGGTTAACTGGATTTTAGCATTAATATCATTAATACCTTTATCATTAATGCTTGTTGCGGCATTAATATTATCTAAGCTTTTGGAAATAAGATTTAAAGAAAAACAAGAAGCTTATGATTCATTAAGCGATTTTACAGAAGAGAATTTTACTGGAATTCATGTTATTAAGGCATTTGTTAAAGAAGTAGTAAATGTTAATGAATTTAAAAAGGTAAATAAGAATAATTATAAAAAAGAAATAGCTCATGTTAAATTATCTACATTATTAAATATTGTACTTGATTCATTTATTATGTTAGTACTTGCGATAATGTTAGGAATTGGTGCATATTATGTAGTAAGTGAAAAGGAATTCTTTGGAACTACATTTACTGTTGGTAGAATGTTTGAATTCATTGGTTATTTTGATACATTAATTTGGCCATTCTTCGCACTTGCTATGTTATTAAGAATGAGAGCGCAGGCTAAGGCAAGCTATAAAAGAATTGAAGAGTTCTTGGATTCTAAGATTGATATAGTCGATACTGATATTGAAGAAGTAAATGAAATTAATGGTAAAATTGAATTTAGGAATCTAAGCTTTAAATATCCAGATGGTGATGATTATGTACTAAAAAATATTTCATTTACTATTAATCCAGGAGAAACAATAGGTATTATTGGTAAGACTGGATCTGGTAAGACTACATTAGTAGATTTATTATTAAGAGTATATAACATTAATGAAAATGAATTATTATTAGATGATAAGGATATAATGCATCTACCATATAAGACTGTAAGAGATAATATTGGTTATGTAATACAGGATAATTTTATCTTTAGTGATACTATAGAGAAGAATATAGCATTCGCTTATAATGAGGTTGATTTTAATAAGGTAGAGGCTGCCTCTAAATTAGCTGACTTAGATAGTAATATTAATGATTTTCAAAATAAATATAAAACTGTTTTAGGTGAGCGTGGTGTTACATTATCAGGTGGACAGAAACAAAGATTATCTATCGCTAGAGCGTTACTTAAGGATCCTAAGATATTGATACTTGATGATTCTATGAGCGCAGTAGATACTAAGACAGAGGATGATATATTAGCTAACCTAAGAAGAATAAGAGCTGGAAAGACAACTATCATGATAGCTCATAGAATATCTACTGTATCATCACTTGATAAGATAATTGTTATCGAGGATGGAGAAATATCTGGTATTGGTACTCATAATGAATTATTGAAGACTAATAAAATATATAGTGAATTAAATCACCTTCAAGAGCTAGAGAAGGAAGTAAATGGAGGTGAGGCAAATGAATAATTTTGATGATAATAAGAAAATAAAGACTTATTCTAATAAGGTAGTAATTAAAAGATTACTAGCTTATATTAAGCCTCACAAGGGAATGTTTATATTTGCTTTATTCCTAACATTAATTACAGTATTAATTGAATTAATACCTGCATTAATTCAAGGTACAATAATTGGTATATTATCACTTGATGTATTTAGTGAGGCAAATGATTCTAATTTAGTTAATATTGCTAATTATTTTATTGATAATTATGGAATTACCTTGAGAGAATTTAAATTATATTCATCATTCATTATTATTGGAACATACATATTAATCATTTTATTAAATGGATTTATTATGTATAAATCAACGATGATTTTACAGCGAATTGGTCAAGGAATAATAAAAGAGCTAAGAGAAGAAACATTTGTTCATATTGAGTCTTTATCAATTGCTCAAATTAATAAAAATCCAATTGGTAAATATGTTACAAGAGTAACATCAGATATGAATAAGATTAGCTTATTATATTCTGATGTAATAGTTAATATGTTTAAAGCTATTTTATCTATTATAGTGGTAGCTATTTCAATGATATTGATATCTCCAATATTATTCTTATATGTATTGATGATTACTCCATTCTTAGTAATATTTTCATATTTATTCAATAAATTATCTAGACAAAGATTTAGAATGGTTAGAGGTTCTATATCTAATATGAATGCTTACTTAAATGAGAATTTAAGTGGTATGAAGGTTATTCAGATTTTTAATCAAGAGGATAAGAAGAAAAATGAATTTGATGAAAAGAATCAAGAGCTAAAGAAGAATTATTTAAAACAAATACTAATTTTTAGTGTGTTTAGACCTATTATTTTCTTCCTGTATTTATCTACTAGAATAATTGTATTATTCAGAGGTGTAAATTTAATTAAGAATAATAGATTATCTATTACATCTTGTGTATCATTCTATAATTATATTTCTAATTTATATAATCCAATTCAAAATTTAGCTGACTTATTCCAAACAATGCAAAATGGATTTGCATCAAGTGAAAGAATATTTGAATTATTAGATACTAAAATAGAAATAGAAAATGAGCCTGATGCGATAGAGATTGATTCATTTAAAGGTAAGATTGAATTTAGAAATGTATGGTTTGCTTATATTGAGGATAATTACATCCTAAAGGATGTATCATTTATAGCTAATCCAGGTGATACTGTAGCCTTTGTTGGGGCAACAGGAGCTGGTAAGACAACAATATTAAGCCTTATTACAAGAAATTATGAAATTAATAAGGGCGAAATATTAATTGATGATATACCTATTAAGAAGATCAAAATTGAATCTTTAAGAAAACATATAGGACAAATGTTACAGGATGTATTTTTATTTAGTGGTACTATTAGAGATAATATTACCTTAAGAGATGATTCATTTAGTGATGAAGAAGTAAATGAATCATCTAAATATGTTAACGCAGATAAGCTAATTAATAAGCTTGAAGGTGGATTAGAATATAAGGTTTTAGAGCGTGGTGCTAATTTCTCATCAGGAGAAAGACAATTAATATCTTTCGCTAGAACAATAATTAATAAACCTAATATTCTAATACTTGATGAGGCAACTGCCAATATTGATACTGAGACTGAAGTATTAATCCAAGACTCACTTGAGAAGATGATGAGTGTAGGAACAATGCTTATTGTTGCCCATAGATTATCAACTATTCAGCACGCTGATAAGATAATAGTTTTACATAAGGGTGAAATAGTAGAAGCTGGTAATCATCAAGAATTATTAAAGAAACATGGAATGTATTATAATTTATATGAATTACAATATAAGCACATGGAAAAATAGAAGTTTTAATTCAGTATTTAGGCACTTTTTAAAAAGTGCCTTTTTCATTAAAAAATTTGATAAAAATATTATTCTATCTCTACAAAAATATTAATATTTTTGTTATAATTATAAGCACGAAAAGGAAAGTGATACTATGCAGAGATTAAAAAATATAATATGTCACCCATCTCGAATTGGTTTATATCATAAAGATAGTCCACTTATGATTATCCTTTATCTTTTCTTATTTTTATCTTTTATGGTAGGTATGCTAGCATTAAAGACATTTAATACTGACTATTTTGATTATAGTGATGCAGAATATGTAATTTCTTTAGTTGAATCTGATAAAAAAGAAATTACAACTAAATATGAAAATGGCAAGCTTACAGGTGACATGCTTACTGTTAAGGACGAAGGAATTGAATTATATTTCTTAACAGGAATGACTATTAATAAAATAACTAATAGTGGAATGATTGTCCTATTAGAAGAGGATAACGCTAAGGTTTATTATAAATATTCATATATGGGAACAATAGAATATAAGAATTTAGATTCTAATATGAAATTCTCTATTAATGGTATTAGATCATTTAATAGTGATGATATTTATAATTTTAGAGCATTCTTATATATTACATTTACTAGCATAAATACAAGCTATGCTAAAAATGTTTTTATAACAAATATTGTTAGAATATTAGAATATTATCTAATCTTTGCTATATTAGTATTGATGGTATTTTCATATTTTATTAATCCAGGTATTAGGCTTGATGTCAGAGCTAAGCTTGGTATTTATGATAGCTTAATTTATTTTATAATTATGTTTTTATCTTTTGCCTTTGAGGCACAGTTTTTACAATATGTGGCTTTGATCATTCCAATTATTTATTGTAATGTTACATTCTCACATATTATAAGAGTTAAGGTTGGGAAGTGATATTTTGTTAAAGGAAGATTTAATTAAAAGTAATATTTTTAATAATAATTCATTAGATGATGTTAAATCTAAGCTTGATGTTAATAACAAAAAGCTATATGTATCACTTATCTTTAGCAATGTATTATCACTTAATGAATTAAATAATGTATTATCTTTTTCAAATGACTATTTAAAGAAGCTACCTGTTGATAAAGCTATTGATATTAAATATACAAATAGTTATATTTCAAAAGAATTTTTAACAGATTATTTATGTTATATATTAGACAAGCTTGAGGAGGAATCTCCTAAGTTTAAGATATTAAGAAATAACGAGCCAATTGTTGATGACAACAATGTGGCTTTTAAAATTGCCTATGATGCCTTAGGATTTGATGAGCTTGTTGAAAGAGTTAAGAATGAATTAGCTGGCTATAATATTAGCTGTGAGGTCTTAGTTGAAAAGAGTGAAGAGGATAGTGTACAAGCTCAAATAGAAGAAATAAATGAAGAAATAACTAACAAATTAAAGGAAATGGAAGAGGAATCAAAAAGAAGCCAAGAATTTAATAAGGTAGTTACTGATGAACAAAAAAGATATAAAAATGCTAGAATAGATAATCAGGTTCCTATTAAAGAAATACCTCTTACATATGAAGGTATTAATCAATACGAAAATACTGTAGGTCCTACAGATTTTCTACTTGAAGGATATGTAGTTAAATGTGAAGTAAAGGAATTCCCTAATAAGACTACAGGTAAGAAGAATAATTTATTTGTTATGACATTAACAGATGAAACAGATTCTATAGTTGTTAAAAAATGGTTGAGAACTGATAAAGAGGTTGATGCCTTTAAGTCTGAAATAACACCTAATGTTACTGTAAGAGTAACAGGTCATGCAAGCTATGATAATTTTGAAAGAGCTGTTGTAGTTAACGCTAAGACTATTGAAAAAACAGGTGTAAGAAAAGAAGAAAAGCGTACTGATGATGCAGTAGAAAAAAGAGTTGAATTATCAATTCATACTAAGATGAGCGCACTTGATGGTATTGATGAAGCAACGGATTATTTAAAGACTATTGCTGGTTGGGGACATAAGGCAATGGCAATAACTGATATTAATGGTTTATATGCTATACCTGATGTTGACCATGATATTTCTAAATATCCTGATTTTAAGCCAATCTATGGTGTAGAATTACCATTTATTGATGATGAGGCATATTATATTGCTTTTGATAGAAGAGATATACCATTAAAGGATTCTACATATGTAGTATTCGATATTGAAACAACTGGTTTCTCTCAAGAATATGATAGAATTATTGAAATTGGTGCTTGTAAGATTTATCAGGGTGGAGTAATTGATACATTCCAAACATTTATTAATCCTGAAAGACCAATATCTGAAAAAATACAGAATTTAACATCTATTACTAATGAAGATGTTAGAGGTGCAGGTACTATTGAAGAGATATTACCTAAATTTTTGGAATTCTGTAAAGATACAATATTAGTTGCCCATAATGCAATATTCGATGTTACATTTATTTATAAGAATATTGAAAGATTAGGAATTGATTTCCCTAAGCTTCCAGTAATAGATACATTAAATCTATTTAGAGCAGGCTACTATGAAAAGACTAAGAAGTTTGACTTAGTTGCATTATGTAAGATGTTTGGTGTTAAGCAAGAGGCTCACCATAGAGCATCAGATGATGCTAGAGTTACTGGTCTATGCTTCATATCACTATTAAGTGATTTATATGCTAGAGGAATTACTAATTATGGACAAATTAATGATTTAATTGATCCAAACGAAATGTTTAAATTAGTAATACCAGATATAAGGGTAGATTTATTAGCTAAGAATCCAGTAGGCTATAAGAATATGTTTAGAGTATTATCAGATAGCTTAACAACACATTTAAAGATTGAAGCTAGAATGATTAAATCTGTTTTAGATAAAAATAGAGAAGGTATTTTAGTTGGTTCAAATAGCTTATATGGTGAAATATTTAATTTAGTTTATACTGGTAATTATGAAAAGGCACATGAAAGAATTAAATATTATGATTATGTAGAGGTAGCGCCTGTTAGTGGATATAAGCATATGATTAATGACTTATATGATGGTGAATTTACTATTAAAACAATTATTAAGAAGATAATTGAAATAGCAGATGAAGAAGGTGTACCAGTTGTCGCTACATCAAATTGTTACTATATAAATCCAAAGGATAAGAAATATAGATATATATTAATTAATTTCCCTCAATTAGGTGGTAAATTCCATAATTTATATTCTCATGTTATTAAATCTAAGGATCCAGCTCCTGATGCCCATTTAAGAACAACAAATGAGATGCTAAATGAATTTGATTTCTTAGATAAGGATTTAGCTAAGAAAATTGTAATAGATAATACTAATATGATCGCTGATGGAATTGAAAAATTTAGAGCATTTAAGAGTGAAATGTTCGCTCCACGTGATGATCAATTTAAGGATAGTATATTACATATACCATCTATAAAAGAGGAAGCAACAAGAATAGTTAATGCCAATGTTAAGAAGCATTATGGCGATAATCCACATAAGATAGTTACTGATAGAGTTAATAGAGAATTAACATCTATTATCGCGTCAGGCTACGCATCAGTTTATTATGTAAGTCACTTATTAGTTACTAAATCATTATCTGATGGTTATCTAGTAGGTTCACGTGGATCTGTTGGATCTTCATTTGTCGCAACTATGATGGATATTACAGAAGTAAATCCATTAAAGCCACATTATAAGTGTCCACATTGTAAATTCCATACATTCAAGATGACTGAAGAGGATATTGAAAAATATGGTATCACTGAAATTGAAAAGCCACTTCAGGAAACATTAAGAAGTGTTGATTCAGGATACGACTTACCTGATATGAATTGTCCAGTATGTGGAACTAGAATGGCAAAGGATGGTCATGATATACCATTTGAAACATTCTTAGGATTTAATGGAGATAAGGTACCGGATATCGACTTAAACTTCTCTGGAGAATATCAAGCTAAGGCTCATGAATATATTAGAACAGTATTTGGTTATGATAATGCCTTTAGAGCAGGTACTGTTGCCACACTTGCCGATAAAAATGCATATGGCTGTGTAAAGAAGTACTGTGAGGATTTTGGCATTGAGCTAAGAGACTGTGAAGTAGATAGACTAGCTCTTAAGCTTGTTGGTGTAAGACGTTCAACAGGACAACATCCAGGTGGAGTTGTCGCTGTACCAAATTATGTTGATATATTTGATGTTACACCTTATCAATATCCAGCTAATAACCCTGATGTTCCATTTAGGACAACACATTATGATTATCATAAATTTGAAAATAACTTATTAAAATTTGATATACTAGGTCACGATGATCCAACTATTATCAAATATTTAATGGATTATGTACACCTACATCAGGATGAATTTTCATTCTCAAAGCCACAAGATATTCCTATTGATGATAAGAATCTATTTAGATTATTCAACTCAACTGATATTATCGGCTTAACACCTGAACAATTAGGTATTAATATTTCATCATATGGTTTACCTGAATTAGGTACTAACTTCGTTCAAGGAATGTTACTTGAAACATTACCTAAGACATTTGCCGAATTAGTTAAAATATCTGGTCTATCACATGGTACAGATGTTTGGTCAAATAACGCCCAGGATCTAGTTGCTGGTAAGACAGAGTATGGTAAGATTGAATTCGCTAAAGTAATAGGTTGTCGTGACGATATTATGGTTAACTTACTTGAATATAATCTTGAACCTTTAAAGGCATTTAAGATTATGGAATTTGTAAGAAAGAATAATATCCGAAAGGGTGGAATAGAGCAGTGGAAGGAATACCAAGCCTACATGAGAGAAAAAGGTGTACCAGAGTGGTATATTTGGTCATGTGAGCAAATTAAGTACATGTTCCCTAAGGCCCATGCCATTGCCTACGTTATGATGGCACTTCGTATAGCTTGGTTTAAGGTATATAAGCCTGAATTATTCTATAGTGCATGGTTATCAAAAAGAGCTAAGGGTTATGATGTTCATGCCTTCTTAGGCGGACCTATGGCAATTAGAGGTAAGATAGAAGCATTATATAATAAGCCAAAAAGGACAGCTACAGAAGATGATTTAATTACATCACTTCAAATAGCACTTGAAATGACTTTAAGAGGTATTAAATTCTTACCTGTTGATATTAATATATCAAGTGCAACAACATTTGATATTGAAAATGGCTCATTAAGAATTCCATTCTCAGCAGTAGATGGTCTTGGAGAGTCAGTTGCTTTAGATATAGTTGAAAGAAGAAATGAAGCTCCATTTAAGTCTAAAGAGGATGTTTCAAAGAGAACTAGATTAAATCAAACATTATATGAAGAATTCGATAGAATGCATTTCTTTGGTAATTTAACTAGTGATAGTGGAGTTAAAGAGGATTCAAGTGATAGTGATAGTCTTGATGAAGGCTTATTCGCATTGTAATTTATGTGATATTATGTTTTTTTAACAAAAACACTAAAAAAAAATATTATTATGATATAATTATCTTGTATTTGACAAATGAGGAGGCATTATTATGAGACAATCACCATTATTTAATAAGATTGATACTGGTGTTCAGTATTATGATGAAACTGATCATGCTACATTTAAAGGTGTAAGCTTAAAAACAACATTCTTACTTGCAATTACAATCGCTATTGCAATCGTAACTGCAATATTTTTACCAAAGATTGCATCTAATGAAAAATCATTAACAACATTTGTTGTTGTATTAGTAATCGCTGCAATTGTAGGATTTATATCTGTACTTGTTGGTAGATTATCAGAAAGAGCATCTAAATATGCTGGTGTAATCTATTCAGTATGTGAAGGTTTATTCTTAGGAGCCTTAACAAGAATAGCTGAAGAATTCTTACCAGGTGTTGGATTTATAGCTATGGCTGTGACATTAACAATATTTGGTGTAATGCTATTATTATATTCTACAGGTATTTTAAGAACAGGTACAAAATTAAGAAAAGCTTTGATTGCTATCGCATTTGTTGGACTTGCAGTTGCTTTAGTTACTACACTTGTAATATTAATTATGAATATTGCTGGTGTACAATTCGATAGAAGTATCTTAGGTATATTAATTGCTATTGAAGTATTCTTCCTATTATATGGAGTAATTACATTAATTTTCAATTTCGATGAAGCATATGGAATTGTAAAAACAGGTGCTTCTAAGAATGCTGAATGGTGTGTAGCGCTTGGCTTACAAGTAAGCTTAATCTACATTTATGTAGAGGTAATCAGATTAATCATTTTAATCGCTGCATCATCTAATAAAAACTAATTATTAGATTCTTATACCCTTATGGTCGTTGAGTATGACAATAAGGGTATTTTTTTCTTTGCAATGGTTTCAATTCTATAAAAATGATGTAGAATTTATATGAATTATAAAAAGAACAACTGATTTTTAGAAAGAACAACAACATATTTATATTAGCTTTAAAATGAAAGTGGAGGTATAGCCATGGAATTCAAAGATAGACTAAAAGAATTAAGAATTGGGAAAGGAATCTCACAAAGAGAGTTGGCTGATTTAATATTTATATCAAGAAGTGCTGTTGCTAAATGGGAAAATGGACTTGCGATGCCAAAAGAAGAATCAATTGAAAGATTATGTGAGATATTTAATGTTGAAAGGGAAGTGTTATTTAAAGATAGAGAAGATCAAGAATTACATATAAAGAAAAATAAAACCATATTAAAATATAAAAAAATAGTCATTATTATGGGTGGTGTTATCACATCTTTTTTGTTATTTTTATCAATTTATTATTTAATCAAATTAATTAATAAGCCAACCTATATCCAACCTGAAGAGATGATGGAGGCACCAGAAGGTAAACTGAATGATAATTTTTGTACATATTCCATAAATAATGTTGAGGCGAATTATTATTATCAAAAAGCAAATTACAGACTACCTGAAATATATACTTATAATAGAAGATATAATTATCAAAAAACTATATTTGATGTTTCTATTCAAGATAAAACAAATAAATATGTTTTCACATTATCAAATGCTGAATTAAAACTTGAAGATATTTATGTTGATTATTATTATTTGAATAGTAATAATGAATTTTTTCCAATTGATGAAACGAATATAACTAAATCATTTTTTGAGGATAATACACCTAATTATAGAGAAGTTGATACGAAAAAAAATGAATTTGTTATACCAGAAAATGGCTATAGAAATTTAATAGAAATAAAAGCTAAAATAGGTAAATATTATTTTATATATTATTTTATAATTGAATAAACTATTTTAAATTCCTTGACAAAAACCTCTAGTAAATTACGGAGGAATACAAAATGAAATTAAATAAATTATTTTTAGGTATAGCGACAGCTATCTTTTCTATTGCAGCGTTCACTATTACTCAGGCAAATGCTGAGGAAATAGGTCACAATGAAGAACCAATTATTGATGAGGATATTATACCTAATCCTGAAGACTATGATCCAATATATATACCATCTTATGATTATCATCAAATGAACCCAATGTGGGTTGAACCTAACAATAGTGCAGTAATGGTAGGCTATTTTGGAGATGTTCAATTGCTTGATTCCTTTTCTTCATTTGTTGTAACTGATGATGGAATTTTAGATAATGATTATGTTTCTTTTGACTTGTATAACAGTTTAGGTTATACGAAACAACAATTGGAATCTTTTGGAGTTGTTACAATTGGAATTGATTTTAGAGTAATGATTAATGAGATAGATGATGGTTATCAACATTTCTATCTATATGATGGTTCAACTACACAAATAGCAGCCTCACAAACTATTGATCATATTTATGGATCTACTCCAAAAATATATGAATTTTATGGTGAAATACAATTGAGTCAATTAACATCAAGTACTATTTATTTTAGATTTGATGCTAGTGGTGCATGGGATGATGATTGGAGATGTATATCACTTGTTACAAATGTTTTAGTCTCAAGAGAAAATAAATCATATAACGGAATAAAGAATTGTGGAATTGTGAGCTCTTCATATTTTACTCTTAATAATTATAGTAATTAATTTGTATTTAGATTCTACAGTGGAGCATTTTTGCTCTACTATAGAATCAATGAGGTAAAAAGATGATATCAATAAAGAATTTGACAAAAATATATGATGATAAAACTAAAGCCTTGGATAATGTTAATTTAACGATTAACGAAAACTTTGTATCAATTGTTGGTAAATCAGGTAGTGGTAAATCAACTTTACTTAAT
>JAEEGL016711552.1_pt1 | contig 12692 bp, 7 predicted proteins | sample 9134231 | NCBI WGS metagenome assembly JAEEGL01 (sample SAMN16246548, study PRJNA631951) | gut metagenome | biome: gut microbiome; feature: rumen; material: fiber-attached | host: Bos | place: Iran: Karaj | collected 2018-10 | reverse complement strand
TCTTGACGGCCATGCACTCCATCTCGATGAGCCAGCCGGAGCGGCAGACGGGGGCGTGGACGATGATACGGGGCTTCGTGGGGAAGCGCTCGTCGTAGAGGCGGCGTACCACCTCGTAGTCGGCAATGTCGCGCAGGTACACAATCATCATGGTGACGTCGTCAAAAGTACATTCTGCCTCTGTCAATAGCGCCTCCACGTTGTCCCACATGCGGCGCGCCTGACGTTCAATGTCCTTCGGGTGCTCGATAAGCCCCTTGTTGTTAATGCTTGCCGTGCCCGAGATGATGGTGTGCCTACGGTCTGCATAGTCTATATACGTGCCACGCTCGAAGCTTACACCGTACTCGCTGGTGCGGTTCAGGTGCGTCGGGGCATAGAGATAGTGCACCTGCCCGGGCTGGATGCCTGCGATGGCATAGTTGTCCATCTGCGTCATCACCTGGGCTTCCTGCGCCCTGCCGCCAATGCCGGTAGAGGCTATGAAGTGGGTGTCCTCGGTCAGCCCTTGGGTGAAGAATACCTTGTTGCGCGCCGCCACGACGCCGGGATAGTTCACGTCGACGTCGTTGACAAAGAGCCAGGTGCGCATACAGTTGTCGGCCAGCGTGCACCCCTCCTGGGCCAGTTGCATGATGTATTCGTTGAACAACAGCCTGGTCTGGTACTCGGAATTGCTTGCCGTATTGTGTGCGCTGCCGTTCCACAGGTGACGGAACGAACCATGGCTCACCTCGTACAGACCGCTGGCCAGCAGCTTGCTGCCTACGCCTGTCATCAGGTACACCCACAGGCCAATCTTCGAACCGTCCAGCGGGGGCTGGCCGATAATGCTCTTCGCGCAGTCGCTGGTGTCAGCCAGTAGCACTTCGTCGGCCTGGTTGGCCACGTCGCTCAGGAAGTAACGTTTGAAGACGGCGGTAGCGCCCTTCAGCTCACCCTCAGCCAAGTGCTGGTAGCAGTCGAGCACGGCGTCCAGCTGCTGCTGGAAACCAAGACCGTTCCCCTCGGCATGTATCATGACGTGATACTCCCTGACCTCGCTGTCCGTCTCAAAGCAAGTCAGCTCAGCGTATGCATGGTCTTCTCTGAATAGCTTGCCCATGCCTTACTCCTTGATGTTTGGTTCTTCCAGACCGAGTCCTTTCTTCTTGTCGACAGCCTTCAGCACGAAGCCTAAGATGAGGGCTGCAACGCCCAGAGCGGCCAGCATCACCAGCGGCGCCGTGTAGTCGAACTGCGTCGGGTCGGTAACGTCGGGGTTGGTAGCGTCCAGCACCTTGCCAATGAGCAGGGGGAACAGCCACAGTCCGATGTTCTGAATCCAGAATATCAGTGCGTATGCCGAGCCGATGACCTTTGCGTCAACCAGCTTGGGCACCGAGGGCCACAGCGACGCCGGCACCAGCGAGAAGCTGGAGCCGAGCACCAGGATGGTAACGTAGGCGATGATGATGCCGCCCACCGTGGACCCCTTGAACAGGGGCAGTACGAAGGCAAACGTCAGGTGGCATGCTATCAGCAGCAGCGACCCCAGGATGAGCATCGAGGCTGCCTTGCCCTTATGGTCGACATAGGAGCCCAGAATGGGCGTGATAAGTACGGCCAGCAGGGGGAATACGGCGAAGATGCTCTCAGCCGACTGCCTCATGTAGCCCATATAGCAGTAAGTGACGAGGGCGGCAATGCTGATGCCCAGCAGGGTGAACCTGCTGGAACTCTTCTTCTGGAAGTTCGAGGCGAAGCCGGTTGCGGCCACTACCAACATGATGACGTACTGGATAATGGTCACCGACGTGTCGGCCCAGAACGTGCCCTCCTCAGGCAGCGTCAGCGTCAGGTTGCATTGCAGCATGTTGACGGCATACTTCTGGAACGGGAAGATGGCCGAGTAGTACAGCACGCAGAGCAGGGCAACAATCCAGAACCCCGCATCGGTGAGTATCTTGCCGATGTCGCTCACCTTGAACGGGTCGTCCTTCTCCTCGGCCTCGCCGGTCTGAGCGTCCAGCTTCTTGTCCATGAAGAAGTAGACGATAGTCATCATCAGGGCGATGCACATCAGCACCACGCCAAAAGCCACCGAGCGACTCACGCTGACCACGCCGCCCAGACGGGCAAAGAAAGGCGAGAATATCATGCACGTCGCCACACCCAGACGGGCCAGTGCCATCTCGCTGCCCATGGCCAGCGCCATCTCACGGCCCTTGAACCACTTCACGATACCGCGTGATACGGTAATGCCTGCCATCTCGCAGCCGCAGCCGAAGATCATGAAGCCGCAGGCGGCGAACTTGGCCGATGCCGGCATTCCCTGATAGAAGGGACTGACACCGAGCTCGTCAAAGACGGGGATGTAGTTCAGATTGTTCGTAAACCAAGCCTCGAGCCCGCTGCCCATGAAGCTCTCGCTCACGGCATACCACTTGATACATGCTCCGAAAAGCATGAGGGCTGCCGACAGAATGGCGGTGAAGCGGACTCCCATCTTGTCGAGTATGATTCCCGCAAAGATGAGGAAGAAGGCGAAAACGTTTAGGAAAACCTCTGAGCCCTGCATGGTACCGAATGCCGTCGAGTCCCATCCGCGGGTCTCCTGCATCAAGTCCTTGATAGGGGAGAGGATGTCCATGAAGATGTAGCTGCAGAACATGGCCATAGCCAAGAGCAGCAAGGCAGTCCATCGCATGGCTGCCGAGTCTCTCAAAGTCTTTTGAATTGCTTGTGACATGTTTGTATCTGATATAGTTTCTTTTCAAAAAGCGGATGCAAAGGTACAAATAAGTGGGCAAAAAGCCAAATCATTTTACTCTTTTTTGGCTTTTCCCCATTTTCTTTGTACTTTTGCATCGCAATAACCATACATCGATGACGCAGAAATTACTGACATACGACGATTTGGGCATTACCCCGGCCATGGTCTACGAGCAGATGGGCTACCACGACACAGAGCCCGACGAAGCGACGCAGCGCGAGACGCTCGCCGTCATCGACGAGGTGCGTCCTTGGCTGCAACCGCAGTTCTGCTATCTCGTCACCGCCCAGCTGCCCCCCTTCGACATGGGCACCATCATTCTGCGCCAGCTGCGCGGCAGCGAGGCCTACGCCCTGTTCATCTGCACCGCCGGCACGGCCTATGGCGACTACCAGCAGCATCTCACCCGGCAGGGCGACATGGTACGGGTGTTCATCGCCGATGCTTTGGGCAGCGTCATTGCCGAGCGCGTGGCCGACGCGATGGAGGAGCACCTGCAGCAAAGCATCGACAAACTCCTGTGGCATCATACGAACCGCTTCTCCCCGGGCTACTGTGGCTGGCATGTCTCACAGCAGCAACTGCTCTTCCCCCTCTTCCAGGGCCAGACCTGCGGTGTCACCCTTACCGACTCGTCGCTCATGATGCCCATCAAGAGCGTCAGCGGCGTCATAGGTCTGGGTAAAGAAGTCCGCAGGCTCGACTACACCTGCGGACTCTGTAATTTCTCCAAATGTTACAAACGGCGTCGCCGCCAGCCGGCGGGGGCATGACTCACAGCTTGCCTGGCGGCAATCAAGGGCTGACTCACAGCTTGCCCAGCAGCAATCAAGGGTTGATTCACAGCTTGCCCAGCAGCTGCTTGGCTACAGTAACCGCCGAATTGGCGTTGTCGCTATAGCCGTCGGCACCAATCTCGTCGGCGAAGCCCTGCGTAACGGGGGCGCCGCCCACCATCACCTTCACCTGGTCGCGGATGCCGGCAGCCTCCAGGGCCTCTATCACTTCCTTCATATACCCCATCGTCGTCGTGAGCAATGCCGACATACAAAGGATGTCGGGCTGGTTCTCGCGCACCGCGTCAATGAATGCGTCCGCCGAGACGTCGATTCCAATATTGACCACCTCAAAGCCGCAGCCCTCGAGCATCGACGCCACCAAGTTCTTGCCGATGTCGTGAAGGTCGCCCTTCACCGTGCCGATGACCACTTTGCCCAGCGATGTCGACGACGTGCCGCTGAGCAGCGGCTTCAGCAGTTCCAGGGCCGACTTCATGGCACGTCCGGCCATCAGCAGCTGAGGTACAAAGGCCTGACCGTCCTGGAAGCGCTGGCCCACCTCGCCCATGGCGCGTATCATCTGACCGTTGATGAGCGACTGAGGGGACGTTCCCGCGGCAATGGCCTCCCGGGTAGCTGCTGCCGCCTCGTCGGCGTTGCCGTGAAGAATGGCCTGGAAGAGCGCCTCCTCGGGGGAGCATGCAGTGGCGTTAGGCGCGGGGAGCGGTGCGGGCGCATGGTCCTGCCGGTCTGTTGGCTTCTCGTGCGGGAGCTCTCTCACTGCAGTCCTCTTACCTCTGACATCCAAGGCACTAAGAAACAGCCCCGGTACAGGCTCTATGGCGCGGGCCATGAGGGCGATGTGCCGGTCGGTGGTGCCGCAGCAGCCCCCCACAATACTCAGTTTGTGGCTTTCGAGCAGGGGCCACAGGTCGGCCACCAAGCTCTCCGCCGTCTTCTGGTAACGGCCTTGGTTGTCTGGCATTCCGGCGTTGGGGTAGAAGCTCACGCGGGTGCCGTAGCGTGCCAGTCCGTCGATGAGCGGCGTCATGCCCGCGACGTCTGCGGTGCAGTTGATGCCAATGCAGAAGAAGGCTCCGTCTTGTATGCTGTCAAGAAACTCCAAAATACTTTGCCCCAACATGTTACGTCCGTTTGTTGTAGCGACGCTAAAGCTTAGCATAAGCGGCAGGTCAGGGGCTGCTTCGCGTGCCACTTCGATGGCGATGCGGGCGTTCTCAACGTCAAAGATGGTCTCGATAAGCAGCGCATCGACACCGCCGTCGCGCAGGGCCTCAATCTGTTCGCGGTAGGCTTCGCGCAGCATAGCCTTGTCTAACGGCTCACCGCTCGTGGCGACACTGGTCGTACGGCTGGTAGGGCCTATGCTGCCTGCCACGAAGCACGGACGCGCCAAGCTGTTGCCCGACTCTTGCTGGCTGTTCAGTTCGTCCACACACTCGCGTGCCAGACGGGCAGCAGCGAGGTTGATGTCGCGCACATACCCCTCGAGTCCGTAGTCCTGCAGCGATATGCGCTGGGCATTGAACGTGTTGGTCTCGATGATGTCGGCACCGGCCTCCAGGTATTTGCGGTGGATGTCGCGTACCACAACGGGGCACGTCAGCGACAGCACGTCGTTACAGCCCTTCAGGTCAGTGCCGTGCTGGGCAAAACGGCACCCGCGGAAGGCGTCCTCGTCCAGTCCGTACTGCTGTATCATCGTGCCCATGGCACCGTCGAGCAGCAGTATGCGCGACGCCGGCACATCCGTCAGTCTGGCCTTCTCAGCCTTCACGGCGTACTGCTCCTCGGTCAGCCTGATGATTTCCTCCACCTCCTTGTCGGCTTCGTCGTAAGGTATCCGGATGCTGGTCTCTCCTTCCGTTCCGGCGGGCTCGGGGGCTGGTGCCGGGGTGGGGGCCTTTTGGTATTCTTCAACAATCCTCAGGGCTTGCTCCACTTCGCGCTCGTTATGGAAGTCCATCTCGATGTGCACGCCGTCGCCGCCGATGTTGTCCAGCAGCGGCCGCAGCTCGTCCAGCGTCACCCAGCAGGCCATGATGCTCTTGCCGCCGGCCAGGATCTTGCGGTATAAGTCGTACCATTTCGGACTGCCGCCCTGTGGCTCGCCTACGCCGGGCGTCCACTGGATGGCGTTCAACTCCTCAATCTCAAGCAGGGCGTCCAGATGATGCATGGCACCCACGCCGTCAAGATGGTACAGCGTATAGTCAATCTTCTGGCACTGCTCGCGGATGAACGGCTGCACAAAGCGCCGGTAGTCGTCCACCGAAATCATGGTTGAGATGTCACTCTGCAGCTTCGACATCTTGCCCGGCGCCCAGCTCGAGAAGTAACAGAAGGCCATTTCGTCGCCCTCCCGGATGATGTCATACAGCTCGTCGAACACGCGAAAGTATATGTCATTGATCTGCTGCATCTGGCGCTCCAGCACCTCGGGTTGCATCACCGTGTCGAGCAGCACCTTGTCAGTTCCCTTGATGGCTGCCAGCACGTCCAGACCCTCCATCAGGTCGGGCATGCCCACGTAGTAGTGGCCTTGAGCCTTCGCTTTACAGGCGCGTAGCAAATCTTTGTGAAGCAACCAGTTACGGTTCTGTTCATCAAACACAATGTCGTCGCTGTAGTTAGGGTTCGGGTGAATCCAAATGGTGTCCTCGCCGCCCTCGAAGACGCCGCCGAGAATGGCTGCCAACGAGCCCGGTCCCAGCTGCGTGTTGGCCACGGGTAGCATGTCGGCCATCAGCGACGAGTGAGCCACGTACCAGTCCAGATACTCCGCCCGCCACTCGGGGTCAAACCACCGCTGGTCGAGGTCGCGATAGGGCTTCGGAGGAGCAACGTCGGCGTGGGGTTGTACACCCTCCTGGAAGTGCTCCCACATGTTCAGTACAATGCCCTTGTGGTTCCACCAGTCAATATAGTGCTGTTTTGTCTCTTCAAGATTCGCTTTCCAAGTATTCATCGTCTTGCGCGTGTTTTATTAGTAATGTAGCACCGCCCAATGAGCAGAATAATGCCGTTTATTTAGTAAATATATGACGTTCGGACCCGTTTTTTGTCATCGAAGGCGTCCTTTTAACTCCCGCCCGCCTTCGCTCCAACCTCGCTCCAACTTCGCTCTAACCTCGCTCTATGAAGCGAGGGGGAAGCGAGGGGGAAGCGAGGGGGAAGCGAGGCAGGACGCTTGTTGGGTGCCACCTGTTTCAGACCAGCATGAGACTGCTCATGACCATGTCGCTGACGAAGAGGCCGCGGCGGGTGAGGGCAAGCCTCAGTGGGCTTTGAGGCGCTTGTAAGTCGGGTTGCACAGGGGTATTGGGAACCTCGGGGGTGGCTTGTAGGGGTGTCAGCTTCAGCAGGCCGTCGCTCAGGAAGGGGGCGGCCTCGTGCAGGCAGTGGCGGCGGTGCTGCTCGCTGAGCGTGCTCAGGTCGAGCCCTTCGGCGGTGCGTAGTGCTGTGGCAATGCGGTCGTTATAGTGGGTGTCGGCATCTAACACCTCCCGTTCCGCGGGCAGTTCGCCGCGCTCAATGGCTGCCATGTAGTGGCCGATGTCGCTGACGTTCCAGCTGCGGCACACCGGCTGGGGACTACCGGCGGGTGCGTCCGTGACGGGGCCGTAGCTGTGGGCGGCGGCGCCGAGGCCGATGTAGGGTGTGTCGTTCCAGTAGCTGCTGTTATGGCGCGAACGGAAACCGGACTGGCAGAAGTTCGAAATCTCGTAGTGCTCGTAGCCTGCCGCAGCGAGACGGTCCACGAGGGTGTAGTACATCTGACGCTCCAGTTCTTCCGCAGACTCCTCCTTCCTCCCCTGTTTAGGGGAGGTTTTTGCCGCGTCATGTTCTCCCCCTAAACAGGGGGAGTCAGAGGGGGTCGCTTTCTGCATCAGCGCATAGAGCGGCGTGCCCTCCTCAACTGTCAGGCAGTAGGCCGAGATGTGCTCCACGCCGAGGCTGAGAGCATGGTCGATGTCGGCCTGCCAGTCGGCGAGGGTCTCCCCGGGGAAACCGTACATCAGGTCAATGCTGATGTTGCGGAAGCCCGCCTGGCGCAGTACATCGACGGCCTCATGCACCTGAGCGGCACTGTGGCGGCGGTGCAGGAAGCGCAGACGAGCCTCGTCGAAGGTCTGGGCACCCATCGACACGCGGTTGACGCCGAGCTGCAACAGCGTTGCAGCATAGCCGGCGCTGACGTCGTCGGGGTTGCACTCTATCGTAACCTCACTGGGGGACTGTCCGCTTGCAAGCCCTGTCTTGTCCAGGGCGGCAAAGAGCTGCGTCAGGTGAGTAGGGGACAGCTGGCTGGGGGTGCCGCCGCCAAGGTAGATGGTTCGGAGGGGCTGTGTCAGTTCCTTGACCCTCATTTCCATCTCCCGGCAGAGTGCGTCAACGTACCGCTGGCGTCTGTCGAGGGCTGTCGTAGAGTAGAACGCGCAGTAGATGCAACGCGTCCTGCAGAAGGGTATATGTATGTAAAGACCGGCCATATCCGGGGCGAATTTACTAATAAAGTTTAATATTTACAAGCTTTCGTTGGTTTTTTGACCGAAATTGTGTACTTTTGGCTTCGTTTTTGAAAGTTATAAACCTAAAATACTAACAATTATGAAAGTTTATCAGACCAACGAGATCAAGAACATTGCACTGATTGGCAGTGCGGGTAGCGGCAAGACTACTCTTGCCGAAGCAATGGTTTACGAGGCCGGCATCATTAAGCGCCGCGGCACCGTAGAGGGTAAAAACACGATGAGCGACTACTTCCCGGTGGAGCAGGAATACGGATACTCCGTGTTCTCGACCGTCTTCCATGTGGAGTGGAACGGCAAGAAGCTGAACATCATTGACTGTCCGGGTTCTGACGACTTCGTAGGCGGCTCTATCACCGCCATGAACGTCACTGACCAGGCCGTTATTCTGGTCAATGGCCAGTACGGCCCTGAGGTGGGAACGATGAATGCCTTCAGGAACACTGAGAAGCTGAAGAAGCCTGTCATCTTCCTTGTTAACCAGTTGGACCGCGATAACTGCGACTTCGACCAGATTCTGGGACAGCTGCGCGAGGTGTACGGCAACAACTGCGTGCCCGTGCAGTATCCTATCGCTACCGGCAATGGCTTCAACAGTGTCATCGACGTGCTGCTGATGAAGAAGTACAGTTGGAAGCCCGAGGGTGGCGCACCCATCATTGAGGACATTCCCGCTGACCAGATTGACAAGGCCAAGGAGATGAAGGCTGCCCTTGTGGAGGCTGCTGCTGCCGGCGACGACACGCTGATGGAGAAGTTCTTCGAGACCGAGGACCTCTCAGAGGACGAGATGCGCGAGGGTATCCGCAAGGGCCTCGTGACACGTTCTATCTTCCCCGTCTTCTGCGTCTGTGCTGGACGCGACATGGGCGTACGCCGTCTCATGGAGTTCCTCGGCAACGTGGTTCCCTTCGTGAGCGAGATGCCCGTGATAAAGAATGCTGCCGGACAGGACGTGCCCGCAGATGCCAGTGCCCCGACGTCGCTCTACTTCTTCAAGACAGGTGTAGAGCCGCACATCGGTGAGGTGCAGTACTTCAAGGTGATGAGCGGTATTGTCAAGAGCGGCGATGACCTGACGAATGCCGACCGCGGCTCGAAGGAGCGCATGGGTACGCTGTATGCCTGCGCCGGTGCCAACCGCATCCAGGTCGATGAGCTGCGTGCAGGCGACATTGGCTGCACCGTGAAGCTCAAGGACGTCAAGACCGGTAACACACTGAACGGTAAGGACGTTGACTGGAAGTTCGACTTCATCAAGTATCCTAACTCTAAGTTCTCGCGCGCTATCAAGGCCGTGAACGAGGCTGAGACAGAGAAGATGATGGCTGCACTGCAGAAGATGCGCCAGGAGGATCCGACGTGGGTTGTAGAACAGTCGAAGGAGTTGCGCCAGATTATCGTCCATGGTCAGGGCGAGTTCCACCTGCGCACCTTGAAGTGGCGTATGGAGAACAACGAGAAGATCCAGGTGGAGTACCAGGAGCCTAAGATTCCTTACAGAGAGACCATTACCAAGATGGCGCGTGCAGACTACCGTCACAAGAAGCAGTCGGGAGGTGCCGGCCAGTTTGGTGAGGTGCACCTGATTGTCGAGCCCTACACTGACGGCATGCCCGATCCGACGTCGTTCACCATTAACGGACAGGAGTTCAAGATGAACATCAAGGCGAAGGAAGAGAAGGACCTGGAGTGGGGAGGTAAGCTTGTCTTTATCAACAGCGTCGTGGGCGGCGCCATCGATATGCGCTTCATGCCTGCCATCCTCAAGGGTGTCATGGAACGCATGGAGCAGGGACCCCTGACCGGTAGCTATGCCCGTGACGTGCGCGTCATTGTCTACGATGGTAAGATGCACCCGGTAGACTCTAACGAGCTCTCGTTCATGCTTGCAGCACGCAATGCCTTCTCGGCAGCCTTTAAGGAGGCAGGCCCGAAGGTGCTGGAGCCTATCTACGACCTGGAGGTGCTCGTGCCCGGCGACTTCATGGGTGACGTGATGAGCGACCTGCAGGGCCGCCGCGCCATCATTATGGGTATGGACTCTGAGGCAGGCTACCAGAAGTTGAGTGCCAAGATTCCTTTGAAGGAACTGGCCAGTTACTCTATTGCCTTGTCGTCGTTGACCGGCGGTCGTGCCTCGTTCACGACAACGTTCAGCAGCTATGAGCTGGTGCCCAACGACATCCAGCAGGAGCTTATCAAGCAGCACGAGGCAGAGCTGAAGGAAGAGGACTAAGCAAGTACCAAGTGCCCGGCAACACGCTTGCCGGGCGCTTACCAATAGGAAAAGCCTGCCAAGTGGCAGGCTTTTCTTATGCTGGTATCCCAAATGTTTCTGGGTGTTTCGCGGGGGCCGGGGCCTTTGATGGCCTTAGAACCTGACGAGGATGCGGAAGACCTTGGCGGGGGCGGCCAGCCACTGCTGCATGGCCTGCTCGGCATTCTCGGGGGTTACCTCGTTGGAGATGAGGATATCGTAGGGCGGGTTGTTACGCTCCAGATAACGGATGACGCCTTCGAAATCCTCAGGTTGGGCATTACGTGAGCCGCGGATGTCCAGTTCCTTCTGTACAAAGAGCTTAGTGGTGAACTGCACGTCCTGCTTGGCATAGCCGATGCAGACCACGCGGCCGGTAAAGGCTACCTCGTTGACAGCCATCTGGTAGGTGACAGGTGCTCCGACGGCCTCGATGACGACGTCGGGGCCGGCACCGCCTGTAATCTCCTGCAGGCGTGCATGCACGTCTTCCTTGGCTGAGTTGATGGTGTACTCGGCACCTAACCCACGTACAATGGAGAGCTTTTCGTCGTCCATGTCGCAGGCAATGACCTTCGCACCGCGCATGATAGCACGCACGACAGCGCCTACACCTACCATTCCGCAGCCAATGACCATGACGGTATCGGTGTCGACGACCTGCGCACGACTGACGGCATGGAAACCGACACTCATCGGTTCGATGAGGGCTGCATGCTCGACGGTGATATTGCCTATGGGGATAACCTTCTGCCAGGGAATGGCAATGTATTCGCACATGGCGCCGTTGCGCTGCACGCCCAGGGTTTCATTATGCTGGCAGGCGTTGTAGCGGCGGTTCTTGCATGAGGTGCAGTGGCCGCAGTTTGTATAGGGATTGACGGTAACGGCCATGCCTGCCTGCAGGTGGGCGGGGACGTTGGCACCCGTCTGGGCAATCTCGGCACCAATCTCGTGGCCTGGGATGACAGGCATCTTGACCATGGGGTTGAGTCCGCGATAGGTGTTCAGGTCGCTTCCGCAGAAGCCTACATAATGGATTTTCAGCAGTACCTCGTCGGCACCGCACTGGGGTTTGTTCATCTCGACAACCTTCATGACGGAAGGTTCTGTAATCTGTATTGCTTTCATTTGATTCTTATTCACTCATGTTTTTAATGTAGGGTAGCTCGACCAGCTTCTGGAAACCGAAGAAGCGGCGGGCGTTGTCAGAGAGGAAGAGCTGCTTCTCCTGGTCGGTGAGCTCGGTGCTCTTGGTCACAAAGTCGTATGACATGCGGTAGGTGATGGCGGTAATGGTGCGCGGGTAGTCGGAGCCCCACATGAGTTTTTCCATGCCGACCTCCGCAGCGGCCTCCTTGATGGCGCGCACGGCAGAGGGGAAGGGGTAGAACTCGTCGTTGAAGAGCCATGTGATGCCGCCGCTTTCGATGTAGACGTTGTCATGACGGGCCAGACGTATCTGACTGAGCCAACCGGGACGTGTCACCATGCCGAAGTGGCCGATGATGACTTTCAGTTGCGGACACTCGCTGATGATGTCTTCCATCTGCCCGGTCTGGGCGTCGCCGTCCATCAGTTCTATGCCGAGAATGATGCCGTGCTGCTCCATGAACCGGAACATCTGCATGAGCTCGTCGCTGAGGAACTGTCGTGGCAGACGGGCTGCTGGAATCTTGATGCCGCGGAAACCACTGTGGATGAGGCTTTTGGCCTCATCAAAGAACCCGGGCTTGCGCAACTCAGGCATGCCGAAGCAGAAAAAGCGGTCAGGGTAGCGACGCTGCACCTGTAGGAGGTAGCTGTTCTGTAGTCCGTCGATGAACTCCTGCGTGATAACGGCTGCCGAGACCTGTGCATAGTCCATGTTGGAGAGGAAACGCTCGGCAGTGTTCTGGCCGTCGGTCATGTAGGGGGGCAGCATCTGCCGCTCTTCGCCGAAGAACAGCGAGCGGCTGCGGTTTGGCTCCAGTTGGTAAATGGGGGAACCATTTACCACGGTGTCCTGGTTCAGCCATAGATGGGCGTGGGCGTCGATAATTTTCATGACGGTAGCAAACTATTCGCTATTTACTATTACTTTTCTATGTGTTCGCCCATGAGACGCGCTGTTGGTCGCCGATGATGTCGCGCACCTCCTTCACCAGTTGCTCGTCGAGGGGCTCAGCGAGGTACGAGAGGTTCGTCGTGATGGCTTCAGGACGCGTAGTGCTGAACACGGTGGAGGCGATACGGGGGTTGGAGCAGGCGAACTGCATGGCGAGTTTCTCGATAGGGTAACCCTTCTGCTTGCAGTGTTCGGCGGCTTTACGACAGGCCTCGACCAAAGGCTTCGGTGCGGGGTG
>JAEEGL016444680.1_pt1 | contig 12692 bp, 6 predicted proteins | sample 9134231 | NCBI WGS metagenome assembly JAEEGL01 (sample SAMN16246548, study PRJNA631951) | gut metagenome | biome: gut microbiome; feature: rumen; material: fiber-attached | host: Bos | place: Iran: Karaj | collected 2018-10 | reverse complement strand
GCCGTAGACATATCCGTCCTCATGGGCCGTCAGGCGCATGTCGTAGACGTTCGTCGCGGGCTCCCCGTACTCGGGAAGGGTCAGCGGGCGCTCATGGAACCGGAACCGGTCCACCCCGGTCGGGCTGTCCGCGAGGGCGAAAAAGGACTTGCGGTCGGCTCCTTCGACCCGGGCGACGAGCCGGTAGTGACCGTTCCATTTGATGGCGCCGGAATTGAAGACGGCATGGATCCCGAACCGTTCCATCAGGAAGGGATTGTCCGCGGGGCTGAAATCGTACCGCCATTCAAGGGGGGCATGGTCGGCCGTCAGGACCGGGAACGCATACCGTTCAAAGATTCCGTTCCCTTCGATGGGTTGGTTTTCCCTTTCAATCAACTGCTCATGCTTCTCACGTAGAAAAGCTTCTCTCTCTTGATAGTTCATTTTATAGTAGTGTAATCTGTTCCATTTGACTGAATTGGACGAAGTCGTCCTCGTGCTCGAATCCCTTCCAGGGAGCGTAGAAGTGCATCGGTTTGTCGCAGGCGTTCCGCCAGGTCAGGACATAGCAGACCGGATAATCCTTGATGGCAGGATAGAGGACCCCGGTCCACCATTCCGGGTCGACGAGGGACTCCAGGCCGGTTTCGGACAGGCAGATCAGTTTCCCGTGTTCGACGCCGAGCGCGTTCATGAAGGTCAGGGAACCCTTGACCTGTTCCGAGAAGGCGACTCCGGCCTCTTCGATCCCGTCCTTCCCGATATATTCATAGCAGTCCAGGCCGAGGAGGTCGATGAATTCGTCCCCCGGATACCGCTCCATATAGCCTTCCGGCTCCACTCCGGCACCGGGGGAGTAGCACCAGAGAATGTTCTCCAGCCCCCTGTCCTTCGCCAGGTACAGCCAGGTCATGCGGAAGAGTTCCCGGTACTGGTCTCTCGTGCAGAGATCCCTGCCCCACCAGAACCAGCTTCCCGTATGTTCGTGCCAGGGACGGAAAATGAAGGGAATGCGCTCTCCTTCAGGAGTTTGTAGCGACTCGAAGAAATCTCCGACCCGCGTCAGCCACCGGCGGAATTCCCCGTACTTCTCCCCGCCGGGAAGGATCGACCCGACGACTTTGTCGGAGGATATGTCCCAGGCGTCCCCGCCGGTCAGGGGATTGCGGGGATGCCAGGAGAAGGTGACGACGCCTCCTCGCGCTACATGGGCGAGGGCGGCTCTCCGCATCAGGGTGAAGGACACGCTGTCGAGGTTCTTGTCATCGCCCGTTTCGATTCCGCCGAGATCGAATCCGACGACGGCGGGGTAATGGCCGCTGACCTCCCGGACATCCGAACGGGTCAGGGAATCGGTCTCGGGATCGGTGACCCGCCAGGCGTGTCCATAGGACAGGTCGTCCTGGTGGCCGTAGAGGATCTTTCCGGCCTTGACGGTTTCGAACAGGCGTTCCACCAGTTCATTCCCGGCCTTGTCGTGCTGCATCGCGGGTGCTTTCCGGTTTTGGGCGCCGCCGCATCCGGCGATGACCGCAAGGGCGGCCGGAAGAAGGATTCTTGTCAGGGTTCTCATGGTTTCGGTGCGTTATCATATACATCCTGCAGCGTATAGGAGGCGCTGTCCGTGAACATGGCCTTGACCAGCACGTCGATGACCTCTTTCGAGTTGCCGATATAGGCTCCGGTGCCGTGATTGATATAGCCGTGCTGTTCCTGTCCGGTCCCGTCCGTGCCGTTGTCCCAGAGGAAGGCGGGCAGGCCGTAGACTTTCGCCGCCTTGACGACATATTCCATATAGTACAGATAGAAGGCCCAGGCGCGCGTGTCGGCTTTGTTCCGCATCGAACATCCGAATTCTCCGAGATAGACCGGTACATTCTTCGCGACATACTTCGTGTTCAGGTTGGAGAAGGTCTCCTTGACATGGTCTTCGTCCCCGCCGGAGGACTTCTTCCCGGCGGCTCCCGTGTGCCCCCAGTCGGAGTACTGGGCCGTCCCGATCGTGTAGTCGCTCGGATCATAGAAATGGACGGCGAGCATCAAATGGCCGGCGGGATCGGAAGGAAGCTTGAAATAGGTCTCGAGAGAGGGGTTGGCGGCATAGGTCGGAACCCCGAGCCAGCGGGTGGCGTTCTTCCCGCCGGTCGCGCGGACGGCGTTGACGAAGGTCTGGTTCCATCCGTTGAGGATGTTGCACTGTTTGGAGGGATCCGCCCGGAAGTCGGCGCTCCAGCCCCATCCCCCGTCCTGGATTTCGTTGAAGGACTCGAAGATGAGGAAGTCGCCCTTGTCCTTGAACCGCTCCGCGATCTGGGTCCATACGGCGGTGATCTCAGCCTTGATGGCGGCGTCCTTCGACGCGTCTTTCGAGGCCCCCAGCACGTCCAGCCAGTGGCCGTCGTTGTTGCATTCGTCGTGATGGGTGTTGATAATGACGTTGAGCCCGGCCTTTTCCGCATAGCCGACCACTTCTTCGACCCGGCCCATCCAGGTTTCGTCGATCTTGTATTCCGGAGCATCCCCGATCATCCGGAGCCAGGTGATCGGAATCCGGACGGAGGTAAAACCGGCCTTCCGGACCCCGTCAAAGGTGGCCTGGGTGGCTTTGGAGTTCCCCCAGACCGTTTCGTCCGGGAAATCTTTCCGGTCGGAATCCCAGTTGATGAAAGCGTCCAGCTGGTTCCCCATATTCCATCCGAGGCCGAGTTTCGCGGCCATCTTCCAGGCATCGTTCGTCCCGGGCGTCGGGTCGACCGGACGGTCTTTCCCTTTTTGGGTGACGGTAAGGGTTACGGACGCCGCATCGGTACAGGAAACGGTCAGGGAGGCATTCCTGGCCTCGTACGAGGGGTTCGCGGCAATGTTCAGGACGAGGGGCAGAGTGTAGTCCTGGTAGGTCCCGTCCTTGACGGTGATCCAGTCCGGAAGACCGCCCAGTTTCGGCCTTGCCGGCGCTTTCAGGGTCAGGTTGAAACTGCCTCCGGCCGCATCCGCATCGATGGACGCGGGAGAGACCGAGATGGAGGACGGCTTGTTGTCCGGAACGACCGGTTCCGGTTTTTCTTCGGGGTTGCAGCAGGTCGCCGCGCCAAGCAGGACGACGGCTGCGAGAAGGTATAGGTAGAGTCTTTTCATGCTTTATTTCCAATTGCCCATTTCTTCGCGGGTCAGGACATACTCGCTGCTCATCAAGGTTTTCCAGTAAGCCGGCGTATTCAGGGAATAGCCGCTGATGTTTATCACATTGTTCTCTGCAACAGGCCAGACCATGAACCAGGACCAGGGAACGCCCCCCGTGAGGGATTTTTCCGGATCCGGCACATTCCCGCATTCGCTGCAGGTCGCCATCTTCCGGGATGTGACCCGGTTCAGGAATGTGAACTGCACCGTCTTGGCATCGAGGGTATACTCGTAGATGTCCGCGCCGATGATGTCGACCCGGTCGTCTCCGGGGTACCATTCCCGGGCGGCCGTTTCAAACCCGCCGGAGACGTCGACGGTCCATACCCAGATCAGGTTGTTGAGTTTGTGATGGTTCGTCAGGCGGTCGTACAGCAGGTTCCAGAGGGCTTTGCAGGGAGCCGCACCGTAGCGGCCCCACCAGAACCACGCTCCGCCGTCCGGATTGTATCTCGTATAATTGCCGGCGGCTTCGTGCAGGGGACGGAAGAGGACCGGGATTCCTTCGTCCTGAAGGGCCTTGAACGTAATGGCAATCTCGTCGATGTCCCGCAGGATGCACTCGTGCTGCCAGGTTCCTTCCTTCAGGGCCTCGCGGATGTCGAAATCGGTCTCTCCGTTTCCGTTGTGGGCGCCTTTGACATAGAATCCGTAATGGTCCGTATCGCTGTCGTCGCGGAAGACCGATTCGCTGTCCGGTACGTTCCAGTGCCACATATAGGAGACGATGCCGCCCTTTTCCCAATGTTCCTTCGGTGCCGAGATGTCCGTATAATCCTGTTTCCAGGACCACGAAGCCGGCGTGGGGGAGAACTGGAGGAAGATGAAATCATATCCGGCGAGAGCGGGATGGCTACCGGTCGCGGCGTAGACGGCATCCACGAAATCGTTAGTATGGGACATGTTCGACTGGACCCCGGAGAGGATGTGCCGGTTGTAATGGTCCAGCAGGAAGGCGTAGAGTTTCCGGGCTTCCGTACTGGCGGAGGGATTGACGGGGGCGGGATCGATCTTGCTCTTGTCGATTTCCGGAACTACCGGCTTTTCGAGGCCCTTCTGGCTGACGGAAAGGCTTCTCGTCAGTGATCCTGCCCGGATGACGATCTCGCCGGTGCGAGTCTCGTAGGTCGTGTTGGGGGCGACCGTCATCGCGAACGTGATCTTGTAGCGGTCGTAGGTCCCGTCCTTGAAGGAAATCCAGTCCGGCAGCGTCAGGACAGGCCGCGAGGGAGCCGTCACTGTCAGGGAGAACCCGGTTCCGCCGCTTTCAAAGGGGGAAAGGGAGGAAGGGTCCAGGCTTATCTCCGTCGGTGCCGGGTCCGCGGGGACAGGCTCGACGGGCGGTGTCTTTTCGCAGGAAACGAGCGCCAGGGCGGCGGCTGCGACCAGCGCCAGTATGGAATGGAATCTCTTCATTATCTGTGTTTTGGATCCCGGAGGGAGGGTCAGCCCCCTCCGGAATAATGATTACTTGAGCGAAACTTTCTCAAGCATGTAACCGGTGCCCGTGACGACCAGTCCGCCGTTGGCGATCAGGTCATTCAGGATCTCCCGTGTGAGTTTGACTCCCAGCGGAGTCTCCGGAGAGTCGTACTGACCGGGAACGCCGGCGAGGGCTCCCCAGTTCGTTCCGTGACGGAGGCTGATGCACCACCATTCGCCGGGACTTGCCATCGGGGTCATGTGGAAGAACAGGGTGGAGCCTTCCGGTACCGTAGACCAGTCGTATCCGCCCCAGGCGAGGGACTGGTCGCCGTTCCATTGATTGCAGATGAAGAGTCCCGTCCAGATCGTCTCGCCGTAGGTATTGTCCTCGTAGTAGGTGATCTTGTCGAAGGTGAGACCCTCTCCCTGGACGATGAAGGCATAGCCCCAGTCGATGGAGGTCGTCAGGAGTTTGATCATCTCTTCGGTCAGGGTGATCGGAATGTATCCTTCGGAAGCGGCCGTCGGGCAGACCGATGCATTGATCTGGTGCGGGTTTCCGTCGACGCCGTAACCGACGTTGAGCTGACCCCAGTGGCCGTCGTACAGTTGGATGTTCCACCAGTCGGCGACGTTGCTGACATAGATGCGGATGGTCTGTCCGGGCTTCATTTCGGCACCGAGGAACATATCGTTCGGTTTCATCTCATTGTTCGCCCAGTTCGCGATCGGCAGCGAACCGGTCCAGAGGGTGGTCTCGATGATGTCGCCCGGATCGATGTTCATGGTATAGGTGACCGCTCCGTTGTCGGACTCGAGGGTCAGCTGGCTGTTGCGCTTGGCTTCGGCCGGGATATGCACAAAGAGCTGATCGCCGCTGAGGATGTACTTGACCTCATTGCCGTCGATCCGGACTCCGGTGAGATGCTCGCTGTTGACGATGTCGACGATAAAGACCGAGCCCGGTGTGTACAGATCTTCCGGGAAGACCGGGATGTAGGCGCCGGCGGGCTTGTCGATAGCCAGCTCGAGGCTCTCGAGGGAAGACCCGTTGAGAAGGTTCAGCGTCAGGGCGCCGCTTTCGGCGGCCGTCGGGACGGCGAGGACGATCTCGGTCTCCGAAGGAGCGGCTTCAACCTCGATGCCGCCTCCGAAGGTGACGGACTTGACGAGGTCGAGGTCGGTACCGGTCAGGACGACATCGGAACCGGCGGATGCCGGATTCGGATTGACTTCGGTCAGGACCGGCTTGACGAGCGTGTAGGCGACGGTAACGGTCTTTCCGTTGGCGAGGGAGAGGGTGATATCTCCTTCCTGGGCGGCCTCGGGAACGGTGAAGACGATCTTACCGTCATAGCTGAATTCGACATCTCCGGCGTTCGGGACATTGATGCCGTTGACGAGGTCCAGGTTCTTTCCGCTGATCGTGAGCTCAGCACCGGACTTGACCGGGGCGGGGGTGGCGGAGAGACCGGTCGGTATGGCCGTTCCGATCGTTCCGGCGGAAACTTCCACGCCGGAGGCATGGACCAGGAGAACCTCTCCGTCCGTGGCGGATTCGGGCAGCGGGAAGGTGATCTTCGACGCGGTCCCGGTGAATTCCGTGACGGTGGCGCCTTCAACCTTGACCGCAGTGACGAGGTCGAGCCGCGTTCCGTTGATGACGACCTCGTCGCCGGCCTTCAGGCTCGAGGAGGCGAGTTTGCCTTCCGCCGTCTTGACGGTCAGTTCATTCTCGCTCTCGACGATGTTGAGGTTCGCAAGGAGGGTTTCGTCGGTGACGGTGCTCTCGTCGATCGTTCCCAGTCCGACGACACCGGTCTTCGCATCGGCGGGAACGGTGACGGTGATGGAATAGCGGTCGTGTTTCGAGAAGGCCGTCTCGGGGACCTTTACTTCATCCGTAAAGATGACCTCATGGATGAGGTTGAGGTAATCGCCGGTGATGGTGACCTGCTCGCCCGGATAGACGGCTGCGGGGCTGATCGCCGTAATCTCGATCGGCTCGGAATAGGAAATCTGGGTCTTGGCGGTGATCGTCTTGCCGTCCTTGGTGGTCAGGGTGACGAAACCGGGTTCGGGACCGTCCTTGGGAACGGTGACCCGGATCTCGGACGGGACGCCCGACTTGACGACCTCGATGGAGGTGATCGGGGAGATGCCCGGGATGGTCACGGAACTGACGTCCTGGAGGTTGGATCCGATGAAGCGGAGGACGCCTCCGCGGACGACCGGCTGCGGCCCATAGGCCTGGAGGCTGACGCCCGTCTGGGTGAACTGGTTGGTGTCGAGTTCCTCGCGGGAGCAGCCTGCGACGGCGGTGAGGAGGGCGCAGGCGGCCAGAATGGTAGTGAGTTTTACTATCTTTTTCATATCCATCTGTCTTTATTTGTTAGGAACCGCACGGATGTTGTCGATCTTGATGACCGGCTGGCAGGGGGTTCCGATGAGACCGCCGCTGACGACGAAGATCGTCAGGGACGTGAAGTCCCCGGCGGAGAGGGAACCGGCGGCAACCGTACCGTCCATCCGATAGATGAAGTTGCTGTAAGGAATCGTGACGGTGACCCACTCGTCACCCGTATCGAACGATCCGGTCGTCGACCACGGGGTATAGAGCCCGCGCGGAAGGTCCGTTCCGTTGAAGAAGGTGTTGTTGGCACCTGCGAGGGTGTTCCCGTAGATATCGGTCGCACCGGCAGCCCCTCCCGTGATCTTGTCGACGCCGCCGACGATGATCTGCATCGAACCGGCCGACCAGGGATTGGAGGAAGGAATGAAGAGTTCGAACTTCAGGGCCATGTTCTCCCAGTCTGAGAAGTCGACGAAATCAGTCAGCCTCGGGCTGTCGGCATAGGTGACAGGATCGTCCCAGTCGCCCGGCCAGTATTCGAACGAGAAGTTTCCGTCGTTCCATGCGCCGTCTTCGGACATGGTGACACCGGGGTCGCCGAGACGGAGGAAATTGCCGCTGAGGGCGGTCGCGTCAGTCTCGATGACCTGGGAGTGCCAGCCATGGTTGCCGGGGTGCGGGTCATTGTCGAACGTGAAGAGCATGCCGCGGGAATCCTTGTACAGGAAGGAGGAGACGGTCTCGCCGTAGATGGTCTTGACTTTGATCTTGTCTTCCGGAGCTCCGTCAGGAATGACGAAGGTGACGGCGCCCTTGGTGATATCCTTGACCTGGGCCTGCTTGCCACCGATGGTGAGGGTAAGCGGGACATTGGGATCATTGATGAAAAAGTCACCGTAGAGCGTGGCGGTCGATCCGGCCGGCGCCCATTCGTTCGACATCGATTTGATGGTCGGACCGGGAACCAGGACCTTGAAATCGTATGTGGAGGATTCCCCGTTCTTGTTGTAGAAATAGATCTTGTCGGAAACTTCGCCGGGAATGGTGCTCGGGACGTTGACAAGAAGGGTATGGTCGGTGATGTAGCTGTTGTTCAGAACGGCTTCCTGGTCGTTGAAAACCATCTTGTAGACGCTCTTGAGGTTATCGCCGACGATGCAGATCCCGTTGCCCATATAGGCGCCGGTGAGCAGGGAGTCCGCTGCTTCGACGTCAATGGGACGGATATAGTGGACGGTCGGAAGGCCGTCGGTGAGCACGAATTTGTCCGGTTCATCCTCACACGCGGTGAAGCCCAGGGCGAGCAGAAGTGCTGCGGCGGCGTAGAGACTTGTTCTGGCGAAAATATGTTTCATTTTCATGCGTTGTTAAGGATTAGAAGGTAATGGTGCTGAAATCGAAGGCCTGTGCCGGTTTCTCGAGGTTCGGGTTGAAGACGACGTCCTCGGAAGGGAATGGCAGGGCTTTGATCTTGGAGAGGATGGCTTCCTTGGTCGGAATCGGATTCTCGTCGGTGTTGTATACGACGCCGGAGGCATTCCAGACGCCGGTCTCATAGTAAGCCTTGCAGGTGGCGTCGAAACTGACATCCAAAGCCGTACCCATCAGTCCGTTCCTGCGCTGGGACTGGATGTCGGCGACAGCGAAGTCGGGATTGTAATATCCGACGCGGACATAATCGTACCAGCGGTCTCCTTCGAGGGCGAGCTCGAGGTTGCGCTCTTTCCAGACCTGTTCGAACGTGATGGAAGAAGGTTTGTCCGTCAGGGTCGGAATGGCGCGTTTGCGGATCCGGAAGAATACGTCGCAGGCGAGGGGATCGCTCGTGGAGGAACCCGGTCCGTGGAGTTTCGCTTCGGCATAGACCAGATAGATATCGGCAAGCCGGAGGATGTGGGTGGAAAGGCCGTACGCCATACGGCTGGCGGAAACGCCGAGAGCTGCCATATGGTCCTGACCGTCCCCGTAGAGGAACTTCACGCAAGTAGCGCCGGTCGGGCTGTTCAGCGCCTTGTCGGAGGCGTTGGAGGAGCCGCTCGGGCCGAAATTGTCGTCATAGAAGAACCGGAGGTAGTCGAGACCGCCCTGGGCGGCAAAGAAGTATTCGTACTTGTCTCCCGGGAGCATCATCGTAGCCTTGCGGCGGGTATCCACGTCGCTGCGGAGGGCAGGGTCCTGGAGAATGTTGATGCCGAATTGTTCCTGAAGGGCGATCGACGGGCCGGTCCAGCCGCCCCAGCAGTCGCCGAACTCGTCGAATCCCTTCGGAGCGAGGTCGCTCTGGAAGGAGTTCTGGGCGGTCCAGGGCTGTGCGGAAGCATCCCAGTGCCAGGAAATCATGGCCTCGATGTTCTTGTTGTTCTGCATCCTGAAGATGTCGCTGTAGTTCTCCATCAGCTGCCGGCCGGAATTCTGGATGACATCCTTCGCGTACTCGGCGGCCTTGTCGAGATCAGCCTGGTTGAGGCTGCCGGAAACGCCGGCTTTCTGCAGATAGACTTTGGCAAGGAGCGCTTCGGCGGAGTAGTAGTCGATGCGGCCGTCCTTGTTGGCGACTTTCTTCGGGAGAAGTTCCATCGCTTTCTCGAGCAGCATGACCGTATACTGGTAGACGTCTTCCTTTGTGGCCTTGTAGATCTCGTTGTAGCCGCCTTCGGCGAGCGTTTCGGAGATGTCGTGGATAATCGGAACCTCACCGAAAGAGCGGACGAGGAAGAAGTTGGCGAAAGCCTTCCAGACGAGGGCCTCGCCCATGCACATGTGCTTGACCGTCTCGTCTACGTCGGATTCCTTGATCCGGTTGTAGACCATGCCGGCCTGGGCGTTGACGGCCCAGAGGGAGCTGGACATGTCCCGGAGTTCCTTGTCGGAACCGTTGACGGAGAACTGGAGGTACGGGCTGTCGCCCATGTAGTAGTTCCCGGAGAAGCACTCGCCGACGCGGTAGAAGCCGCGGATGACGTCGTACCACGGGGAATTGTACAGGTAATTGACACCCTGGATGCACTGTTCGGGAGTCTGGTAGAAATTGTCGCGGTTGTACGTATCCTCCGCCGGACGGTTCAGGAATTTCTCACAGGAAGAGAGGCTGAGGACGGCGATGAGGGCGATGGCGATATTGAGTAAATTCTTTTTCATATTCTTTTCCTCCATAGCTTAGAAAGTGAAGTTGACACCGAAGGAATAGACAGTCGGGGAAGGATAACGTCCGTTGTCCAGTCCCATGACGTTGACCGAGGCCATGCTGACGCCTATTTCGGGATCGTAGCCTGTGTACTTGGTCAGGGTATAGAGGTTCTGGATGTTGACGTAAGCGCGGAGATTGTCGATCTTGACTTTCTGCAGAAGCGCTTTCGGGAAGGTATAACCGAACGTGATGTTCTTCAGGCGGACATAGGAGCCGTCTTCGATGTAGCGGTCGCTGAGACGGTCGTTGTCGTTCGGATCGCCGGTGGTCGCCCGCGGAAGCTTGGCTCCGGGATTCGCGATCTTGACGTTGGTGATGTCCTCGTACCAGTTCCATACGCTGCCGGTTCCGTCATAGGTCTTCTCCGGGTCGATCGCGACGAGTTTCGTGCGGTTCAGCACGCTCGCCGGCTGGTTGGCCCAGGCGGACTTCATGTTTCCGGTATTCATGTTCAGGTAGTTGAGGACCTTGTTTCCGTAGGAACCGTTGATGAAGATGCTGAGGTCGAAGTTCCTGTAACGGAAGGTATTGGTCCATCCGAAGGTGAATTTCGGCATCGGGGAACCGATGTTGGTACGGTCGGCCTCGGTGATCTTGCCGTCTCCGTTGAGGTCCTTGAACTTGATGTCGCCGACCCACGGGGTGTTGTACTGGTTGAAGGAGACGCCGTCGGCCGGATAGTTCTCCGTCTGCGGGGAATTCTGCAGGTCCTCGAGAGAGGTGTATACGCCGTCCGTCTGATAGCCGTAGAAGCTGAACAGGGGCTCTCCGATCTTGGACTCGCTGACGATGTCGTTCCACTGTCCATAGCCGACGATGGCGGCGGAAGCGGTGCCCGAGAGGGCAAGGAGCTTGTTCCGGTTGAAGGAAAGCTGACCTTCCGAGGTCCACTCGAAATTGGCGGTGGTGACCGGATGGACGGTCAGGGTGAATTCATAACCGGTGTTCTGGATGGAACCGTAGTTGCCGTAAGGAGCGGCCATGGCGGAGGAGGGGTTCCCGGAGGTGCCCATATAGGTCGGCATCTGGAGCGGCATCAGCATGTCGTTGGAACGTTTGTCATACCACTCGGCGACGAGGTTCACCTTGCCGTGCCAGAAAGAGAGGTCGAGACCGAGGTTGAGCTGCTGCTGTTTCTCCCACATGACGTCGAGGTTCGGGATGTTGGTCATCCGGTAGCCGACGCCGAGGCCCGTGGCGACTTTGGTCATCGCCGAGCCCCAGCGGTATCCGCCGATGTTGGCGTTGCCGGTCTGGCCCCAGCCGATACGGAACTTGCCGTCGGTAAGGACATCTTTCAGTCCTGCGGGGAAGAAGGGCTCGTTGGAGAATCTCCAGGCGAGGGCGAAGGAATGGAACGGGGCCCAGCGCTTGTTCGGGCCGAAGTTCGAAGATCCGTCGTAACGGAAGGTATAGGTCCCGATGTAGCGGTCGTCATAATTATAGGTTTCGCGCGTGAAGAACGAAGCCATGGAGGAACTGCCGAATCCATAGCCGATGGTCGGGGTACCGGTTCCGAGGTTCGGGTTATGGACGTCATTGGAAGGAAGTGCCGTATTGTAGACCGACATATAGTTGTAGGTGCTTTCCCACATTTCCTGGCCGACCATCGCCGTCAGGCTGTGCTTGCCGAAGGTGTTGTTGTAGGTCAGGTAGTTCTTGAGTTGCCAGAACAGGGAGCTGTTCTTCTGGCCGCGCATCTCGTTGGCCGCCCTCTGGTAACCGCCGAGGTTGACGGTCGGGTTGAAGGTCTGGGCGTCGGAGGCGCTGATGTCGTAACCGAGTTCGGCGTGCCAGACCAGGTTCTTCATCAGGTAGATGTCGGAGAAGATGTTGCCCTGGAGTTTCTGGCGCTGGAGGAGGATCTCTTCGAGCATGGCCATGGCGACCGGGTTGACGATCGAGTACTTGTCCATGGAGATGCTGTAGTAGTTGCCGTCCTGGTCATAGATCGGGGCGCTCGGGAGGGAGGTGAGGGTGTAATTGATGATACCCTCGTCGGAATCAGCGAGTTTCATGTTCTCGTCGGTGCTGGAATAGGTGGCGCTGAGACCGACCTTCCACCAGTCGCGAAGCTTGGCGTCGACGTTGGCGCGGATGCTGTACCGGCTGAATTCGGAACCGATGATGGTACCTTTCTGGTCCATCCAGGATCCCGAAATATAATAGGTGACGGTATCATTGCCGCCCTGGGCGCTGATCTGGTGCTGCTGCTGGGGCGCCGTACGGAAGATGGCGTCCTGCCAGTTGGTACCCTTGCCAAGGATGGAAGGATCCGAATACCAGGCGTTTTCGCCGACCTGGCCGACCGAATAGAGGTCGTTGTAGTACTCGGCGAATTCGCGGAGATTCAGGAGTTTGATTCTCCGGGTCTGGCGCTGGAGGGCGAACATGCCGTCATAGGTGAACTTCGCCTCGCCGCTTTTGCCGCGCTTGGTCGTGATGAGGATGACGCCGTTCGCGCCCTGGGCACCGTAGATGGCCGTCGCGGAAGCATCCTTGAGGATTTCCATGCTGACGATGTCGGAAGGGTTGATCGTGGACAGGGGGGAGATGGTCGAGACG
>JAEEGL015053630.1_pt1 | contig 12692 bp, 12 predicted proteins | sample 9134231 | NCBI WGS metagenome assembly JAEEGL01 (sample SAMN16246548, study PRJNA631951) | gut metagenome | biome: gut microbiome; feature: rumen; material: fiber-attached | host: Bos | place: Iran: Karaj | collected 2018-10 | reverse complement strand
TTATCCGCGCGCTTGATAATTTTTGTTCCCTAGTTAGGCCGCAAATTTCGCCTTTTTTCTTTGACAATGCAAAGGTACGAATATTTCATCGCACCTGCAAATCAAAATGCCAAAATCGATATGTTTTGAACCTATTTTTCGTGTAATTACTAAATGCTTATATGAAAACCACCAAAACTGGACAATTGGACAATTGGACATTGGACATTAAGGTGGTTTTTTATTTTCAAAATCAAATATCAGTAATATATATAATATTAATATTATATAATAATTATAATCTTCCATCATTTTTATGTCCATTCACATAAAAATATGGCTTAATGTCCAATTGTCCAATGTCCAATTGTCCCAATCTATACTGACACCATGTGACAAAACTCTACCAAGCTGGTAGAGAATTATCTTTCTGATCACAGAAGGGACTCTCATTGTGCTCAACTACCTGCGCACCCTGCCTCTACATCATTCGCAGCGTGAGTTGGAGTCTGGCGACCACTACACTGATTTCTCATTCGATATCCGCCCAACAGACGATTTGCTCGGTAAACTGTTTTCCTATCGCGATAGCATCGAAGTACTCGAACCAGCCGATCTGCCCGACTTTTGAAACACCCTTCACTATATATTTGCAGCCGATAACTCGATTGTTGAACTAAAATTATTAAGTTATGGCTGGATTATTTTGCACCCACAATCTTATAATAAGGCGAATATTTCGGGAAATTTTCGGAAATTTTAGAAAAGGAAAATCGCTAAGTGCTTTATTTTTCAGCGACTTGGCGATTAAAATGTTGGGGTACTCGGACTCGAACCAAGAATGACAGGACCAGAATCTGTAGTGTTACCATTACACCATACCCCAATGTCATGCTCAACAAAACGTCCTTGTTTCGTTTTGCGGGTGCAAAGGTACTACTTTTTTGTGAACTACCAAAATTTTTCGCGGAAAATTTATAAAAAACCGCAAAATTTTCTTTTTTCTTTTGCATTTCGCGCATTTTGCTGTAACTTTGCACAGAATATTCACCTAATTATATATAATGGAACAAACAAAACAGTTAGTAGAGACGATTAAGGCAGGTATCCAGGAGAAGAAAGGCAGCCAGATAGTGATTGCTGACCTTACGAAAATCGAGGGAACCATCTGCAAATACTTCATAATATGTCAGGGAGGCTCACCCACACAGGTAGAGGCGATAGCAGAGTCGGTTGGCGACATGTGTCGCGAGCAGCTCAAGGAGAAGCCCGCCCACGTGGTAGGTCTGGAGAATGCGCAGTGGGTGGCTATGGACTATACCGACGTGCTGGTGCATATCTTCCTGCCCGACGTGAGAGAGTATTATGATCTGGAGCATCTGTGGGAGGATGCGAAACTGACACGCGTGCCAGACGTGGAGTGAGAGTGAATAGTGAATAGCGAATAGTGAATAGTGAAGATTGATGGATAACAAACAGAATCAGAATAACAACGGGCCGAAGATGAACATGCCTAAGTTCAATATGAACTGGATATACATGGTAGCCATCCTCGCCCTGGGACTGCTGTATTTCTCAAGTGGCGGTCCTGAGAACAGCAGTATCGCGAAGAAAGCCACATACACCAACTTCAAGAAGATGGTGGCCAAGGGCTACGCATCGAAGGTGGTGGTGAACAAGAGTCAGAACACCCTGAAGATGTACGTCAAGCCAGAGCATATCCGTGAAGTGTTCCACCAGGGTACACAGCAGACGGGCACTGAGCCGTATATGGAGGTGGAGTTCGGATCAGTAGACCAGGTGGAGACATTCCTCAACGAAGCTAAGGAAGCCAAGACCTTCGACGGCGACCTCAGTTTCGAGAACCATCAGGACAGCGGATTCTTCAACATGATACTCTATAACATCCTGCCCTTCGCATTTATCATAGGTCTCTGGATACTCGTAATGCGTCGTATGGGAGGCGGAGGCATGGGCGGAGGCGGCAGCGTGTTCAGCGTCGGCAAGTCGAAAGCCAAGATGTATGAGAAGGGCGGCGACCTGGGTATCACATTCAAGGATGTGGCAGGACAGGCTGGCGCCAAGCAGGAGATACAGGAGATAGTGGAATTCCTCAAGAACCCACAGAAATATACCGATCTGGGAGGAAAGATCCCCAAGGGAGCACTGCTCGTGGGTCCTCCAGGAACAGGTAAGACCCTGTTGGCCAAGGCCGTAGCCGGAGAGGCTGGAGTACCTTTCTTCTCGATGTCAGGATCAGACTTCGTGGAGATGTTCGTGGGTGTGGGAGCCAGTCGTGTGCGCGACCTCTTCTCACAGGCCAAGGCAAAGTCGCCATGTATCATCTTCATCGATGAGATAGACGCCGTGGGACGTGCACGTTCGAAGAACCCGGCCATGGGCGGTAATGACGAGCGTGAGAACACCCTCAACGCCCTGCTTACAGAGATGGACGGATTCGGCACCAACAGCGGAGTTATCATTCTCGCTGCCACCAACCGTGCCGACATGCTCGACTCAGCCCTGCTGCGTGCAGGACGTTTCGACCGTCAGATACACGTAGACCTCCCTGACCTCAACGAGCGTAAGGAGGTGTTCCAGGTTCATCTGAAGCCACTGAAGATTGACGACACTGTGGATATCGACTTCCTTGCCCGTCAGACACCGGGATTCTCAGGTGCCGACATAGCCAATGTATGTAACGAGGCTGCACTGATAGCCGCCCGTCACGACAGTGAGAAGGTGAGCAAGCAGGACTTCCTCGACGCCGTAGACCGTATCATCGGAGGTCTGGAGAAGAAGACGAAGGTGATGACACAGGCCGAGAAACGTTCGATAGCCATCCACGAGGCAGGCCACGCCACGATATCATGGTTTACGGAGTTTGCCAACCCACTGGTAAAGGTAAGCATCGTACCTCGCGGACAGGCCCTCGGAGCAGCATGGTACCTGCCTGAGGAGCGTGTGCTGCAGACGAAGGAGGCAATGCTCGACGAGATGTGTTCGCTGCTTGGCGGACGTGCTGCCGAGGAACTCTTCATCGGCTCTGTATCCACAGGTGCGATGAACGACCTGGAGCGTACCACAAAACAGGCCTACGGAATGATCGCCTTCGCAGGAATGAGCGAGAAACTGCCTAATATCTGTTATTACAACAATGCCGAGTATCAGTTCCAGAAGCCATACTCAGAGACAACGGCAAAGATTATGGACGACGAGGTGCTGCGCATGATCAATGAGCAGTATGAGCGTGCCAAGAAGATACTGATGGAGCATAAGGAAGGTCACGCACAGCTGGCCCAGCTGCTCATCGACCGCGAGGTGATCTTCGCAGAGGATGTGGAGCGTATCTTCGGCAAGCGCCCATGGACCTCACGTGCTGAGGAGCTCCTTGAGGCTCAGATGAAAGCCGACGCAGAGCGTATGGCCGAGGAGAGAGCCAAGGAGTTGGAGCAGGAAGCAAAGACTCTTGAGGAAAAGAAAGAAGAAACCCCAATTAATAAGGATGAGGAATAATGAATAATTTTATTGTCAGGACGATAACGGGAGTGCTGTTTGTGGCAGCAGTGGTTACTTGCTTTCTTAATCCGAGAGCAATGGTGTTTCTTTTTGCACTGGTCACAGGACTGACGATATGGGAGTTTACCGGCCTCGTAAACGATAAAGGCGGCATCACCATCAACCGCATGATCTGCACTGTAGCTGGAGTGTATTTCTTCCTCGCGATGGCAGGTTTCTGCAGTGGTATCACCCCATCGTCGGTATTCATCCCCTATCTGTTGTCGATCATCTACCTGATGGTGGCAGAGCTCTATCTGAAACAGGAAGACCCCATAGGCGACTGGGCATATACGATGATGTCGCAGATGTATATCGCACTGCCCTTCTCTATGCTCAACGTGCTGGCTTTCCGTAGTCAGGGATACGATATACAGTACACATATCTCATCCCTCTCTGCGTGTTTATCTTCCTCTGGATGAACGATACAGGCGCATACCTCTGTGGTTCGCTCCTGGGCAAGCACAAGCTCTTCCCACGCATATCGCCAGGAAAGAGCTGGGAAGGCAGCATCGGAGGCGGTATCATAGTGATGGGTATAGCCGTGCTTATATGGTATCTTACTGACAAATACGGAGTGAACGACTTAGGTCTGAATGCCTTTGAGTGGGCAGGGCTGGGACTGACGGTAGTGGTGTTCGGCACCTGGGGCGACCTCGTGGAGAGTCTCTTCAAGCGTACGCTGGGCATCAAGGACTCAGGAAATATCCTTCCTGGACACGGAGGAATGCTCGACCGTTTCGACTCCTCGCTGCTTGCCATACCAGCAGCAGTGATATACCTCTATACACTCACACTTTTCTAAATAGAAAAATAAGAATCATAATATGAAGAAGATTTTCGTTGCCCTCGTGGCTTTTCTGGCACTCTGTGCATGTGGTAATGGTGAGAAGAAAGCACTTGAATATCGCGGACTCTCCATGAGTACTCCCTTCAAGACTTTCTGCGACTCTCTTGCAGCTCGCGGATTCGTGATTGACTCTGCAAAGACAGACTCAGACTTCTCACGTGTGTCGATGGTTAACCCCGCTGAGAAGTATCGTCTGATGATAGCACAGCATAACGACACTATCGATGCCCTTCAGGAGAACTACCTCATCTCTACCAACGACAGTACACGAAAGATGTGGCAGCAGATACGTGATGACTTCGAGAAGAGCATTGGCGCATGGCCAAACATGCTTAAGGACGGCGATGACCATCGTATAGCGAAGTTCGAGGCTGAGGGCGGGTTTATCACAGTAACCCTCGAGAACACCTACAAGCCAACATTATCCGTTCTTTATCAAACGAAATAGTTTTGTTTACAGCACTGTTATCTGCACTCTTCTTCCTGCCATCTACAGCAGCAGAAGACACTATCCGCACCCAACAGCTTGACGAGGTTGTGGTGACATCCAATGGTGCCCTGCAACGAATACAGGGCGTGCAGGCAGGAGCAGAACAGCTGCAACTGAAAGAACTCACTGCCGCTCCATCACTCCTTGGTGAGAACGATATCATGCGCTCACTGCAACTGTTGCCTGGCATCAAGGCAGAGAGCGACGCTTCGAGCAGTTTTCAGGTCAGAGGAGGTACGGCAGCACAGAATCTGGTGCTATATGACAATGCACCAGTACGCAATGTAGGTCATCTGGCAGGACTCTTCTCTACCTTCAACGATGATGCCCTGGGAAGTGCCACACTCTACAAAGGTCTGCTCCCGGCTCAGTTTGGCGGAGCATCATCGGCAGTGCTGGATATCACAGGACGCACAGGCGACAAGCAAGGACTGCATGGAGGAGTGTCGATAGGTCTGTTGTCGGCAAAGGTGATGCTCGAAGGACCTATAGTGAAAGACAAGGCCTCATTTCTCGTCACAGCCCGCAGAAGCTATCTCGACGCATTCCTGAAACTGTCGAAGAACTACAGAAACAACACCCTGTATTTCTATGATGTCAATGCGAAGGCAGACTGGACGATAAGCAAACGTGACCAGCTGTTTCTGACATTCTTTACAGGCTACGACAGAACCGCCATAGAGGATATGATAGATATCCGCTGGCGTAACATCGCAGCAAGTCTGAAATGGCTGCATCATTTCAACAGCGAAGGCAGTAATGCACAGACAACACTATTCTATAGCGACTACGAGACAGACAACGGAATAGACATGTTTGGCATCAACGTGTGGTTCAACGGGCATATCCGTCAGGGAAGCCTGCGCCATGACCTGCACCTCGAGCTGGGCAAACATAAGATTGACGCAGGACTGCAGACATCGCTGATGAATGTGAAATCGGCAGAGTGGCAGGTTGTCAAGAAGCACGACAAAGAACAGCGCCGGGCATGGGAGAATGCAGCATGGCTGAATGGTATCTTCAAGGTCTCTGACAGGCTTACCGCCTCAGCAGGACTGAGACTCAGTGCCTTCTCGCCCTTGGGAGGATCGCTCTACTACGATATCGAGGACAATGGTGAGATAGGCTGGTTTTATAGCTACGGCAACAACCGGATTGTGAAGACACACCTGAACCTCGAACCACGTGCAAGCCTCAATTTCGACCTCTCACCTCTCACCCCACAGTTACCTCTCTCCGTAAAGATTGCATACGCACGAACGACTCAGAATATCCACGCCCTGCGCAACCAGAACACCACTACCCCATTCGACCGCTATACCATCAGCAGCAACATCGTTGATCCTGAGATAGCAGACCAGGTGAGTCTGGGAATCTTCGCGATGACACCCTCACAGGACTATGACTTCTCGCTCGAGGGCTACTATCGTAAGGTGAAGAACGTGCTCGACTATCGCGACGGAAAATCCTTCAGCAGCGAGATAGAGATAGAAAGACTCATCCTGCCTGGCGAGGGAAAAGGCTACGGAGTGGAGATGAGTGCGAGAAAGAACACAGGACGTCTTACGGGATGGCTGGCCTATACCCTCTCGTGGTCGAAGACACGTATCGATGGTGTCAATGGTGGCAGATGGTATGATGCCAACAACGATCGCAGACATGATATCAGTATCACCGCCATGTACCGTTTGAACAAGAGATGGACACTCAATGCCGCATGGCTCTTCAACACCGGACAGGCCTTGACAGCTCCAAGCGGCAAATACCAGATAGAAGACAACTGGATATACTACTATGCAGAGCGCAACGGCTATCGTGCGCCCGACTATCACAGGCTCGACGTGAGTGCCGTATGGAAGAAGAAATACCGCAAGACTACCCGTGAGTGGGTATTCAGTATCTATAATCTCTACAACCACTATAACCCCTACCTCATAAATTTCGAGGATAGTGAGAACGGAGCACGTACTCGTGCCAAGCAGTATTCGCTCTTCGGCATCGTGCCCAGCGTAACATATAATATAAAGTTCTAACCCATGAAGTATACTATATCCGCCATATTGCTCTCAGCGATGTTTCTCCTCTCATGCGAGAAGGATATCGACCTGGATTACCATCAGGTAGACCCTCTCTATGTGGTAGAGGCATCAATATCAAATGAAGGTACCAATGTGCGCATCAGCCGAACCAACAATATGGACGACAACAACGGCATCAGCGATGTTACAGGAACGAAGGTGACCCTCAGCGATGACCAAGGCGGCACATGGGAAATCCCCTATACCCGCAATGGATATCATCGTATGTCTTCGCTCAAGGGCGTGCCTGGCACCACATATAATATAGATGTGGAGATTGAAGGCAAGCACTACACCTCGACATCGACGATGCAGAGAGCACCAAAGATGAACAGTTTCCGTTTTGTATGGATGAAGGTGGGATCAGAGAGAATCTGTTTTGGCGACTTGAAGATACAGGATATACCTAATGAAGACAGCTGGTACTATTTTCATATCTATCGCAACGGCATAGGCCATCGCTGGGCTGTGATGCGCGATGACCAGAATCCAAATAAGGAGCTGCAACAGTTGTTCTCTTTCTTCCATGACGGGAGGAGCAGTGAGAAAGACCAACTTAAAGAAGGCGACGAGCTGAGAATCCTTATCAGAGCCATAGACCAGCGCTCATACGACTATCTCTACTCCATGCAGCTGATGGATAATACAGGTACCAACCCCTTGGAGAATTTCACAGGAGGTTGCCTGGGATATTTCTCAGCATATAATCAGGTAACACGCTACGTTACCTTTCACAGAGAGGACATCGAAGAGGAATGAAAAGGCTCAAGAGTCTGTTCCTTGCGTAAGATCAGAGTGACGGAAACGTTGTATTCTTCGTTTTCATAGCGTAAGGTCATGGTATCTTCTGTGAAGGAGAGCACCTGTGCCAGGATAGTCTGCTTACCACCAGAATCATTGGTATACTCCAGCTTAAGGTTATTATTATCGCAACGGTAAGTACCTTCGTAGATGATATCTCCAAACTCATCGTACGCAGAGAATGAGCCGCTGCGCATCATACCGTTGTATTTGCCATCAGGCATGAAGATAAACCTGTCGTAGGAGAAATTCTCTGGTTCAAGGTCTGTGTCACCCTCTATGATGACATCACCCTCGCCCCAGCCACGCAGCCACGTGCCTACGATATACTCGCCCAGACGCTGTCCGTCATCATCGCCAACGCCACAGCTACAGGTCAATATAAGGGCAGCCACAACGGCTGCCCTATATAAAATCTTACTTAACATTTCCTACCTTTACGAGGTACTCAGCAATCTGAACGGCATTCAGGGCTGCACCCTTACGGATCTGGTCGCCAGAGAGCCAGAAGGTAAGACCACAGTCGTCGCTCAGGTCCTTACGAACACGACCTACGTAGATATCATCCTTGCCGGCTGTCTCGAGAGGCATAGGATAAGTGAGAGTAGAAGGATCGTCCTTCAGCGTACATCCAGGAGCGGCGGCGATAGCCTTCTGTGCCTCCTCAACGCTGATAGGCTTCTCTGTCTCAATCCATACTGACTCGGAGTGAGAGCGCAGAGAACTAACGCGAACACACATAGCAGAGCACTTGGCATCAGTATGCATGATCTTACGAGTCTCGTTGAACATCTTCATCTCCTCCTTGGTGTATCCATTAGGCTGGAACACGTCAATCTGAGGAATAACATTGTAAGCCAACTGATGAGCGAACTTCTTGATGGTCTTTACCTCACCCTCTTCTACCATCTCCTTATACTGCTGCTGGAGCTCAGCCATTGCTGCTGCACCTGCACCAGAGGCACTCTGCTAAGAAGCCACGTGGATACGCTTAATATGTGAGATCTGCTCCAGAGGCTGGAGAACAACAACCATCATGATAGTGGTACAGTTAGGGTTGGCGATGATACCACGAGGACGGTTCAGGGCATCCTCAGCATTACACTCAGGCACTACCAAGGGCACATCGTCGTCCATACGGAAGGCAGAAGAGTTGTCGATCATCACAGCACCATACTTCGTGATTGTCTCTGCAAATTCCTTAGATGTGCCTGCACCTGCTGAAGTGAAGGCGATGTCAACATCCTTAAAGTCATCATTGTGCTGCAGGAGCTTCACTTCTATCTCCTTGCCCTTGAAGGTGTACTTCGTTCCGGCACTGCGCTCAGAGCCAAACAGTACCAGTTCATCCATTGGGAAATTTCTCTCTGCGAGGATACGCAGGAACTCCTGTCCTACTGCTCCACTCGCACCTACAATTGCTACTTTCATAAGTCTAATTTTATTTTGAATGTATAATTTTGGCTGCAAAGTTACTACTTTTTTTTTATTTTTTGAATCAATTATTCACATTATTCACATTTCTTTCCGAAAAAAGCACTACCTTTGCACTCGAAATGAGTATGATTGCCGCATATTTGCCCATCACCGACCCCACGTTGATCTTCTTCGTGGTGCTTCTGATTATCCTCTTCGCACCTATCGTGATGAGTAAACTGCGCATTCCCCATATCATCGGAATGGTGCTTGCTGGTGTTGTGATAGGCAATCACGGATTCAACATCCTTGAGCGCGACATATCCTTCGAGATATTCGGCAGTGTGGGGATATACTATATCATGTTCCTCGCTGGTCTTGAGATGGATCTTGAGAGTCTGAAGAAAAACTCCAGGCATTTCTTTATCTTCGGCCTTCTCACATGCTTCGTGCCACTGATACTTACGTATATCATGTCGCGTTCACTGCTTGGATATTCCCATCCGGCATCGTTTCTACTGGGATGTATCATGGCGTCAAACACCTTGGTGGCCTATCCTATCGTGGGGCGATACGGCCTGCAGAAACACTCTTCAGTACAGCTCTCCGTAGGCTCGTCGATGATATCGCTGTTTATGGCGCTGGTGATGATTGCCGCCCTGTCAGGAGCCTTTGAGGAAGGTGGAGGGTTCCTGTTCTGGCTTGGCTTCATACTGAAACTCGCAGTATTCATAGCTGGTTCGATAGTGCTCATCCCCAAGATGGCAAGGTATTTCCTTCGCAGATACAGCGACTCTGTGATGCAGTATATCTTCGTGCTTGCAGTGATGTTCTTCTCTGCCGCGATGTCTAACTTCATAGGTCTGGAGGGAATCTTCGGAGCCTTCCTCTCAGGACTGATCCTCAACAGATACATCCCAAGTGTATCAGCACTGATGAATCGCATCGAGTTTATTGGTAATGCGGTGTTCATTCCCTATTTCCTTATAGGTGTGGGAATGCTTATCAACGTGAGGACACTGTTTTCTGGAGGTGATGTGCTGTGGGTAGTGTTCCTCATCGCCTTCTTCGGCACTTTCGGAAAGGCTGTGGCGGCATATATATCCTCTCTGCTGTTCCGTCTGCCTCAGCGCGATGGCAACATGATGTTCGGACTTACCTCAGCCCACGCTGCGGGAGCCATCGCGATGGTGATGGTAGGAATGCGTCTGGAGGTATCGCCAGGCAAATATCTCGTGAATGACGATATGCTGAATGGTGTCGTTATCATGATACTTGTGACATGTATCATCTCTACGATTATGACCCAGCGTGCCTCACAGCAGATAGTGCTTGAGGAGCGAGGGAAGTGGAAAGAAGAGAGTGAGGCCCAGGGTGACGATGAGAAGATACTGCTCTGTGTGAAGTATCCTGATATCGCCCCAGGACTGCTCAGTCTCGCGGTGCTGCTGAGGAATCAGAAACTGAATCGCGGACTGGTGGCACTCAATGTGGTATACGATGACCAGAAATCCGCTGTAGCCCGCAAACAGGGTCTTCAGCTTCTTGAGAGTCTTCAGCAACAAGCTACTGCTGCCGATGTGCAGATGCAGACACAGGTAAGACTGGCATCCAACATCGCCAACGGCATCAAACACGCCTTCAGGGAGTTTGCTTGTTCTGAGATTGTGATGGGTATGCACGTGCATACGGATATCAGTCCAAAGTTCTGGGGAGACTTTATCCAGAGTCTCTATAACGGCCTGAATCGTCAGATTATCCTCACGCGTTTCATACAACCCCTGAACACTCTCCGACGTATTCATGTGTGTGTGCCTTCGAGGGCAGAGTTCGAGCCAGGATTCCACAGATGGCTGGAGCGCCTGAGCAGGATGGCAGAACAGTTGGATTGTCGCATACAGTTTCATGGACGTCAGGAGTCGTTGTCACTCATTGCAGAGTTCATCAACAACAATCATCCCAGTGTCCGTGCGGAATATACCCCTATGGGACATTGGAATGAGTTGCCTCGTCTGGCGACAACTATCGCCGACGACCATCTCTTTGTGGTTATCTCAGCCCGGAAGGGAACCATCTCTTACAAGAATGCCATCGAGCGTCTGCCAGATGAACTCACAAGATACTACTCTGGCAAGAATCTGATGATAATCTTCCCTGACCAGTATGGCGACACTAAGGAAGACCGCATGAGCTTTACTGAGGCCCAGCATCATGAGGAGTCGAGTGTATATGATGCTATACTGAGATGGATTCATAGGAAAGAGAGGAGTTAAGAATTTATGATAGATATAAAAGATATAACAAAGAGCTTCGGCTCGCTGCAGGTGCTTAAAGGCATCGACTTGCATATCGGCAAGGGCGAGGTGGTGAGTATCGTAGGTCCCTCAGGAGCAGGCAAGACCACGCTCCTGCAGATAATAGGTACATTGGATCGTCCTGATACAGGAAGTGTGATCGTTGATGGCATAGATGTCACGAAGATGTCGTCAAAGAAACTGTCAGACTTCCGTAATAAGCATCTGGGATTCGTGTTCCAGTTTCATCAGCTGTTGCCTGAGTTCACTGCCATCGAGAATATCATGATTCCTGCATATATCGCAGGCATGTCGCATCGTCAGGCCAAGGAGCGCGCCAAGGAACTGCTCGACTTCATGGGTCTCGCAGATCGTGCTACCCATAAGCCCAATGAACTCTCTGGAGGTGAGAAGCAGAGAGTGGCTGTGGCCCGTGCTCTGGTGAATAACCCTGCCGTGATACTCGCTGACGAGCCCTCAGGATCACTCGACACGAAGAATAAGGAAGAGCTCCACCAGCTCTTCTTCGACCTAAGAGATAAATTCGGACAGACCTTTGTCATCGTTACTCACGATGAGGGTCTTGCCTCTATCACTGATCGCACTATCCATCTGCGCGATGGTCTCATCGAGGCCCCAGCAGAGCCCCAAGAATCACTAGATACCCTAGAAAACCTAGGATCCCTAGATGACCTAGGACCCCTAGATGACCTAGGATCGCTAGAATCTCAAGCCCCTCAAGAACCCCAAGCCCCTGAAGAATTATGCTTAAGCTCGGAGAATACCACAGACTCAGAATAAAGAAACGCCTCGAGTTCGGACTCTATCTCGATGGAGGCGACGAAGGAAATATCCTTCTGCCCAACCGTTATGTCACCCCCGACATGAGGATTGGCGATGAGATAGAGGTGTTTATCTATCTCGATCAGGATGAGCGTACGATAGCCACCACAGAACATCCTATCGCCAAGGTGGGCGAGTTTGCCTATCTGGAGTGTGCCTGGACCAATGAGTACGGAGCCTTCCTGAAATGGGGACTGATGAAGGATCTGTTCTGTCCCTTCCGTGAACAGAAACAGCGTATGGAGATAGGCAAGACCTACTACGTGTATATCATGGAAGATGAGAAGACCCATCGTCTGATGGCAACGGCAAAGGTTGAGAGATACCAGAAGACCACTGGTCGTGAGCGAGCCCTCGACTTCGCAGAGATACTCCTGAGATA
>JAEEGL012965430.1_pt1 | contig 12692 bp, 2 predicted proteins | sample 9134231 | NCBI WGS metagenome assembly JAEEGL01 (sample SAMN16246548, study PRJNA631951) | gut metagenome | biome: gut microbiome; feature: rumen; material: fiber-attached | host: Bos | place: Iran: Karaj | collected 2018-10 | reverse complement strand
GTACCTACTGACCTTGTGATGCTGATATCGGCAGCCAGAATGGCATCGACCGTTGATGATGCGGCATGATCCACTTTCTCAGCAAATGCTTCCCAGTCGTCGGAGTTGTAAAGCACCATTCGTCCTTGGCTATCGTACTTTCGGCCATCGTAGGGGGTGATGTAGTAGCAGTTTTCGAAGGTCACGTTCTCCGGCTGTGCCTCGCGGATGAAGGTGCGGCAGTCATCCGTCTTGGTATTGATTTCCGTAGGAGCAAACAGGCAGTTCTTGAATGTGCCCTTCTTTCCAGAGGAGAAGGCTCCCACATATCCACCCGTACTGTGGCTCTCTTCGCCCAGCAACTGGCCGTCGAACAGGCAGTCGTTGATGTTGAAGTTGCAGCCGGCATATCCGACGAAACTGCCGTTCGAGGCATCGCCATTGATGGTGCTGGCCACTGTGGCCGACACACGGCAGTTTTCGATTTTCAAGGTTGCGATGGCGTTTGACGTCCTGCCCACCAAGCCGCTGGCGAATTTTTTTGTAGAGCGAATGAGACCAGCCACGTGCAGATTCTTGATAGTCGCGTCTGCTGCATAAGAAAAAGGTGCTGCTCCTTCTACGGCTACGCTGTCGTAATTGACGGTCAGTGTATGACCGTTTCCATCGAAGACTCCACTGAAATAAGAATAAGAATTAGAAGGTTCACCAAGCATGGAATGGCTGTTGCCCAAGTTGATGTCGTTAGCCATGATGGCATTGACAGTCTTTACTTCCTTCTTCACCAGTGTCGCCAGTGCCTCCCAGTCGGCAGCGTTGCGCAGCACGATGCGTCCCTGCTGGTCCACAGGCAACTCATAGTCGGCAGTTGTGGCAGGTGCACCCGCCAAGCCCGGTGCGAATCGTACACCCTTCACCTCCATGGTGTTGGCGTATTGACCGCCCAGGGCAAACTGGAGAGAGACGTTGTGTTGTGTATCATCCCATTTCCCTGCACGCTCTACGCTGGCCGAGGAGAAATAGGGCAGGACGAGCGTGGCGGGCAGCATGGCCATTGCATAGCCGCTGCCTGGTCCCCAGTTCCATATTGAGGTGCCAGTACGGCGCACGCGATAATAGACATTGTTGCCCTTGTAGTCGCTGAGCAGGGTCTCGTCGGTGTAGGTATATTCCTCGGTGCCTGGCTCGTAACTGACCATGTCAAGGGTACGCCAATAGGAACTGCCCACTTCGGGCCGGTCCGTGGTGTTGCGCTGAATTTCCCATGTGTCGTTGGGCGAAATGTCGTCCCAGACAGTGTGGTTCATCTTCCATGAGATAATTGCCTTGCCGTCTTCCTGCAACTGTGCACTTACGTTCTGCGGCTGATGCAGGGTGGGCAGGTCAATGGGCTCCGATTCCGTTGTCTGCTCAGCTTTTTCCCTGTCGATGTAGGTGGCGCGCACGTAGAAGTCCTTGATGCATCGGTCGGCGGGCAGGTAGGCAAAGCCCGACATGCTGTTGCCCAAATCCATGCGTTGGTCGTTATACACGTTGCCGTTCACCTCCTTCCAATAGCCTGTCACGCTCTTCACATCACTGGCGGTTATGGTGTAGAAGGTCATCATCGTTCCGATGTGGTTGGCATCGTAACTCAGTACGGGATCCATCACTTCGGGTATCGCCAGGTCCGGGGCAGCGGGAATCTGCCACTCGCTGGACGAAATGCCGATGTTCTTCGAACTTTCGCCGGCAGGACCTACAGGACCGGTACCCGTCTTGTGGATGCTCCACGAGATGGTCACCGTCTTGCCGCGGTACGTATTGGGAATCGTCCAGATAAGGTGGAGGATGGCGTAGTCCGTGCCCGAGATGAGTGGTATGGTAGCCTGCTTTTCCGAGGTGGACACATTGATACTGCTGTAGTCACGGTCGCGCTTCAAAATCATGGTTCCATCCACACCCTTGTAGAACTTGACAGAGGGGAACGCTCCGTGCTTTTCCCACGACCTGTAGTAGAAGAGCGTCTCTTTCTTATCCTCGCAGGTGATATAGACATAGCCCTTGTCAATCCAACTGTCGTAGCCGTCTTGGTCATAGACGGGCATGTCCAGTTTCAACTGACTCACGCCATTCAGCATTACAGTGTAACGCCAAGAGTCTTCGGGGGCATTGCTGGCAGCCGCACGGCCGCATGGCAAAAGTGTGAGCAATGCCGCAGTGAGCGCAATCAGCCATCTGTGGCCGATGTGCTCGGGTCGGAGATTGTTATTCATGTTGAGTAATATTAAGTGTTTGCTATATGGTTTCATTCTGTCGATAATCGTCTGTCTTACCTGATGGTCACTTTGCTGGCATTGTGTATATAGACTCCCCTTTGCTGAGGCTTGCCTTGCAGGCGGATGCCCTGCAGTGTGTACCAACCTTCACTTTCCAGTGTGTTCAGGTCGATGAAGCGGATGGCAGTGGGTTCGTCCAGCGTGCCCTTTACGTCGTTGTCGATGTATGGCAACTGCATGGATGCCGTGGCCACAATCTCACCGTCGCGTTCGATGGCGAAGCCGATGGACTTGTCTTCCCCCTTCCCGATGGTGAGGAAGAAGGTGCCGTCCTCCGAAGCTTCCACTATACCACGGGTTTCGCTTCCGCCGTAGGCCACCAGTCGGTCGCCTTCTTGCAGGTCGAAGCCTTCCACACGGGCGATGATGTTCATCGATGAGCCCGACGTGTTGTGGAAGAGGGCTTCGCCATCCATCGTTTCCCCTTTGACACTCCTGTATTTAGATTCGGTGTTGTAGTGTGGATACCAGAACGAGTGCTCGCTGTCGGCATTGCGTTTCAGCATGTAGCCTTCTCCGGTGCGCAGGTATTCCAGTGTACCCTTCCACAGGCGATTGCCCGAGGCGTCGATGTTGAGCACGGCAAACTCGTTCTGGCTCTTGATGACGTCGCCTTCCGAGGCCATGTCGGTATAGTCGGACAGTGCCGTGGCGATGGGTAGGTTCAGCTGCGACAGATAGCCGATGCGGTTCCAGCCATGGCGTACCGTTACACCCTTGTACGATAAGTTATTCCCGGTGATGTAGATGGTCTTCGGGCTTTGGGCATAGAATCGGTACATGCGCTGCGGGTCGATGTTTGCCGTCTTGTCCCCGTTGTCCCAGTAGTACACATTGCTGTACGTCGTGCGGTCATAGACCGACTTATAGGTCAGTAGGTGGGGAGCGCCGTTGGGGTCAATCAGTTCCAGTCCGTCGCCCACTTCCCATGTGGCCATGCCGTCCAACAGGTCGTTGATGGTGCCTGCCTCCGGTTGCATGTAGGTCGATATCCAGTTCCAGCCTTTCTCCAGTTTCACCATCTGCACTTCCTTGAATTGGGTGCGCAGGATGACGGGATTCTTCGCTGTGCCCATGATGGTGTCGGCCTTGAAGTAGATGGTATCGACACTATCGTAGTACTCTGTCTGAGGATTACCAGGTCTTTCCATCACATAGATGTGACCAGAAGAAGCGTCATAGAACTCGAAGTTCAGTGGTGTGCCGTTAGCGTTTGCTGTGTTGTAGATGGTCAGATATACCAGTCCGTCGTTCTCGGTTGCACCCTGCTTGACGTGCGCCATGCCCAGTATGCGGTGGCTCGAACCCACGGCGGCCAGCATGTCGTCCGTATCGTGGGCCACCTCGTTGTCTATCAACACGCGAGCCACGATGTGCATTGCCACGTTGCCGGCCTTCAGTTGTTCATCGACTTCCCAGTCGGGTGATTCGCCACGTACGCGGATGGTCAGGCGCAGCGGTTCCGTTATGTCGTTTTCGCCCACGATGTAGATGACCTCCTCGTAGTCGCCGATGTTGGTGTACGGCGAGATGGTGAGCGCAATGTGTTCTTCGTCCAGTGGACCTATCTTGCCGCTTGTCTTCGAGGCCGTCATCCACTGTGGCAGACCCTCCAGCCGATAGTCCTTCGACTTGCCGCTCAGGTTTTCGATGGAGGTGCTGATGACTGTTTCCTCACCGTAGTTCACATCTACAATCTGCCGCTTCATATTCCAGCGCAGCGGGGTGCGATAGATGTAGAGGTCCATTGTCACAGGTGAAGCCATCAGGTTTCCCTGCAGGTCGGCCACCTCCTTCACCGTTGCATAGATGTTGGTCTTTTCTATCTGGTAGTCGGGCACGTCGAGGTTGAGGTACAGTTCGTTGTCCTTGGCCACGTAGGAGTACTTGATGTTCTCCAACATGCCCGAATTTACCATCGGTGCATAGCGTTGGCGGTCGGCATAGCGGTCGGCGATGCCCTGACTGACGATGGTGTCATGTTGGTTCTCTATGATGTCGCCGTGGTTGTCCTTATACTTTTTCAGGCTGATGCCCGATGGCATCATACGTTGCGAGTTGTCAAGTTGCTTCTCTGAGCGGCTGAAGGGCAGGTAGGCCAGCAAGCCCATTTCCTCGCCCGAAGGCGTATTCTTGCTGACGAGTTTCAGTACGTTCTCTGGCAGGGCCATTTCATACATAGCCACTTCGTCGATGTTGCCAGTTGACGGGTTTTCGAACGTTTGGGTTGTCGGGTTGTAGGTGGCTCCGAGATAGAGGTGGTTGCCGGAGATGCCGCCCAGCGTATCCACGGCGAAGCTCTGCTCCAGTTTTTCGTCTATGTACAGGTTGCCCACGTTGTGCGAACGGTTCACCGTCACGGCCAGATGGTGCCACGAACCGTCAGCATAAATTCCGTTTGTGGTCACCTGCTGTCCGCCGGAACGGAAGAAGAGATGATAGTCCTCCATGCCGATGTTGAAGTGGTTCTTCCAGCCAGCCTCGTCCTTGGCCTCGCCGTTGGACATCAGCGTACCGTTCTCATCGTTCGTGCGGAACCACATCATCAGCGTGTAGTCTTCATAGTCCTGACGGTTAAATTGCTTGGGGTTCAGTTTGATGCCTTCCTTTCCGTCCAGTTTCATACTGATGCCGTCGGGCACCTTCCAGGTCGTGCCAATCATAAGCAGGTCGTTGCTGCCCACGGCTTTGTCGTATGCATATTCACCGCTGCCCTCGTCCATCGGGTAGTTGTCTATCAGACCCAGCTCGTAGCCCGTCAGTCGTTTTTGGGCGTATTTGCCCAGTTCGGCGCTTGTCATGGCCTTGTTCCATAGGCGCACCTCCAGCATCTCTCCATCGAAGTTATCACCGAACACGAGATTGGACATGCCGTTGTATATGTCATTGAACGAGCCTTTACCGATGACATTCGTTCCGTTGTAGAAGGTGACGTCGGTCATGTTCTCTGCTTCGTCCACATCGAACACGTATGCCACATGGCGCATTTCCGAGAAGTCGAGAGCGACGTCACTTTCTATCTCCATGCCGTTCAAGTTGGCCACCAGTCGTCCTTCGCTTGTCACGCCCATATTCAAGTAAGCCTTTTCGTTCATGGTGTGGCTGAACACGTTCATTTCTTGACCATTCAGGCGTGGACGTATCATCATGTCGAGGGTGAAGTCCTTTGCGGCCAGGTTGCGGTTCGAAAGGGAGACGGCTGCCCCTTTCCCATCGAACTGCAGGGCCGTGGCCAGCGATACATTGCGCTGGTTTGTCAGGCCCAGCACCTCGAAGTTGTTCACTGGCGACAGGTAGTTGCCGGCGATGGGTTCTGAGAAGCGTAGGATGATGTCTTCGCCGATGTCCAGTATGCCATCCACGGGCTGCGGGGTGCCGAAGAGTTGTGGCCGGCGGGTGTCCTTGATGCCTTTCAGTATGTTCGACGAACGGGTCAGGTAGCCGTTGCCGTGACGGCAATAGGTGACGGCACGTATGTCGTAGTATTGCTCCACGGGGTCTTTCTCTCCGTAGAAGGCTGCGTCGATGTATCCGTCGTGCTTCATCAGCATACGTTCGCCGCTGGCCAGTTCCATCAGTGCTTTTCCTTCTTCGTCGTTGCGATAGTAGGAGCAGATGTTCACCCAGTCCTTGTCGCCCTGCGTCGAGAGTTTGTATTGCAGTTCGATGTGGTCGAAGTTGCGGAACGTCACGTCAAATCCGTCGATGTGGACGGGCAGGTAATAGGCTTGGCGCTCCTCGTCGTAGGCCGATTCTGTGTTCACCACCCACTTGTCGCCGGGCTTCGAGATATTGATTTTTCCGGCTGCAGGTACGAAGTGGGCCGAGATGGTCACCGACTCGACGTGTTCCACATCCTCCGGGTCCATAAACGAAATGGCAATGTCCTCGTAGTCGTATTCGGCACTGGCATATACCTCCACCTGTTTCTCGATGATGGTGTTCGGCTCCAACCACAGGTCTTGACCTGAACCCGTCAGCGGACAGCCGTCGATGAGCACCTTGGCACCATTCGGATTCGACTCGTCCTCCAGATAGAATGTCAGTTCATTTGTCACCCGTGTGGGCAGTTCGCTTTCGTTGGTCATGTAGATGGTGAAGCGGGCGGGGTCGCCGTATGGCACGTTCGACACGCTCGACTCCTTGGCCCAGATGCGCAGCTTGTTGATTCGCTGTGTCTTCTGGTCGAGTATCGTACCGGGATTGTAGAAGATGGTGCGGCGCTCTTCCTCCCAAGGCGAAGCGGTGGCACCGCCCAGTGTGCGGAAGACAAAGTTGCGGAAGCGCGGTACCTTGGTCAGTGCATTGATGTAGCTGGTGATGTTGGCACCGTGGATGCCGTTGTAGATTTTATCCAGGTTGTACTCTGCGTTTTTGTAGAATAGGTCAACATACTTGCCGGACTGGCCGTTGTCCCTCATGTCAAAGAGTGTCTTCAAGTCGTTTGGGCTGATTTCCCTTATGTGGTACACCCCTACGCTGAGGTTCGACAATCGGCTGCAGGCCAGTGTGAACCCAGACTCCTTCGTGTACGTGCTGTCCACGCCATTCATGTAGTTGTAGTCGAATCCGAACAACGGCCTGACATTCAGCTGCAGCCTTAGGCCGAGCACCTTGTATTCGACCTGAGTGATTTTGTTGTCTTCTTCCTTCTTGTCTATTCTGTCGCTCAGTTCGTCACTGCCCGTCCTCCAGTTTGCTCCGTCGTCTCCTGTCAGGTTGATGGCAGAAGGTGCGCTCCAATAGCGGTGCAGGTCTGCTGATGTGTTGAACGTTTCGCTGTAATCAATGTTGCTGCTTCCGTCGAAATCATAGATTTTGACCACGTCTGTGGCTTCCAGTTTCTCCTTCTCGTTGGTGGCAATCAAGCCCACCCAGGTCTGTATCTGATTGTTCAGGGCCTGAATGGTGTCGTTCTACTGGTTGTCCATCCCATTGGGCTTGTACATCGTGTAGTAGGGATTTTCCGAGAAGTGTTCGTTTTCGGGCGACACCTTGCTCACATACACGGGCTGTTTCATGTTGTTGGCCAATGCCTGGGCATAGCTGCTCGTTGTGGTAGAGTCCATCAGCAGGGCATTGCGGGTGCGGATGAGGTTCGGAATGAGTTCATCCAGCAGATACTTTTGCGAGTGGACGAAGGTGGAATTGATTTTTGAGTAGGCTTGTAGCACCTCGTCGCGGATGAGGTAGATGGAATCCTCCTTTTCTGCGTCCCAGCCTCTGGCCAGCACTTTGGCCGTTCCCGTCACGTTGAACGTGTGTCCGTTCACCTCTGTCTCGCCGCCTATGCCGGGCTTCAGACGTTGCAAGGTCCGGCTGTTCACCACGCGCACGGCTATGGCGTCTTCCACGATGATGTTGTCCGTCATGCCGATGAACAGGTCGGAGCCGCACCCCACCTCACGTTCGTGGTCGCTTGTGCTGATTCTTTCCGTCGTCTCGAAATCGTAGTTGTATTCCCAGTCTTCGTAGTGCGTGGTTCCAAGGTCCCAGCTGAGTGTGCCCAGGTTATCGACGGTACCAACGTTGCCTGCTGTCGTTCCGCCGCCGGTTCCGCCCCAAAATCCCGTAAAGTACTCGCTGCCGTCGCCTAAGCCCGCACTGACGTTTATACCCATCTGTATGCTGTAGTCTGCGGTGTAGTTATAGTTGAAGTGGGTACCCTTTTCGATATAGGACGAGCTGTTGCTTCCTGGCGGGTCGCGCAGGATATCTATGAGATGGGTGTTCTGCCCGGCTATGATGCGTCTGCCCTCTGTCTTGGCCATGGCAGCCATCACGTAGGCATTGATGGGTTCGATGTCGTAGTAGCTTCCGTCGTACAGGAGCGTAAACTTCATGGTGCGCAGGGCCATGTCGTCCTCCAGGGTGAAGGTGGTGTTCTGCGGGGTGAAGACGTAGGAAGCCTGTCCCGCGCTGTCGAGTGGCACCTCGTCGGTCACGTCGGTCCCCACCAGCCCGTTGCTGACATACACCGTTCCACTGTCGAGCTGAACGATGTCCAGCGTGCCCAGTTCCTCGTTGTTGTAGCGATATTCCTCACGGGCCGACAGCAGCATGGGCACCGAAGCTCCCGCCATGAATACGGGGTAGCCCATGCTGTATTCGCCGTCCTTCCAGAGATACACCGTGTCGCGCGTCCCGACATTGTCCATGGAGGTGTATTTCTTTATGCCGTAGTAGCGGTCCTGTGTGCCGTTGAACTGCCAGATGTCGAGTGTGGGCTGTGCGTGATAGATGCGCGAATAGTTGACGGTGTCGCCATCGGCATACGTGTTCAGGTCCACCGTCTCGCTCAGCATACCCGTCTGGAAGAGGGTGGGGTAGCCTTCGGCATAGATTTCCGTCACCTTGTACTTCACGGGATACAGGGGAACGCAGTATTCGCCCGTTGTCTGGTCGGGGAATATCTCGATGCGGTGGCGGTAGGCATCCATGCGAGTGGTGTCGCTCTTGCCGTGGGCATATTTCTCGTGGCGTTCTTTCACGGAGGCGTTCAGTTGGTCGCGCACAATCCACGAGGTGTTGTCGCCTTCGAGTTGCATCACAATCGTGATGTTGTCGCCGAGGTTGTTCTTGGAGAGCGATTCGCCCAAGGGCAGCAGCCCCTGTTTGTTACCGCCCACGACGCGACCTTGCAGGTTCACCTTCGTTTCGTCCCACAGGTATATCTCGCTAATGTCTTTCTGCCAGTTGTGCCAGGTGGAGTCGGGCTTGGCATCGGGTGTGATGAAGTAACCGTCGTTCTTGAACACGTGGCCGTCCTTCACCACCTGTATGCGGTGAGTGCCTTGGGGTATGCTCACCTCGAAGGCTCCCTGGTTGTTGGTCGTCACCACCTTGCCCGACGAGTTCACCACTTCCACGCCGTCGCGCAGGAAGCGCACGCCCGAGACGGGAATGCTGCTGCCGTCGTAGAGCACATAGCCGGAAAAGGTGTAGTAGTTGGTCTGCGTGAAGAGGATGTTCGTGTGCAGGTTGATGTCCTCGTCGAAGGTGACGCTCTGTGCCGCGAATGTGGCTTCTCCGTTTGAGTCGCTTGCGGTCAGCATGTAGTCGCCATACTTCTGATACACCAGTCCGCCTATCTCAAAGTAGCCTGTCGAGTCGGTCACGCAGGTCAGGATTTCGGCTCCGCTGATGTTTCCTATGGGCGTTGCCGTGACGGTGTAGCCCGGCAGTCCGATGCCGTTGGACAGTCGCACATAGCCGCGCACCATTCCCGTCGGACAGCACGCGCCTTCCTTCTGGCTGGAGCTGACGTTGTTGCCCTCACATTGTGTCACACCCTCGATGATGTAGATGTAGCTGTGCTGTGGGCGCACCTTGCGGTCGATGTAGGCCATTTGCGTGTAGTTGTCTTCCAGGGTTTCCACGATGTCGGGTGTCAGTTTGTCGTAGCGCTTGATGCGGTAGAAGTCGGCGAGACCTCTTTTACATTCCCACGACAGCGAAACGGCATTCTGCAGGGTGTCGATGGTGATTTCCCCTATCACCACATTGTTGTCGAACTTGTAGATGGCTTCCTCGCCTGTTTCCGTTTTGGTGGCAATCGTGTAGTCTGCGTAGGAAAGTGGGAATTTCGATTCGCCTTGTTCGACGGACAGCTTGAACTGGTGGTCCACGCATGCGGTCTTCAGGTCAAGGTTTATCTTTTCCGCCTCGCGTTCCTCGTCGGTCAGTTCGTGACGCTCGATGTAGCGCACCTCGCCGTCCACCGTCTTCTCTATGTTCAGCACCACCTTGGCGCGGTTGTCCCAGAGAAGGCTTTTGTGGGACTCGTCCTCGGAGACCGTCATGATGGGAACGACATTCGTCCCCACCACTTGCCACTTGCTTTCGCCCAGCGCCATGGCCAGCTCCGAGGCATTCAGGTCGTTGGTCTTTTTACATTCGCCCCAGTTGTTGGACGTGTAGTTGTTCGTTCCTCCCCAGTTCATTGCGGTGGAAATGTATTTGTAGTTTGCCCCCGCATGGTTTATGTTGGTGTAGGTACCCTGTTCCAGACAGTTCTCCACGCTGCTTATTGCACCTTCGTCCTGCCATCCGATGAAGGCTCCGGCGTAACTGTTCTCCATGCCGTGTTCCTCATCGGTGACACCTGTTATCGAACCGTCGAAGAGACAGTTTTTGACCACGATGGTTGCATTGCCTCCGTGCCCGACGATACCGCCTAAGTGGGGAGCATCGCTCGAGTTGCCCGTGCCGGTGACGTGGGTCGAGATGTGGCAGCTCTCGATGATTACCGTTTTTTTGGCTTGGGTGTTGCTCACCAGTCCGGCGGAATGGATGCCGCCCGCGACGGTGCCGCGGATGCGCAAGTTCCTGATGGTGCAGGTCGATACGTATGCAAACGGTGCAGCTTGGCTCTTTCTGCCGTTGATGTTCACGGTCAGTGTGTGTCCGTTGCCATCGAACGTACCGAGATAGCTGGCAGAACTGGTGCCCACGGGCTGGTTGACGCTGATGTCGGCAGCCATGATGGCGTCAATGGTTTTCTTCCCCTTTCCGTCCTCCACCATTTTTACAAAGGTTTTCCAGTCTGTCGTGTCGCGCAGGATGATGCGTCCTTGGGTGTCATAGTTCGTTCGTGAGCCCAAGGCGAAGTTCAGGGTCACCGGGTGCGAAACTTCGGTCCACTTGCCCGAACGGCTGACAGTGGCCTGACTGACGGAGGGCAGTGCCAGCGTGGCAGGCAACTTGGTCATGGCATATCCACTCTGCGGACCCCATTCCCACAGTGCCGTCACCGAACGGCGTATGCGGTAATATACATCTTGGTTTTGGTAGGAGTATGGCAGGCTTTCGTCCACGAAGCTGTACTCCGTAGCCTTCTTGTCGAAGGAGACTTGCCCCACGCCTGTCCACTGGCCGTTGGTGGGGTCACCCGTCACATTGCGCTGTATCTCCCAGGTGTCGGAGGGCGACAGGTCGCTCCAGTTGTTGTGGATTGTGCCCCAGTTTATCAGCACATTTCCGTTGGGCAGCATACTGGCCGAGAGCCGCTTGGCATGGTGCATGACGGGCAAGTCCCTCTTGCTCGACTCCGTTGTCTGCATTACCTCCTCGTTGTCTTTATAGACCGCCTTGATGTAGAAGTTTTTCACACACACGTCGGCGGGCAGCCATACAAAGTCCGACGAGGCGGTGCCTAAGGAGACGCTCTTGTTCGTAGCAGATTTCCCTCGCACCTCGGTATAGTAGGCCGTTATCGAAGAGATTTCGCTGGCTGCCATCATGTAGGGCACCATCATTTGGTTGGGCCTGCCCAGCTCGAACGAGATGATGGGTTCCATAATCATGGGATATTGCAAGGGTGGAGCCGATGGGATGGTCATCGTGGTCGGACTGATGTCGAGCCAACAGTTACTCTCAGTCATATTTCCGTTGTGGTGGATGCTCCACGAGATGGTCACCTTCTTGCCTCTGAACTTATTGGGGATGTCCCACAGCAGGTTCACGATGGCATAGTCCTGATTGTCTAAACAGGGGTAGAGGTCGTTGCCCATGGTGGTGCCCACGCTCACGCTGCTGTAGCCGCGGTCGCGATACAGGGTCATCGGGCCGTCCACACCCTTGTAGCAGTAGATGCGCGGGAGGTAGTCGTCGTCGTCGATGTCCTGCTGCGCCTCGTAGTAGAACAAGGTTTCCTTTTCTTGTCCTTCTATTTGGATATAGACGGCTCCCGACACCACCCAACAGTCATAGTCGTCCTTGTCGTAGAGCGGCATCTTCAGTCGCAACTGGTTGGTTCCTTCAAGATTTACGCTAAAACGCCAACTGTCCTCAAATACACAGTCTCTGGCAGCAACCTTTGCCGCACAGAAAGGCAACAACACAAACAACAGGGCAAGAATTCGAAGGAAATCCCGTCCTCTACAGAAACTATTTGTCATCATGGCATCAGTTTATTTTATTCAACTTCTTTTTTTTCTTGTTTTTTATTTTGTCGTTATTTCGTTATTCCGCTATTTGAGAGGCCGTCATGTCGTTATTCCGTCATCACGTTATTCCGTTATCCCGTCATCCCGAAATTTCGTTATCCCGTTATTCCGTCATGTCGTTATCACGCCCTCAATTCTCAATCCTCAATTCTCAATCCTCAATTCTCAATTCTCAATTCTCAATTCTCAATCCTCAATTCTCAATTCTCAATTCTCAATCCTCAATCCTCAATCCTCTCACACCAGGTGTCTGATGATGTCCTCGCGGTTGCCGGGCAGGTAGTCGATGACGGGAATTTCAATCATCGTGTAGCAGCCGGGCTGTTGGCGCATGGAGGCGCGTGCCGCATTGACGAGCACCTGGGCCGTCAGGGCGGGGTTGTTTATCTTCATGTTGAACTCGAAGAGTTGGTTGTGGGTCTGTCCGCTCACGCCCTTGCGCACGAGG
>JAEEGL012772580.1_pt1 | contig 12692 bp, 11 predicted proteins | sample 9134231 | NCBI WGS metagenome assembly JAEEGL01 (sample SAMN16246548, study PRJNA631951) | gut metagenome | biome: gut microbiome; feature: rumen; material: fiber-attached | host: Bos | place: Iran: Karaj | collected 2018-10 | reverse complement strand
GGCGTCTTGTCAATCAGCTTAGGCTGCGCTCCGTTAGAATAGACTGCTGCTCCGTTTTGCGTGATATAATAAAAGCGGTCTGCCAGATCTTTTGCCAGAGCCTGGAGATTGGCGAGCTGCCGCCCGCTTGCAAATGCAAAAATCCAGCCCTCGTCTGTCAGACGGCGGGCTTCTTTTAATACCTCAGGCGCAACCCAGCGTTCCCCTTCGGGAATCAGTGTTCCGTCAACATCGCATGCAATCAGTTTTTTCATTCTGTCAGTTCCTTCAGCTTTTTTCTGCCTGATAAACAAGGGGAGTATAGCATATTGCTGTGAAAAAAACAACATAAAAAGCTGCTGAAAACAGGTTATTCAACTTTTAATAAACAGTCAGTCTTAGTGGTGATCACCTTTGTTATATTACACAATTTTCTTCTCATTTTTCCGGTTTGTACTTGACCTCATTGTACAAATGGTATACAATATTGGCAGTTTAAACGAAAACGTTTCCAACAGGGAGGCTGCGTATGAGCGTAGATATCCGAATCAGCCACGCGCTGAAAAAATACGGAGATAACATCATTATCCCCGATCTGAGCGTCAACATCAATCCGGGCGAATTCTTCACTCTTCTGGGACCTTCGGGCTGCGGGAAGACGACTTTGCTCCGCATGATAGCGGGCTTCAACAGTATAGAGGGCGGAGATTTCTACTTTGGAGATAAAAGGATCAATGATCTTGACCCTGCGAAGCGGAACATCGGCATGGTGTTTCAAAACTACGCGATCTTCCCGCACTACACGGTAAGGAAGAATGTGGAATTCGGTCTGAAGAACCGGCACCTTCCGAAGGAAGAAATCAAGGTGAGCACGGATAAGTTTCTGAAGCTGATGCAGATAGACGCCTTGGCGGAACGTCTCCCGGACCGCCTGTCCGGCGGTCAGCAGCAGCGTGTGGCTCTTGCGAGAGCGCTTTGCATCAGCCCGGACGTGCTGCTGATGGACGAGCCTCTTTCGAATCTCGACGCGAAGCTGCGTGTGGAGATGAGAACGGTTATCAAGAACATCCAGCACAACGTAGGGATCACGTGTGTATATGTTACGCATGACCAGGAAGAGGCCATGGCGGTATCTGACAGAATAGCTGTTATGAATGAGGGCGTGATCCAGCACATCGGCAACCCGAAGAGCATTTATCAGCGTCCGGCGAACGTGTTTGTAGCAACATTCATCGGAAGGACGAATATGCTGAAGGGCACGCTGAAGGTAGAGAACGGGCAGGCAGTCCTGTATATCGATGATTATCATACGACGATCGACACGGTAGCGCCGGAATATCTGCGGGATCAGGAAGTGCAGGTAAGCATCAGGCCTGAAGAACTGCTTCTGAACCGCGACGCTTCGGCATACGGTCTGAAGGGGACAGTGGAAGATGCTGTATTCCTTGGCCTGAATACGCACTACTTTGTCAAGCTTGATTCGGGCGAGGATGTGGAGATCATCCAGGAATCCTCGATAGAAGATACCCTCAGTAAAGGGGCGAGAATCTCGCTGACGGTAAACACGGAGAAAGTGAACCTCTTCCTGAAGGACGGTTCAAAGAACATCCTCACAGGGGTTCAGAACGACCTCGACAAGTGAGGTGAGCCGGTATGAAAACAAAGAAATTTGAGCTCTGGACGTGGATTTCCATTGTTCTGCTGCTGCTCTTCCTGCTGTTCTTTATCTATCCCTGCGTCCGCCTGATGTGGGAAGCTTTCTACACGCAGGAAGACGGATTTACGCTGAAAGCCTTCGTCAAGTTCTTCTCCAAGAGTTATTATACCAAGACGATCGGCAACAGCTTTAAAGTCAGCGGAGCAGTCATGGGCATCTGCCTTCTGATCGGCATTCCGTTTTCCTACTTTTACACATTTTATGAGCTGAAAGGCCGCAGATTCCTGTTTATCATGGCACTCCTGTGCACTATGAGCGCTCCGTTCATCGGTGCGTATTCATGGATTATGCTGCTGGGCAGAAGAGGAGTGATTACCCAGTTTCTGAAGACAACTCTCGGGATCAAAATCGGCAACATCTACGGTTTTAACGGTATCCTGCTGGTACAGGCCCTGAAGCTCTTCCCATTGGTCATGATCTATATGAACGGCGCTTTTCAGGATATTGACAACAGCCTGATGGAGGCATCTGCCAATCTCGGGTGCACCGGAGTGAAGCGCTTTTTCAGGATCGTGATGGGCCTCACAATGCCCACGATCCTTGCCGCTGCTCTGATTGTCTTCATGCGTGCCTTTGCAGATTTCGGTACGCCCGCCATCATCGGCGAGGGCTACAAAACCTTCCCGGTTCTGATTTATGACTCTTTCCTGGGTGATGCCGGCTCGGATTACAACTTCGCTTCGGCTGTCAGCGTCCTGGCTATCGTTCTGACCGGGGTAATTTTCCTGCTCCAGAAGTTTGCATCGAACCACTTTAAGTTCACCATCAACTCCCTGCACCCCATCCAGAAGAAAAAAGCGAAAGGTCTGAGCGGGTTTCTGATGCATCTGTACTGCTATTTGCTCATTTTCATTGCTATTCTTCCTCAGATCTACATTGTCATTGACAGCTTCCGCGATTATAAAGGACAGGTGGCACAGAACACCTATTCCTTCTCCAACTATCACAATGCGGTGCGCAAGCTTCTGCCGCGTGCTATTAGAAACTCTCTCCTGATTTCCTTTGTCTCTTTGGCTGTGATCGTCATCATAGCGGTGTTGATTGCCTATCTGGTTGTCCGCCGCTCAAGTGCTCTTAACCACACCATTGACACTATCACCATGCTTCCATATATCATGCCCGGAGCAGTTATCGGTATTTCATTGATTATCTCTTTCAACAGCAAACCCTTCGTATTGACAGGCACCATGGCTATCATGATAATTTCAATGGCGATACGCCGTATGCCATATACCAGCCGATCGGCTACTGCAACCATGATGCAGATTCCGATTTCAACAGAGGAGGCTGCCATCAGCCTCGGTGCCAGCAAACTGAAGACCTTTGTCGGCATTACCATTCCTCAAATGGCCAGCGGCATCATTTCCGGTGCCATCCTGAGTTTCGTCTCCATTGTCACGGAGGTTTCCAGCAGCATCTTCCTTTTCAATAACAAGACGGTCACCCTGACAATCGGAACCTATCAGGCTATCTCCCTCGGCTCCTACGGCACAGCCTCCGCCTTTGCAACCGTGACGACGATCGTCACCGTCATCTGCCTGGTTGCCTACCTCTTCTTCACCCGCGGCTCCGAACGCATGTCAGTCTAAATCACACCGGCTTTTAGCCCTCACCGGCTTTAGCAATATATATTCTTTTAAGGAGGAAACTTTATGAAAAAGTTCCTGAGCATTTTCCTTTGTGCCCTGTTCGTCCTTTCCATCTGCGCAGCTGCATGTGCTGATGATGCGAAGCCCAGCTGGGTGCGCGATGACCCTGACAGCATCGGCAAGACTGTTGTTGTCTACTCCACGCTCGATGACCCGCAGCAGGCCACGGTTGAAGGCATCTGGTATGAGTAGTACCCCCACTGCACCATTGACTGGTATAATGACTCTGTAGGTAAACTCATAGCCCGTGCACGCGGCGAGATCAACAATCCTGCTGCTGACGTCATCATGGGCGGCCTCTTCGAGTCCGACGGTACCAACTATCACGATGTTCTCGAGCCCTACACCCCGAGCATTGCCGATGAGCTCGACCGTCTTGACCCGTACGGCTACTACAGCTTCTTCGATGTACAGTACATGGCTCTCGTTGTCAACACCGAGCTGCGCGATGAGCTCGGCATCAAGATCGAAGGCTATGAAGATCTGCTCCAGCCCGAACTGAAGGGCAAGATCATCCTCGCGGATCCTGCTGCAACCTCTTCCGGCTATCGTCAGCTCCACACCATCCTTGCTCTCATGGGCGATGAAATCAACGACGACAAAGCTTGGGATTACCTCGATAAGCTCATTGCCAACTGCGACGGCGTTATCACCACCTCCTCCTCCACTGTTTTCAAATCCGTTATCAACGGTGAATATGTTGTCGGTCTGACCTATGAGAACATTGTTCAGATGCAGATCGAGAAGAACGGTGCCGATAACATCGAGCTCGTCTACATGAAGGAAGGCAACACTGCCTGCGCTTCCGGTGCCGGCAAAGTCAAAGGCTGCCCGCATCCCGATGCAGCTGATGCATTCCTCGATTTCTGCTCCTCTGTTGAGTATCAGCAGGCCCGTTCCGTTGACAACTGCGCACGCGGCGTCAACAAGGGTATCATCTACGGAAACTATCCTTCCGACAGTGAAATCGGTGTCGTTCCCATTGACTGGGAGTGGCTCGGCGGCGAGAAGCAGGCTATCCTCGAGAAGTTTGCTGAGCACTGGGCACAGTTCGCCGGCTGATCTTACCGAAACTTTCGCAACCGCTGCCTTTGGGCAGCGGTTTTTATATTTTGTTCATAGAAAGATACTTGACTGCTTTACGGTAATTCGTTAATATCTGATTATCTTGTATCGCGGAGGAAACGGCATGAAGCAACCGTTCAAACTGTTTATCTGCGTCTTTATCCTTGCGGGGCTGCTCTGTACCGGCGTTTCCGTATACGGGGGTGCTGAGAACACAGAGCTTTCCGTTCATGTATTCAGTTTCGGAAAGGCGGATGCCTTCCTGATCATGACGGATGAATCGGCTGTGCTGATCGACTGCGGAGAGAGCGGAGACGGAAAAGCAATTGTGCAGTATATGAAGGAGCAGGGGATCAGTGGCCTTGACTGCCTGATACTCACACACTTTGACAAGGATCACGTCGGCGGGGCGGCAAAGGTGCTGAAATCCGTTCCGGTTTCAAGGGTGCTGCAGAGCAATAGCCCGAGGGATAGCAAAGAGATGGAAAAGTACCTGAAAGCCCTTGACCTGACGGGTATGGAAGCGGAGACGGTGAGAGAAACGCTGTCGTTTTCTCTGGGAGATGCGGAATTTACGGTTTATCCGCCGCAAAAAGAGACATATGAGAAAGATCCGAGCAACAACTCTTCCCTTGTTACCACTGTAAGATTCGGAGATACCTCTTTCCTTTTCACAGGGGATGCCGAAAGTGCACGCTTAGCGGAAGTTGTTGCGCTGGATCTCGGCAAATTTGACCTGCTGCAGATTCCGCACCATGGGAACTGGGATATGCTGCTGGTCAGCCTCCTGAGAATGACGGATCCCTCCCTTGCCCTGATTACCAGCTCGGAAGAGGAACCGGAGGATATGCGTACGCTCCGGCTGCTCCAGCAGGAGAGCGTGCAGGTGCTGCTGTCACGGGAAGGGGAGCTGGATATTGCCAGCGACGGTACTGCGGTTACCGTAAGCCAGGGAGAAGAAAGTTTTCTCGCGCCGGCGGCATAGTTTACAAAAAGTATATCTTTTCCCCGAAAGATATGATATAATTTATACTGCACAACACCTCCGGGAAAGGAGGGCTGCAGCAGGAGGAAAATTAAATATGAAAAAAACAGAAAAAATCAGTGGAACCCGGCGGATGACAGGCATGGCTATACTCACGGCAATCGTGATCGTGCTGCAGCTGCTGGGCAGTTTTATTCGCTTCGGCACCTTTTCCATCTCTCTTGTGCTGGTCCCGATTGTAATTGGTGCAGCACTCTATGGGGTATGGGCAGGCGGCTGGCTCGGATTTGTGTTCGGCGCGGTGGTGCTGCTCTCCGGTGACGCGGGTGTATTTCTGGCCGTTAACCCGGGAGGAACGATTCTGACGTGCCTGGCGAAAGGCTTCCTTGCAGGGCTCTGTGCCGGATTGGCTTACAACCTGTTCAGCGAAAAGAATGAAACGCTTGCAGCTGTCGCTGCGGCGGTTATCTGCCCGGTTGTCAACACGGGCGTGTTCCTGATCGGCTGTGTGCTGTTCTTTATGGAGACGATTTCCGGCTGGGCGTCGGCAATGGGAATTGAAAATGTCGGAACATATATGATCGTAGTGCTTGTAGGGCTGAATTTTGTGTTTGAGATGCTGGTGAACGTAATTCTTTCACCGGTGATCATTCGCCTGATTCACGCCGCAAGGAATGGGAGATAATTATGATACTGGGAATTGACGTAGGAAATACCAATGTGGTATTGGGGATACTGGAAGACGGGAACATCCTGAAGACCGTCCGCATGAGGACGGAGAGCAATGCAACCAGCGCTGAACATGCTATCAAAATCAGCGATCTTCTTCATTTTATGTCTGTGAAGCCGGAAGAAATCGAAGGCTCCATTATTTCCTCCGTCGTTCCTCCGGAAACGGAGAGCATTGCGGAAGCGCTGTGGAAGCTGACGGGCAAGAAGGCCCTCATTGTAGGCCCGGGCATGAAGACCGGGCTGAACGTCCGCATTGATGATCCCGGGACGCTTGGGGCAGACCTGGTGGTCGGGGCTGTGGCAGCGATCGCGTTTTACTCCACACCGGCGATTGTCATCGACATGGGGACGGCTACAACCATCACAGTCATTGACGGCAAAAATGCTTTCCGCGGCGGTGCGATTCTGCCGGGTGTCAAGCTCAGCTTTTCCGCGCTGACATCCGGCACGAGCCTCCTGCCGGATATCTACATTGAAAAGCCTGACAAATGCATCGGCACCAATACGGTGGACTGCATGCGTTCCGGTGCCGTGCTGGGGACAGCCGCCATGATAGACGGGATGATCGACCGTATGGAGGAAGAACTCGATGAGCAGTGTACGCTTGTGGCAACGGGCGGTCTGGCTTCCTCAATCGTACCCTGCTGCAATCATGATATAGTCTGCGATGATGATCTGCTCCTCAAAGGGTTGTGGGTGCTCTACCAGAAAAACAAAAAATAATGGTTGACAAAACTGTATAAGGATAGTATATTAACTGTATTAATTCACTTAATACAGTTAATTCTTTTTTTGGAGGGAAGGCATGATAAGCATCAGTTACCGTGACGGGCGGCCGATTTATGAACAGGTACGCGACAGTTACCGTCAGCTGATCATCACGGATGTGCTGCCTGCCGGAAGCAAACTGCCGTCTGTGCGGGAGGTGGCAGCCTCACTGGCAATCAATCCCAATACCATCCAGCGGGCGTACAGGGAACTCGAGGCAGAGGGTTACATCGTCTCAGTCCCCGGAAAGGGGAGCTTTGTAACGGATCGCTCCGATGCGGTGCATGCCAGGCGTGAGGAGCTTAAGGGCAGTTTCCGGACGCTTGTGAAAGAACTGAAGCAGACAGGCACAGCGGAGAGTGAACTGACGGATATAGTGATGGAGGAATTCAGGCATGATTGAAATACGTGATCTGGTTAAAACCTTTGACGGATTCCGTGCGCTTGACGGGTTGAATCTGACCGTTCCGCGCGGTGCGGTATACGGTCTTTGCGGAAGCAACGGCGCAGGAAAATCAACTGCGATCCGGCATCTGGCGGGCATTTACCGGCAGGACAGCGGAGAAGTCTTGATAGAGGGCAGGGAAGTGTTTGAAAATCCGGAACTGAAAGGACGAATTGCCTACATCCCTGACGATGTGTTTTTCTATACACAGGCAACGATCAATGACATGATGAAGCTTTATCAGGATGTATTTCCGAATTTCAGCAGGGAGCGTTTTGAAAAGCTTGGCAGCGCGTTTGAGATAGATCCGAAGCGACTGATTCGCAAGTTGAGCAAAGGCATGCAGAAGCAGGCGGCTTTCTGGCTGGCCTTGTCTGTTACCCCGGATTTTCTTCTGTTGGATGAACCGGTTGACGGTCTTGATCCCCTAATGCGCCGGCAGATCTGGAGCATCCTTCTTGCGGATGTAGCGGAAAGAGGAACGACCGTGCTGATTTCCTCTCACAATCTGCGTGAGCTGGAAGATGTCTGCGATCACGTGGGAATTGTGGACAGAGGCAGGATGCTTCTGGAACGCAGCCTCAGTGATCTGCAGGAAAATATGGTGAAAATTCAGGCTGTTTTCAATGAGGGGCAGGTAATTCCGTCAGACCTGGATGTCCTGCACGCTTCGTCCACCGGCCGCCTTCGGCAGCTGGTGATCCGGGGTAAACAGGAGGAAGTGACCCGAAAAATCGAAGAGCTGCAGCCGATATACATGGATGTTATTCCGCTGACGCTGGAAGAAATCTTTATTTATGAGCTGGGAGGTGCGGATCATGCGATCAAAAACATCATTCTTTAATCTCGGCCTCGCTAAGAACCTGCTCCGCCGCAGCTGGCCGTTCTGGTTCTGCTATCTTGCCTTCCTGATGCTCTCCTTCCCGGTTTCTCTGTATAACGTAACGCATAACTGGCGCGACACATGGGAAGAGCTGGTTGATTTCAAGGCGAACTGGATACTCAGCAACGGTTGCATGATTGCTGTGCTGTCCTTCTTTGTCTGCATCATTGCGGCAATGATCGTCTTCAGCTATCTGTATAACTCGCGTACCTGCGGGTTGGTCTGTTCGCTTCCGCTCCGGAGAGTAACGGTCTTTTGCACTGCTTATCTTACAGGGCTCCTGCCGCTGCTTGCGGCAGATGTTCTGACAGCTCTGGCGACCTGGCTTGTGTTCGGCCGCTATACAGCCGGAGGCCTGATTGCAAAGTGGCTGGAGCTGGCTGTAATGGGCAATGTAGCCTTTTACGGTTTTGCGGTTTTCTGTGCCATGCTGACAGGCAGCCTCTTTATTCTGCCGTTGGTCTATGCTGTGCTGAATGCAACGGCCTTTGTGGCGGAATCCGCTCTGATATCACTGTTTGGTGTTTTTATCTATGGGTTTGCAGAGAACGGCGTAATGCTGCGGAAACTTTCTCCCGTGGTGGAACTGGCTGTAAGGCTGAATGTCCTGGAGATTCCCGATGAAACCGCCACGATCGGCGAAAAGCTCTATAGGGTGGAAGGCTTTTCCACCCTGGCGGCGTACTGTGCAGCCGGCCTCGTTCTGTCGTTTTGTGCTTATCTGCTTTATAAAAGACGCCGGATGGAGACGGCGGGGGATACCGTTTCCATCCCTGTTCTCAAGCCCCTGTTTAAGTATTGCATGGCTTTCGGCACGGCACTGGTCTTCGCCGCTATGGCTACGCAGGAGTTTTTCTCCCAGGCTTTCCACGGCACAAAACTTGCCGTTTTAGCGGCGTTGCTCCTTCTTGCCGGAGCCTTTATCGGTTATTTTGTTGCAGAGATGCTGATCCAGAAGACGATGCGCGTCTTCGGCGGCGGCTGGAGAGGGATGATTGCTGTCTGGTGTGTTCTTCTGATTTTTTCGCTGGTCTGTGAGGGCAATATCACCGGATATGAGACGCGTTACCCGAATCCCAGCGAGATAGAAAAGGCGGAGATGTCCGTGTATTCAACTTCAGCGCTGAAGGAGGAAGCCAATATTGCCCGTCTTCTCGAGATCCACAGAGGCATAGTGGAGCAGAAAAAACTGAATGAGGCTGCCGATAAAAAGCTTTGGGTTACGCTCCGCTATGTCCTGAAAAACGGGAAAACAATGGTAAGATACTATGCGATTCCGTATGACGGACAGAAGCCGGAATATGATGATTCCTCCATGAGCCTGCTGCAGGACCTCAGCAACGTTCCGGAAGCAATTCTCTCCCGTCATGAGATGCTGGTGGAAGTGAAGCCGGAAAATATCGAATACAGTGAAGTCCATGTTGCCCGCTGGGATGCGGAGAGAGAAGTGATGAACGGTGAAGGCATCATGCTCTCCCGGGAACAAGCAAATGATCTTTACTGGAACGCTCTGCTCCCGGATATGGAGGAAGGCAGGCTCGGAAGAGACTATTTCTATGACTATGGGGACTTACGTTCCGATACCAGCGTGTCGATTTCTCTGAGCCTGGTGGGAAAAGAATATGCTTTCCGGTATGACTGGAAGGATTTCAGTGTTCAGCTTGATTCGGAGCGGACGATTGCCTGGCTGGCAAAGAATCTGCAGCTTGCTGTACAGCCATATCCGGAAGAGGCCTATACCCATCCGAAAGAAGCCTATTCTTACGAAAAAGGATAAATGAAAGGTAAATTTCTGATATGAAAACAATAAGAATTGTGGCACTGATCCTTGTACTGGCAGGACTCTTCTCTCTGTCTGCCTTCGGCGCACAGCCATCAGAGGCACTGGCTGACGCGCTGCAGAATGAAAACAGCGGGGAGTTGACCTGGGCTGCCTCCTTTACAGATCTTGTTCTGCCGGAAGGGCTGGAGTATCTGTACCTCACCTCAATGACGGAAGACGGTTTCTATGCAATCTCAGGTGAGCTGGTTGCCGACAGCGCAGGGGATGAAACGGAACTGGGAGGAACCTATGAATCCCGCATTCTCTTTATCGGTCTGGACGGCAGAGTCTCTCTGCTTGAAAACTATCAGCCGCTCACTCTGGAAAGGGATCTGACTGGGAGGTACGACTATTCCGTTACAGTTTCTCCGGCATATCTTGTTCCGCTGAAATCCGGTGAACTGGCAGTGATCGAATCGGTATATGAAAGCTGGGTGAGCCGGGAAGGGCTGAACAGCGACGAAGAGGAATACTGGCAGAATTATACTTTCAGCCAGGAATTTTACTTCCGTCTCCTGAATGCCGACGGCAGTGAGAAGCTCAGCAGGCAGATCCCACTGGCGCAGGGTCAGTATCTGACTTCTGAAGTGCTCGACAGAGAAGGCAACATTGTCTGCATAGCCTCGGATCAGCTTCTGGTGTTATCTCCGGAAGGCGAACTGCTCAGGACAATCGATACCGGATACTACTGGGACGGCATAGTCTCTCTTCGCAGCGGCAATCTGTTTGCGTCAGCCTGGGGAGCGTCGGGCGTAGAGCTCTATCCCGTTGATGCACAGAAAGGTGAAATTGGCAGTGGCAGAGAGCTGCCCAACGGTGCTTATACCCTCCGTGCGGGCGGCGGAAAGTATCCTCTGTATTATTCCGACGGCAGTAACTTCTATGGCTATGATCTGGAATCCGGCGAAGGCGTAAAGCTTTTCACCTGGCTGTCAACAGATGTTTCTCCTGAAGTTTATTCCGATTTCGGCGTGCTTGACGATGGCTCGGTTGTCGGCGTGATTAATGACGGTGAGAACGGGTATAACGATGGCGTTCCCGTTTACAGGCTTTATGAAGTCAGGCAGGTGCCTGCTTCCTCGGTCAGGGAAAAGAAAACGCTGACGATGGCCGTCCAGTGGTTGGATTATGACGCCGGCAGAGCGGCTCTCCGTTTTAACCGCAGCAGTGACGACTACAGGATCGAAATCCGCGACTATTCTGTCTACAACACTGATGAAAATTACAATGCCGGCAGGGATAAGCTGCTGGAGGATATCATGGGCGGCAATACGCCGGATATCCTTGAACTGGATAATCTGCCCGTCAGCAGGCTGGCAGCTTCAGGGGTGCTGGAAGATCTGTACCCCTTTATGGATGCGGATCCCGGACTGTCCCGGGACGACTTCTTCCCCAACGTTCTTGCACTGTGCGAAAGAGACGGCAATCTGGTTTCCACGGTCTCCGGCTTCTGGCTCAACACCCTGATCGGTTCAGGCTCTGTCGTGGGCGATACGCCGGGCTGGACTTATGAAGAATACGAAGCCGCCCTGTCTTCCATGCCGGCAGGCTGCCGCCCGCTGAGCGCGTATACGACGAGAGAGGATATTCTTTCCACCTGTCTCGGCCTTAACCTTGATGAGTACATCAACTGGGCAACGGGAGAGTGTGACTTCAATAATGAGGAATTTGCTTCCTTGCTGAAGTTTGCTTCCGGATTCCCCGAGACCTATGACTGGGAAAACTACAACTGGAAGACGGATTCCGACGAGGCCGGTCTCGCGTCCGGCCGGCAGATGCTGACAATGGCATGGGTCAGCACAATGAGTGACGCCGCCTATAACGATTATTATTTTGGAGGACAGCCTTATACCTATATCGGCTATCCGATGGCTTCCGGCACCGGTAATTATATTTCGCTCTCTAAAGGGTATGCCATGAACGCCGGCTGTTCCGACAAACAGGCAGCCTGGCAGTTTCTCAGAACCTTCTTCACGGATGATTATCAGGAGCAGCAGTATGTGCTTCCGACATCCTGTACAGTATTTAATGCCCGGCTGGACGATGCCATGTCGGACAGCAGTCTGAACGTGCTGACGCAGGAACAGGCTGATAAACTGAAAGAACTGGTAGAGACGACCACCCGCACTCTCACCCCAGATGAAACGGTTCAGACGATCGTGAAGGAGCAGGCAGAGGCCTTCTTCCACGGCGAAAAGACTATCGAAGAAGTAGCCGATGCTGTCACAGCTGAAGTGAACAGTTATCTTAACGGGCAACGATAAAAAAACGAAAAGGAGAAAAGAGATGAAACAGTCTGCAACGGTCATCTGGCTTGACCAGGATACGCTGACGGCGTCCTTCCATGCTGTGAAGGGATTTGTCAAATATGTCTCAGCCGATTTGCCGAAGTTCCGTGAGATGCTCCAGCGGCTTGTCGATCTTGGCTTCCGTTTTCAGTAATCTGCACTAAGCAAAGAACAGTTTTGCTTCCGGGCACAGTCGAGGCCGCCGGCTCAGTGAGCCGGCGGCCTCGAACTATAAAGTTTTGTTGTGCAGGGTTACAGATTCACCACATTGACAGGCGCGCCGGAAAGAAAGGCAGCCAGGTTGCTTTCACTGCATTCCATGATTCTCTCCCTCGCTTCTTTAGGAGCCCAGCTGATAT
>JAEEGL012208334.1_pt1 | contig 12692 bp, 1 predicted proteins | sample 9134231 | NCBI WGS metagenome assembly JAEEGL01 (sample SAMN16246548, study PRJNA631951) | gut metagenome | biome: gut microbiome; feature: rumen; material: fiber-attached | host: Bos | place: Iran: Karaj | collected 2018-10 | reverse complement strand
CGCAGACAACACCGAGGCGGCACCCGACGCGGTAAGCACCGTCAAGTACGACGCGGCATACAGCGTGGCGTCACCCGCAATTGAGGGTTACACTCCCGACGTTGCAACGGTTGCGGGCACAATGAGAGATGTTAACGGTGTCGAAGTAACCGTAACATACACAGCGAACCCCTACACACTCACAATCACTTATGTAATGTCCGACGGCAGCGAAGCTCCCGCGGCACACACAGAAACACTTACAATCGGCGCTCCCTACAGCGTAACCTCACCCGCGGTTGACGGCTTCACCGTTGAAAGCGGCAAGGAGGTTGTTGCAGGCACAATGCCCGCGGACGATGTAACGGTAACAGTCAACTACTCAATCAACTCCTACACAGTCAAGTTCGTTGTTCCCGCAGCTCCCTACACCTACGACGCGAACAACAGCACTGTTGTTGATATCACAGACGACGCTACCTACACTGTAATCGCAGGCGCGCAGCCCGCTGAATTCAAGAGCGCAATCACCGCTCCCACACAGCCCGACATGGCAAACTACACATCTGACGGCTGGGCATGGTTCAACGCCGACACAGGCGCTGAAATCAGCGAACTCGCGGCGGTTCCCGCATACAACGTAATCGTTGTAGCCAAGTACACAAGAGTTCCCGTAACTCTCGATGTTGTTCCCGACGGCACTTCAATCGTTCCCGCCGACGATCCCACAGCTGAATTCACCGGCTACATCTTCGGCGTAGAGCCCGGCGTAACCGTTGCTCAGTTCGAACAGAACTACGCAGAGGTCACCGGCGACGGCCACATCGTAATCACTCCCGTTGAAGCTTACGCAAGATACGGCAACTGCGGTACTGCTACCAAGGTTGAACTCGTTGACGACGTCACCAACGAAGTAATCGCGACATACTACATCGTAATGTACGGCGACGTAAACGGCGACGGTATGATCACATCGCTTGATCCTCAGGCAATCAGACGCGAAGTCGCGGGTCAGACAAGCTCGCTCGGCGAACTCTGGTCGGTTGACGGCCAGGGCAACTGGCTCGATCCCGACGCGACAGCGGCTCCCAGAATGCTCGCTGCGGACCTCAACGGCGACGGCCAGATTACCTCGGCGGATACCAACATTGCCAAGGCAATAGCTTCCGGTATGGCCGAAGTTAACCAGGCAACAGGCGAAGTAACCTATTATTAAACTGACACTGATCGGTAATTCAATCATCCGCGCGGCGGGTTTCCCGCCCGCCGCACGGGTCAGTAAAAAATCAGGCCTGCCTCAGGCAGGCAGGCATACTCCATAATTCACTAATATAAGGAGGAAAAAGCAAAATGACTAAAGCAAAAAAGGTCATTGCACTGGTACTGGCGTTCATGATGATTTTCAGTTCTGTGTCGGTTCTTGCAAGCGCGGTCAATTTTGACCCTGAAACAGACGACGGCTCAACGCTCACTGTTTCAGCACAGTTCTATAAAACCAATGATGGCGGCACCACATGGGAAGAATGCGACAAAGTCACTGCCGGTGACAGCGTCCAGGTCAGAGTTACAGTCGATACGGATTTCTATTCCAACGCGGCTTATCTCCTGTTCTTCTATGACAACACCTTTTTCAGCGATTCCTACGGCACGGGATTCCAGCCCCTTGAAGTTAACGACCAGGCCTTTGCGGATTCCACATTCACAAAGTCCGCAACCGGCATTATAAACAGACTCGTTAACGCAGGCGCAATTGATTCCGCGTTCGTTTCATCACACAATTATTTCCTGGTAGAACTCTTCGGTGATTTGGACAACTTCATGTATGACGGTTCGGACTGGCTCTTCTCCTTCGACCTTGAAGTGCTTGCCGCTCCCACAGTAAACGAAGGTTCGTTCTTCATCGTTGACGAAACCCTCAAAACAACCACCAATCAGGATGGCGTTATCGACTTCCCCAAAGGCCCTCAGAACGGAGACGAATTCGACTCCTACTCGATGAGCCAGTGGTACACCGCGGAAACATGGGCGGGCTGCACCACCTCGGTTACAACCGATAGCAGCATCACTCTTGACCCCGCAGGCGGTATCTGGGGCGACACCTCGACATCCCTTGTAAGAGAGTTCAACGGCACAACAGGCGATCCCTTCGCCCGTCCCGCTCTTTCGAACGACGGCAAGACTCTCATCGGTTGGTATGACTCCTCAATTTCGAACGCAACAGCTGATGACTGCACCTTCGGCCCCGCAGGTCCCACGGAATACTCCGCGGATGAGGACATTGAACTCACCGCTTTCTGGATTGACCAGGTCGGCGCGACATTCAGCTATAACTATGACGGCGCTCCCGCCGATGTAGTTGACCCCACCGCAACCCCGGGCTATCCCGTAGGTTACGACCTTGAAGATAACTACATCGTTCCCGCTGTTCCCACCCGTAACGGCTACGAGTTCAGGGGCTGGTCAACAGACGCGGCGGCATCACCCCAGTCGGCGGATCTTATCACCGATTTCACCGGCATGGTTTACGGCAACAGCGCTGTTACATATTATATGATCTGGGCTAAGCAGGTCACCGTAACCTTCTATGACACAGAGGATGATAATGTTCTCGGCACGGAAACAGGTTACGCGGGCGATCCCTTTGACGGAACCGTTCCCACGGCTCCCACTTATCCCGGTCTTATCAACATAGCGGGCGAGGGCAACTTCTATCCCGCCGCTCCCTCCGTATATCCCGCAAACGATACAACCTACAACGCAATCTATGAACCCGAAGTATATAAGGTTAATTACATTATATACAGTGCCAAGGGTTCGGGCACTGCCGTTTACACAACAAACTACGATGTTGCGTACCGTGAGGAAATTCCCGTGAATGTTAGCTACACCGCTCCCCAGTACAAGAATCTGGAAGTATGGTTCACGGATTCCGCCTGCGACACCGCGTTCACTGACGGCACAACCTGCCCCATCGGCGGCACAACACTTTACGGCTATCTCACCGATGAAACCTACACAATCGCGTATTACGCCGACGCGAACGATACCGATCCCGTATTCTCCGATGATATCCCCTTCGGAGCGGTAATTCCGATGCCCGCTTCCGACCCGGTCAAAGACGGCTACATCTTCGCCGGCTGGACTCCGAACGTTACCGCGGGTGAAATCCTTGACGATCACAACGACAGAATCTATGTCGCCACCTGGGAACTTGACCAGGATATCAAGGAATACTTCTATATGGAAGACGGCGTTACAAACTATGTAACCCTCGACAATGACGAAGGCGCTCCCTTCGAAATTCCCGCCGACCCCTACAAATACGGTCACGAATTTGACAGCTGGAGTTATTACAAGCTTGAGGACGACTCTCCGATTTCCGAGCCCTCAGAGATGCCCGGCTACAGCGTAAAGGCGGTTGCCAACTTCACACCCGCTGACTTTGATGTAACATTCAACGCCAACGGCGGCAACTTCGGCCAGCAGGGCGGTGAGGATATTGTTGATGTAACCGAGCCCTCAACCTTCGGTCAGGCAATCAACGCCCCCGCGGCAGAGCCCGACAGAACCGGTTACACCTTCCTCGGCTGGGCGGCAAGCGATTCGGCAACACAGCCCGACGCCTCTCTCGGCAATCTCACTGTTGAAACCGATCCCGACAACCCGCTCACATTCTACGCGGTTTGGGAAGCGAACGAATATCATCTTACCATCACATATGCAACAACCGACAATCACGACGAGGTATTCGACAACATCACCAATCCCTATGAGGAAGATGTCACTTACGGCGACACCTACACCGTAGCGTCACCCGATATCCCCGGCTATGAGCTTGTTGACTCAACTCAGGCAACAATCACCGGCACAATGGATGAAAACGGCGCGACCTACACAGTTGAGTATCAGCCCAAAGAATACACCCTTACGGTTACATATACCATGAGCGACGGCACTCAGGCGCCTACCGCCCATACAGAGCAGGTTTACTACAACGCTTCCTACAGCGTAACCGCTCCCGTGGTTGACGGCTACACAGCGTCTCCCGACCCCGCGACCGGCATCATGGACGAAGTTGACGGCAAGACGGTTTTCGTAACCTACACACCCAAAGAATACACAGCCACCTTCCTTAACGACAACGACTCCGTATTCGATACAACAACAGCCGATTTCAACACCGCAATCACCGCTCCCGCAGGCACACCCGTCAAAACGGGCTACACCTTCCAGGGCTGGTCCAGAACCCAGGGCGCGACAGTTCCCGATGCCGACCTCGGCATTATGGACAGCACCTCGGGCGTAACCTTCTACCCCGTGTTTGAAATCAACGATTACGCTCTGACGGTCATCACACAGTATGCCGACAACAGCCAGCAGACAACAACGGTTACATCCAGAGTTGATTACAACGATCCCTACGATGTAACTCCTCCCGAGGTAACCGGCTACAGCTGGGCTGCGGACAATGCAGTAACAGGCAACATGCCCGCGGGCGATCTCACAATCACAATCACCTACACGCCTCACGCGGCAGGTCTTACAATCATTTATAAATATGCCAACGGCTCGCAGGCGGCTCCCGATTATACCGACAACACCGTAGTTTTCGGTCAGCATTACTCGGTAACATCACCCGTTATCACGGGCTACACAGCCGACCTTCCGGTAGTTGAAGGCAACATTGACGGCGACACGGTAGTTGTAACCGTAACCTACACGCCCAACAAACACGACATCACCGTAAACACCGTTTACGCTGACAACTCACAGCCCGACAGCACCATTACCGAAACCGGTGTTGACTTCGGCACTCCTTACGACAAAACTCCCGCCGAAGTAACAGGTTACACCTGGACGGCAACAGGCGACGCCTACACAGGCACAATGCCCGACCAGGATGTTGAAATCACCGTCACCTACACACCCATCGATTACACTCTTACCGTAATCACCAAGTACAGCGATGGCTCGGTTGCCGACGCGACAAGCACCGAGACCAAGCATATAAACGATGCTTACGATGTAACTCCTTCCGAGGTAACGGGCTACAGCTGGGCTTCAGATGTTTCCGTAACCGGCACAATGGGCGCGGGCGATCTCACAATCACAATCACCTACACACCCATTAATTACAACATCAAGGTTATCACCACTTACACCGACGGCGCGAACGAGCCGCTTGAAACAAACCAGACCGTAGCGTACGGCGTGGCTTACGACAAGACTCCCGCCGAGGTAACAGGCTACAGCTGGACGGCAACGGGTGATGACCTTACAGGCACAATGCCCGCAAGAGATATTGAAATCAACATCACCTACACACCCATTAAATACGCGCTTACAATCACCTACGCAACAACCGACGGTCACGACGAAGTATTCGACAACATCACCAATCCCTATGAGGAGAATGTTGACTTCGGCGCGAATTACTCGGTAGCTTCACCCGTTATCACCGGTTATGAACTTGTTGACGCAACTCAGGCAACAATCGCCGGCACAATGGATGAAAACGGCGCGACCTACACAGTGCAGTACGCTCCCAAGGATTGCCCCGTTACGGTTCACTATGAATACGCGGACGGCACTAGGGCGGCGGACGACTACAATGGCACGGTCAAGTTCAACGCTTCCTACAGCGTTCCTTCACCCACAATAACGGGCTATACCCCGTCCCGTCCCGTGGTCGCGGGCAGAATGACCGATGAAAACGGTGTTGAAGTAACGGTTGTTTACAACGCCAAACAGGCAGGCCTTACAATCAACTACATTTACCAGGGCAGCTATGAGTTTGCCGACGGTACGCAGGCCGCTCCCGACTACACCGACAGCACCCTTCATTTCAACGATCCCTACGGCCCGATAGCCTCACCCGATATTACCGGTTACGAGCCCGACCAGGCAACGGTAAGCGGCTTTATAGATGACGTTGACGGCGTGGTTGTCACCGTAACCTACACACCCATAAACTACAACATCAAGGTTACCACGACTTACACAGACGGTTCAAACGAACCCCTTGAAACAAACCAGACTGTCGCTTACGGCGCGCCTTATGACAAGACTCCCGCGAATGTTGACGGCTACAGCTGGACGGCAACGGGCGATGCCATTTCAGGCACAATGCCCGCGAGAGATATTGAAATCAACATCACCTACACACGCGACAGCGTAAACGTAAGCTTCGTTGTTCCCGTAAGGATTTCCGACGCGAACGACGCGAACTACGGCAAACTCGACTACGCAAACGCAACCGTAACTTCCGCAAGTTATGACATCGGCGCATCTCTCAATGTTCCCGATGCAGCTGCAACAACGGTTGATTACTACACCTTCCAGGGTTGGACCACCACACCCATTACCGGCTACTCGGTCGGCGGCGAAACGGCGGACGCAACTCCCGGCAACGCCGAAGCGGAAGTAACCTACTACGCTGTTTACACGAGAGAAGCGGTTTACCTCATCTCGAGAGACGCCACCAAGTCGTCAATCGACAGAAGAGGCAACGATCCCACAGTTCAGGGTCAGAGATGGGTTGACAAGTTCACGGTTGCAAACTTCAACCTTGACGCCTACAAGTCAGCCAACAGCTACGGTCTCTGGTTCGTACATGTAACACCCAACTTCCGTGTTACCGCAAGGAACAACCCGTATCTCACCACCTTCTTTGACACCCACGGCGACGGCGAAATCACCGTAACCCAGGGCACGGGCGGCTACGGTACCGGCTCACTTGTAAAAGTAACCGATAAGGTCACAGGCGCGGTAGTTGAAGAGTTCTATGTTGTTATCTACGGCGATATAGACGGTAATACAAAGGTAGAAGGCGCTGACCAGGCAGAACTTTACGATGCATATATGGGCCGTAATAATGTTGTATGGTCAACCAGAGGCAACTATGACCACTGCAAGTATATGGCAGCCAACTTATCCAACCCCTCCAGATTCAGAATTGACGGCGCTGACGACTCTTTCCTTACCGACGTAGTTTTAGGCACAGCAACACTTAACCCCTTAACAGGCGCAGTTTCCTGATTGAATTGAATATCCGGGCAGGGGACTGCCCTCTGCCCGGCTTCAGCAGGAAACTTACAATTTCCTCTGAAAATCAATGCAGTTAATAAACGCATTTTTCATAAAAATCCATTAAGGAGGAAGAAAATCAGATGAAAAAAGCAAAAAGAGCACTTGCTTTATTCATGGCGCTTTGCATGATTCTGAGTATGAATGCCGTACTCGGCTCGGCTATTGCCGGCAGGCATTTCTCAGAAGTCGATGAAGCGGACGCAGACATGTCTGTTACTCTTACATCCGTAATTTACAGATATGACGGCACAAACTGGGTTCCCACTACGGTGGCGGCTCCGGGAGAAGATGTAAAAATCAGGGTTACGCTTGAAACAAGCGATACTACCAACAAGGGCGACTTCTTAGTTGTCTGGGATCCTGATATGTTTACAGATTCCATTCCCAACCAAAAGAATCAGCTTCCGGTTAATACTTCATCAAGTTTTGCAAACAACTATGCAGCGAACTCGTGGTATGTATCATATATTTACGGCTCACCTCAGTTCGATGACTTGATTGAGAATTATGATACAGAAGACGGACAGACATATATTGATCAGGATACATATGATAAATATGTAAACAGCTGGGCTTATATTCACCTTTCATCCGGGCAGACCGCACAGGCGACAGGTGATGACTGGCTGTTTGAAATCCCTCTCACAGTTAAAAGCGACGCGACAACATCAGACATGGCGTTTGGTGTTTTAGAGGATGCCCTTTCCGCATTCGGCATCAGTGAGGATTATGACTGGGATGCTATGGCAATGGGCGGTATTTCAAAGAATTACGGCACCATGTTCGATTCCTACAAGCCCTACCTCACCACAGTTGACGCAACACTTTCAACTGAGAACAGCATTATCGTAGATGACGGCGGAAACAGAACTACCTTCACAGGCACAGTCGGCACAAACCCCGACCTTTCCGCCTACGGCACAGACGCCAAATATTCACTTGACCCCGACTGCGCTTACGGAGACGCTCTCTCCGCTGCCCAAGTCCTTATCGGCTACGGCACAGGCGACAACACCGAGGTTTACTATGTAATCAGAGAAGAAGAGACAGTCATTGTCAACTTCGAAAAGGGCGATGACAACGCTGTGTTCGCTGACGGCGCAGAACACATAATTGAAGTTGCTCCCGGAACTCCGGTTGCCGTTCCCGGCGTTACCAACACCGGTTACGAACTTGTCGGCTGGGATTCAGACGGCGACAAAGTTGCTGACCTTGCCGCGGACGCAACAACGGTCAACGCTCCCGCAACCGCAAATGAGGAAATAACTTATACAGCTCTCTGGGAAGCCATTGACTACACAATCACTTACAAATACAACAAAGCCGACGGCACTGTTGACACCGAAACCTATCCCGCTGTTACCGCTAACTTCGGTCAGTCGGTAGGCGGCGAAGGCAGCGACGTGGTCATCCCCGCCGTTCCGACAACCGCAGGTTATGACTACGGCGACGGCTGGACTTATAACAACCTTGCTGTTCTTCCCTCCGGCTTCACAATGCCCGCTCAGGACATCGAAATCGTTCTGAATGAGGAATATGAATATTACACAATCACAATATTCGATGAAGAACATAACGAAATCGTCGAAATTCCGAACGTTACCGTTGCAACAACAGTAACCGATTCGGATATCTGGAACGCTATTGACGACGCGGTCAACGGTCAGTATGACAGTCTTGACGACCTTGTTGCCGAAGGCCACTCCTTCTCCGGCTGGGTTGACATTGACGACAACGCCGTGGCAACTCCCATCAGCGGCCTTACCGACGACCTCTTCCTTATCGCTTCCTCAACAGCGAATGTGATTCCCGTTTACTTCTACACGGATCCCGACACATTCGATGAGGACGATCCCGACACATACTTTGCAAAGGCAAACGTACCGTTCGGCGACCCCATTTCCTACCCCGGCGATGCGAGCAAAGACGGTTATCAGTTCGTCGGCTGGTATGAAGTCGCTTATCAGGACGAAACCGATGCCATGAACGCCGACAACTGGTCGTACAGCGTTATCGATCCCGACGCTCACTACTTCGAAGCAGTATTTGAAAAACTTTACACCGTAACAATCAATTACGTTTACGAAGGCAGCTATGAGTTTGACGACGGCACTCAGGCGGCGCCGAGCGTAACCGGTCAGGCTCCCGCGGGCACCGACGTTTATGTTCCTTCACCCACGATTGAAAACTATGTTGCCGACCAGGCGGTTGTTGACACAGAGATTGTTGATGCGGACATAACCGTTACCGTCAAATACGGTCCGAAGGACTGCATACTTGGCATTAACTACACAATGAGTGACGGCTCAACCGCTCCCCAGGGCGAACTCAAAGACCTCAAGTACGGTCAGCCCTACAGCTTCACACCTCCCACGGTAGTTGGCTACGAGCCCACACCCCCTGTGGTTGAAGGCACAATCCTTCAGGAACTTGCCTATGCAGCGGTTGAGTACAATCCCGTAAATGTTGACGTTACATTCCACACTCCCTCAGGCGATGTGACAGACTCTGTTCCCTACAACACGGCAATCACTGTTCCCGCGGGCGTTGTAACCGAAAAGACCGGCTATGATTTCGACGGCTGGTCAAGGAACGCGGCGGCAACACAGCCCGATGCCTCTCTCGGCACAGCGGACAATGTTGACGGCATAGACTTCTATCCTCTCTACACAATTCACGAGTGGACTCTCACTGTGAATACGGTTTACTCCGATAATTCACAGCAGCCCGCTTCGACAAGCAGTACTTATCAGTATAATCAGGCCTACAGCGTTACAATTCCCGCTGTAACAGGTTATACGGGCACCGCGGACAAGGATCTCTCCGGCAATATGCCCGATGAGGCGCTCACAATCACAATCACTTACGAACCCGACACATACTCGCTCGTTATCAACTATGTCTATGAAGACGATTCCACAGCGGCTGAACAGTATGTAGGCGAAGTGGTTTACAACGGCAGTTACTCCGTCAATTCACCCGCGGTTACCGGCTATGCGCCCGACAGAGATACTGTCAGCGGCAATGTCACCCAGGTCGGCGACATCACCGAAACCGTAGTTTATTCACCCGTTGACTGCTCGCTTGTTGTTCACTTCATCTATGAAAACGGCGATGAAGCCGCTCCCGACCACACCGATACAGTCAAGTTCGGCGCGACTTACAATGTAACCCTTCCCGTAATCGCGGGCTTCCATCCCACACCCGACACAGTCGAGGGCGAGATGAATGAAGTTACCGGTAAGGAAATTACCGTAACCTATATGCCCAATTCGGCAGGTCTTACAATTTACTACAAGTACGCAGACGGCACAACCGCCTATGAGACCTACACCGATGACACTCTTGTATTCGGTGACACCTACAGCGTAACCTCACCCGTTATCCCCGGCTACACTGCCGACAAACTTGTGGTTGACGGCGAAGTTGACGGCGACAGCATCAGCGTCACAGTTACATACACAGTCAACAAGCACGACATCGTGGTTACCACAATTTACTCCGACGGCAGCCAGGAAACCACAACAGTTACCGACACCGATGTAGCGTTCGGCACAGAGTATGACAAGACTCCCGCCGAAGTAACAGGTTACGAATGGGAGGCAACAGGCGCCTATACCGGCACAATGCCCGACCAGGATGTAGAAATCACAGTCACATATTCACCCGTTGACTGCGCTCTTACTATCCACTACCTCTATGAGAACGGCACAACAGCAGCCGAAGACTACACAGACACAATCAAGTTCAACGCTGACTACAGCGTTGCTTCACCCGCAATTACCGGCTTCGTTCCCGACCAGGCGACCGTAAGCGGTACAATGACCGATGTAAACGGAGTTGAAGAAACAGTAGTTTACTCCGCCCAAACATATCCGATAATTTACATTGTCAAGAACACTCTCACCAACGCATCCGAACAGGTTGCTCAGTATGACCTCGCTCATGGCGATGAAATTCCCACAAGCGGCGTTTACACCGCTCCCGACGGATTCGTATTTGACGGCTGGTACCTGGATGAGGCATACTCGAATCCTCTCTCGGCAGGCACAACAATGCCCACCACCGGATTAATGGTTTACGGTAAGATTTCACCCGACACCTACACAGTAACCTTCGACCTTGACGGCGGCACTATAAACGGCGTTGGAGACGATGTTGTTTACGATGATGTTGCCTACTTAGGAGCAATCACCATCCCCGATGAGCCCGTTAAGGAAGGCTACAACTTCATGGGATGGACTCCCAACGTCCAGACGGGCGCTATCCTTGACACACCCGGTGACAGAATCTATACCGCTGTCTGGGAAATCAAGCCCTATGTAATCACCTACTATGTTAACGGTGTAGTTTACGGAACGGCGCGCTACAACGAAGGCGAGACGATTGACCCCGTAGCGGATCCCGGTCCCGTTGAAGAAGGCGATACATTCGACGGCTGGAAGTACTACGACCCGAACGACAACGCAATCCCGACTCCCACGGAAATGCCCGGCTACAATGTAAACGCTTACGCGATATTCGTTAAGTACTATGTAAACATCACATATGTTGTTGACGGCGACGCCACTGCTCCCGCAGCTGTACATAAAGCGGTTGAGGTCGGTGACGACTACAGCTTCGAATCACCCGAAGTTACCGGTTACACACCCGACAAAGACGTCGTTGAAGGCACAATGGCGGCGGCGGATGTAAATGAAACCGTAACATATTCACCCGTTGACTGCGATGTTATCATCCACTATGTCTATGAAGACAACACCACAGCGGCTGACGACTATGAAGGCACAGCCAAGTTCGGCGCTGACTTCGGTCCGATAGCATCGCCCGAAATCACCGGTTACGAAGCCAGCGAGACATCGGTTTCCGGCACAATCACAAGTGTTGACGGTTTCGAAACCACCGTTACATATTCACCTGTTGACTGCGACCTTGTTATCCACTATGTCTATGAAGGCGGCGCAGAAGCGAAGCCCGACTACACATCCACAGTCAAGTTCGGCGCTGACTACAGCGTCACCGCACCTGTCATCGGCGGCTACACACCCGATGTTGATCCGGTCGCGGGCACAATGAACGATGTTAACGGCTATGAAACCACCGTAACATATTCACCCAACCCGGCAGGTCTTACAATTTACTACAAGTACGAAAACGGCGAAACCGCCTATGAGACCTATGTGGACGATACTCTTGTTTACGGCGATGACTACAGTGTTGCTTCACCCACGATTATCGGCTACACACCCGATATCGAGGTTGTTGAAGGCACAATTACCGACCCGCTTTCGGTAAGCGTAACGGTCACCTACACCGTGAACAAGCACAACATCACCGTAACCACCGTTTACGATGACGACTATCTGCCGGAGTCAACGGTTACCGAAGAAAATGTAGCGTTCGGCACACCTTATGACAAGACTCCCGACGAAGTAACAGGTTACACCTGGACGGCATCAGGCGATGAGATTGCCGCTACAATGCCTGACCGGGATGTTGATATCACAATCACCTACACACCCGATGAGCAGACCCTCATCGTAATCACCAACTACAGCGACGGTTCAGTTGCCGAAACAAGCGAAGACTTCACATATCACACCAACGAAGCTTATGATGTAACT
>JAEEGL010731568.1_pt1 | contig 12692 bp, 10 predicted proteins | sample 9134231 | NCBI WGS metagenome assembly JAEEGL01 (sample SAMN16246548, study PRJNA631951) | gut metagenome | biome: gut microbiome; feature: rumen; material: fiber-attached | host: Bos | place: Iran: Karaj | collected 2018-10 | reverse complement strand
TTATGGAAAAAGAAATTCTGACATTCAACGACCTCCCGCAGGTCGTCGCCCAGCTTCGGGATGAGGTGATGGGCATGAGAGCCCTGCTGACCAGACAGCAGGCAGAGAGTAGTAAACCCGTAAAGGAAAACCGACACAAGCCAATGACTGTGGATGAGGCCATCGAGTACACGCACATTCCCAAGGGTACGATGTACATGAAACTGGAGGATGGCACCATCCCAGCCGCCAAGCCAGGCAGAAGATGGATCCTTTATCAGGACGAGCTTGACAAGTGGCTGGAGACCACGCGCAGGAATGTCGTGCCTCTGACATCAGACGAAGAGAACGCAGCCATCCTTGCCTCACACAAGCGAAAGCCGGACAAGCATGACTGGCAGGTCGAAGCAGAAAACACTCCGACGTGACCTTGTTTTCAAATCCAATTCAAATCAAGTTCAAAACATTTTGCTAATAACGGTTGAGGGCTGACCAATGCCAGCCCTCACCACAAACAAAAATTACAATGAAGGACAACAACGTAAAATATGGAATCCTGCTGACCAAGGAGCAGCTTGATTTCCTCAAAGATGACCACCAAGGCTTCCACCGCATGAAAGCCTTTGACACATTTCTCTCTTTGGCGGCAATAGAACCTTTCCGCTATGAGAAGAAGAACTTCTCAGTTGACCTCGACATCGGGCAGTTTGCCATATCCAAGGTGGAACTCGCCGAACTCTGGCACTGCGACCGCAAGACGGCACAGAAGATGATAGACCTCTTCAACGAGGTGGGGATTCTCACATCCGTTGCCAATAATCGCACGACCATCCACACCATCCACTGCATATCATCATGGCTGGTGGACGGACAGCAAACCCCAATTCGCAATCCGCACTATATGCGGAATCCACCTTATAGGTTAAGCAAGCGAGATATGAAAGTCTCTGCATCTGTCATGCTGCCAGTTGTTCCTGATGAGGGCAACGACAACAGTCCTTTATATATAAGTCGCGGAGCAGGTGGTACTGGAGGTGGTGACAACTGCAAACAGAATGTGGTTACAAGTAAGCCTGTCAAGGGCGAAGTTCCAGCTGACCAAGCCAATGCCACCTCGTCATCTTCTAATGAAAATGGCATCAGCCATCCTCAATCGCGTATCTCACATAATCCCGTTTCATCTTTGGCTGATACCAACAACGATGAAAGGGAAGAAGAAAGACTATCTCCATACGGAGAGGATGGACAGCTGCCAGAGGACTACTTGGAGCAACTCGACGAACATTGTGCAAACCTTCCTCCAAAAGCCGATGAACCATATGTCACTTCCGATAACACCACTTTGGGCGATCGTCGCTACATACCCAACGCCCCAGAAAGTATCGATGAAGAAGAAGGCTCGACAAATCCACTTGTCTCACCAACTCCCCATACAGTAGCTGTGGATGCTCCTGACAATGCAGAAGGCTCACGATATGGCAGCGACTGACAGCAGACAAAATCCACGGACAAGCCCGAAAAAGCGTGATTTTTTCTGAGGTCTAAACAAGAAGTCCCAATGTCTGACAGATTTGCTTCGCTGCACTGTCCTTCCACTGGGCTCTTGCGCCGCTCGCAGGCTCGCACCGTGCTGTCCAAGGCTTTTACTTCAATCTCTCAATAGCAATACATTTATAACCACCTTTAATCATAATGGAAATATGACAACTAAGACAAAATCAAAGACCTCAGAAAAGAGGCAGAACAAGGGACACCACATTGATGTCCGCTTCACGGAAGAAGAATACAAACAGATTGTAGCCAATGCTGCCAAGTGCGGTATGCCCAAGAGCCTGTACGTCCATAACACCGTCCTTGGACACCAGCCCAAGCAACTGATGACCGAGGAACAGGAGGAAGCATTGAAGAGCCTGTCCGCCGCAAGGTCAGAACTTGTCGGCATCCGCAATGCCCTTCATGGTCTGCCGCAGGAGGTGAGGAAGCGGTACTTCAAGAACGAGCGTTTTATGACTGCATGGATTGAGGGCGTGAACTACCTCATCCAGCATTGGGACACCATCAAGGAAAAGTTTGGAGGATAGGACTATGGTAGCAACAGCAAGACCAATAGAGCATGGTCAGGCCATGACCAACTATGCAACGAAAGACTTCCGTGCCGACATCGTGAAGGTGAACCTCTTGACAGAGGATTTGCCTCCGATGGGCATGTGGGATGAGATGGTACTCCACATGAACCGCTTCAAGCAAAAGTTCGCACGGAAGCCCATAGACAAGACATCCATACGCATCGAGGTTTCCCCATCCATGAACGAAAGCGACGGATGGATACTCGATGACTGGCGAAAGTTTACAGAGGAGTTTGTCAACGAACTTGACCAGGTGACCAAGACACCAGATGGTAAGCATAGGAATCTTGTCAAAACGAACATCAGGAACTCACAGTATTTCGCAGCCCTCCACTATGATGCCAAGTCAGGGATTCCCCACCTGCATCTGGTGGTGAACCGCATTGACAAGGACGGCAACATCAATGATTGCCACTTCATCGGTGAGCGAGCCGTGGCAGCTGCCCAAGCCATCAATCAACGCCATGGCTGGAAAGACCCGATGGAGATACGGGAGGAACACCTCCAACTGATAGCCGATGACTGTATGGATATACTCAAATCCCTGCCACGCTTTGACTGGACGGGTTACGAAACCATGCTGACAAAGCGGGGCTACAAGGTCAAGCTACAGCGTGACAAGGAGAAGGTGGTCAGAGGCTATTCCATCAAGATGGGAAACTCCTCTTATAAGTCCTCGGAACTTGGAACAGGCAGAAAACTGATGCCGTCGCAGATAGAAACGACATGGCGAAGTCTGCATCCTGTTCAGAAGCCAACAGCTGTACAAGTCCAGAAACCAGTGGACAGCAAAAAGCCAATCACAGATAGTATGTCAACAGTACGGACTTCATCACCACAAGCCAAGCCTACCGCAACATCCACCGACTACCAACAAGTATTCCTTATTGATGGCGAACAGAAGCAACTCAGTATCCCTGAAAGAGTTTATAAGGAGCTTGACTGCAATATTGTGGTTCCAGAGAACAGCGATGCCACACATGTGGACATTCTGAAAGTAGCCATGTTGCTTTTCCTGAACTATGTAGATGCAGCCACTGCCATGTCCGAATCCTATGGAGGAGGCGGTGGAACTGGCACTGGCTGGGGCAAGGACAAGGACGAGGACGAACTGGAATGGGCAAGACGCTGTGCCATGAAAGCCAACTGGCTATGCAAGCCTATGGCAAGAAAATGGAAACGAGGTAAGTAATACAAACAGATTATCAACACAATTAATACCAGTAATATGTCACAGAAAGAAAAATACAATGACCTCATGTATGCCATCAAGGAAGATGAGGAAAAGAAAGAAGAGCAGAACCGCTTCGATGCCACCTTGGAACAGACCAAGGAGGCACTTACCCTGTTGCGGAAATTGCTTGAAGCAATCAAGGAGGCAAAGGAATGTGGTGTGACGACACAGAAGGGACTTGATGCCGCCACCCTAAGTGCAGAGAATGCCATCACGGGCATCTGCAACGCCATAGTCCAAGCACAAGAGACTTCCGTAAAAACAAGACTTGATGATGAGAGCATGAAACAACTCCATGACATGCACGCCCAATGGTTGAGTCAAGAGGAACAGAAACTTGCAGACCACAACCAACAGCAAGGAGCAATCTGGCAAAATCAGAGCCAACGACTAACGAACATTGTGAAGAATAACGAAGGCGTATGGATCTCTACGAAACTGTTTTACGTTGTAGGCTCATTATCCCTTCTGTCAATCATAACTATTGCAATGGAGATAGCTTTCTATGTATATTTCCATTGGATTCAATAACCCCGTCATTTTATCACGATGAAGCTTTATGCCTTGTAAGAGTTATATATAAACTGTATGGGTATCGCCCGCTGCCGCGAAGCAAACGGGGAGGCACGCTCATAGGAACTGGCGTGTGGGGATGATGGTTTTCCTGTTCATATCGCTTTATTTGAGTTTCTCTTTCAGCCGTTTCAGTTCATAGTCGAAGTTGTAGAAGCCTTGAAGTTGCAAGTCGTCGCGGACGCGGCGGCAATCGGGTGTGATGGTTTCGTAGTGGGGGATGCCGTTGAAACGGAACAATTCTTGCAGGCGGGTGAAATCGGCATTGGTGACGCATACCGTCTCTTCGTCGGCCAGCCACTCAGCCACATACTTCCTGTATGCATCGCTGCCCTCAGTCGTTCTTTCTCCTGCAATGAAGACAAGTTTCACATCATCGCGCTTGGCAATCTCGGCACGTTTCTGCTTACTGCTTTGGATGGCAGAACGGCAAGGACCGCAGCTCATTCCCCAAAAGTCGATAATAAGGATTTTTCCTGGATACTTGGCACAGAGTGAACGGATGAGGTCGGCCATTGGAACCTCAGGCAACGGTGAAGATATTTCCGTGATGGCCATTTGTTCGTCATAAAAATCTTGTGCCTTAGCGTGGAGGTATGGATGGGTGAACGTGGCGAGGTAGGTGGGGAATATCTCTTCGACTCCCTCTATTGCAGTTAATCGCTTTTGTCCTATAGAATCTGGCACTTCGGGGTGTTTGGTCAACCACGTTAGGAAGTTGTCACGACGGGAACGCCAAGAGTTGAAGCCATCCAACATCGCACGATAGCAACAGGCTTGAGCCAAAAGTGTGTTTTGTGCTGTTCTCAGCATCGTACGCGTGGCAGTGTAGAAGCCATGTAATTTCTCCGCTTCCGTAACATTCTGATTGTCGTACATAATAGACTGCACAGGGCGAGCATATTGTAGGCGGTTGATAAATGGGTAGGTGTGCTCAAGACAAAGAAGTAGTGGATTGTCAGCGTTGATACATTGCAATAGCATGTAGTTCTCTATCTGGCGGGTGTCCTTCTCTGCTATGCTATCCAAAATCTCTGTGTAATACTTGCCATCACGAATATTCTGTTTTACACTACGATGCTCGCGATACATGAAATAATCCATTATGGCATATCCATACTCCAAGTCAGCTTCGGCCTGAGCCAACTGCTTTTCCAATGGAGTAAAATGCTCATTGTGAGCAATGCTGTCAATATGCAACAACACATCCCTACGTATCTGTTCAACCACTGGACGCATCTCTTTTGGCGTACCTATGAAATCGTGATGAAGAGGACGGAACATAGCGAACATATTAAACGGAGCCTTCAGCCAACGCTCAACGTCGTGGCTGCTACCGCTGTTGTAGAAACATTCATATTTGCCTTGCTCATTGATTCGAATTGTGATATCTATGGTTTCACCAGGACGAGCGAAGAATGGAATTTCATTAAAACTTATTTTCGAATCCTGTGCGTGAAAGGACTGACGAATGGGATGGCTCGCCTTAAATTTCTTACAGAACGTACCATCGGATGCGATATACAGAATCAATGTCGCATCATTCTTTTCGAAAATGTCGTTGTAATAACATTCCATCGATGTGAAGCCAAACCGCTCGGTATCGTACCCTTCAATGCGACCTCGGATTGTGATGGTGTCTGTCTTGAACCAATCTGTGGGTATTGTCTGCCCCTGTCCCGTCATTACGATGAGGGTGAGCAGAAAGGCTACGGGTAGGCGACGGAACGTCGGGAATGCGGTGATGATAGTTTGCTTCATTGGTTTACATTTTCGTGTTATTTCAGCGTTTTCTCAATTTCTTCTTTCATCTTTTCGACGCCAGGAAAACCATTATGATTGAACGTTAGCTGCCCCTGGGCGTTGTAAATGGCGTAGATGGGGATACCGTCCGACTCGTACTTGTCGAGGATGTAACGATACTGTTCGTCCGTCAGGTAGTAGTGATCCCCATCGATTTCCTTAATCATCTCCTGCCAAGTGGCGAGGGGCGAAGAGGGCGGTGAAAAATAGACAAACTGGATATTCTTACCCTTCATCTCCTCCTTCATTGGTGCCATCAGCTTATGACCTTGACGGCAGGGAGCGCACCACGTGGCCCAGATGTCAATGAGTACCGTCTTGCCCTTATAACGGTCGAGGATGGTCTGTAGGATGTTTTCAGGCGCTACGTCATCGTACTTCTGATAGAATACGTGCTCTGTGCTGGCCAGTTGCTGGGCGAGACGTTGCTGCTCAGCCTGATAGTCTTTGATTACATTCTTGCAGTCCTCGCATTTCATGATTTCAAAGAAATAGTCCACCATGCTTTCATAGTCAGGCTTCATTAGAGTTTGCACACACTTCAACTCATTGTTATGAACGTTCTTCTTAAAGGCGTCCTTGTCATATATGCTCAATTCTGATTCCCAAAATACCAAACTACAAGGAGAATTCGGCTCATTGATATACTTCCAAGAATAGGCCTGTTCCTCTTCCGACATGGGGAGCAGGTCCTTGTTCTTCTCCATCTTCTCAAAGATGTTCTCTTGAGACATGACCACTCTTCCTTCTTCGTCCACATAATAATTGCTATAGTTCCATTTAAACTGGCGCGTCCACTCTACGAAATGACTTTCTGCCTCCATGCACAGCAGGTCTTTGGTCGCTGTGGTGTAGTTCGAGGCCTTAACATCGGCAACGCGCTGATTGAAGATGTCCGTCAGACATTGCAGGCGCTCTTCCTTTGTCTTACAATCCTTGACTTTGAGGTAGGTCTTTTCATCATCTTTGTATGTCGTAAACGCGTCGTAGGCTTTCTGCAAGTCCATGTTGGTCTTAGCCATATAGCCCTTAAATGCTACGAACGGACATTCATGGCCGTCTGTGACTTTCATCAGAATTTCAGTCTCCTGGCCTGGGGCGATGAGGATAGTGGGGAATGCCTTTATTTCATTGGGGTACGTGATATCCCAAATGCCAATGCGGACCTGACGAGGCAACCACAAGGGAATTTCTGCCGTTACTGTGCCGTCATCAGCAAAGGGGAATTCCTTATCGAAACGAGACTTGTAGCATAATGGCGTAAAGCCATGCACGAGGAACTCCTTTTTCATGTCAGACTTATAGCCCAGCAGTTTCACGTTGATGGTCGCTACTCCTTTGTTAATCTTAGCATCGGGTAGCGTCTCGTCCTGGGGGTATTGCACGTTCTGCCAGTCAGCGGGCAATTCAGTATTTGTCTGTGCCCGCCCCGCCATTACGACGAGGGCGAGCAGTGCGGTGATGATGATTTGCTTGATCATTGTACGTTTCGATTTATTTGTTGTCGGGGAAAATCTCTTCAAGTTTCGCTTTCAGTTCGTCCATGCTTAGACCACGTGCGAGGATGGTGCCGTCTGGAGCGAAAAGGATGATATGAGGAATGCCTTGGAGATTGTAGACACTGGTGGCAATCTCCTGCGAGTTGATGATTTGCGGATAGGGAACGCCGTCGTCCTTGATGGCTTTCAGCGTGTCTTCGGGCTTGTCCCATGCGGCGATGCCGATGACTTGCAAGCCGCGGTCTTTGTACTTGTTGTAGGCGGCAATGATGTTGGGGATTTCCATTCGGCATGGGCCGCACCATGAAGCCCAGAAGTCGACGAGCACGTACTTGCCACGGCCCACGTAGTCGCTGAGGCGGGTGGTTTTGCCATTGTATTCGACGGCGAAGTCCACGAACTTCTCGCCCTCGGCAGGGCTGAAGAATTTCTCTTCCGACTTCATGTCAACGCCCATTGCCTTGAGTCCCATCGTCATTCCGTACCACGCTTCTCCTGCTTTCACGCGCGGACTCATCAGTTCGAGCCATGAGGCCACGGTCGTAGGCTTGACATGGGTGTAGACCATTGCCAGGGCTTGCATTCCCAATATATCGTCATTGTGTCGGGAGAGTTCGCTCCGCATCAGACTGTCGAGCCGTTGCTGCCTGATGGAATCGCCATGCAGCAAGGGATAGAAGGCACCCACGAACTCAGTGAAAGCCCTGTTGAGCGGAGAGTCAGGTGCCTTGTACTCTTCCGCCTTCTGATTAAAGTGTATGCGCATCGTCCTGTCCTCTATGATAAACACAGGTGATTGGATGTCTGGCTTTTCATCCCCCTCCGTGACTGACTTCAAGTCGAAGGATGCTGGCTCTTCGAGCGTCCCTTCTGTCGGAATCAGTTTCCCACCCACGACTTCAAGGGTGTCGATGGCAGCGTTGACCAACTTCATTGCCGACATTCCTTGGTTGAGTAGCAGCCTTGTATTCAATGTGGAATCACCGATTGTTCCTTCCAGCCGGTAGTGTATCTGTGCCTGCCCCGCCATTGCAACGAGGGCGAGCAGGATGGTGATGATGGTTTTCTTGTTCATATTCATTTCGTTTTTATTTATCCTCGGGGAATATCTCTGCAAGTTTCTTCTCTATCTCTTCACCACGCAGACCACGGGCGAGGATGGTGCCATCGGGAGCAAAGAGGATGGTGTGAGGGATGCCGCTGAATCCGTACACTTCCATTGGCTTACGTTGGGCATTCAGCATCTGCGGATATGGAATCTTCATCTGTTCGATAAACTGCAATAAGGTATCGAGCTTATCGCTCACTGCGACTCCAAGAACCACGAGACCTTTGTCCTTGTATTTCTCGTAAGCAGCAATGAGGATGGGTATTTCATGTCGGCATGGGGCACACCATGAAGCCCAGAAGTCGACGAGCACGTACTGCCCACGTCCCACGTAGTTGCTTAGTCGTATTGCCTGGCCGTCGTTTTCCACGGCAAAATCGCGGAACTTCTGCCCTTCCTTGGGGTAGCCGAAATTGTCGGGCGATGCTAAGTTTTCCCTCTTCTTCTGAACGTAGGGATGTGTCAGTACTTCCACGGCTCGCTGCTGTAGTTCGTCTGCCGTGTTCTCCACATAGAAACGGGCTGGTTCGCCCCAAAGCGAAAAGGCGGCAAGGGATTTCAGTGCAAGCCTAAGCATGGAGAGGCTGTGGCTCAGTTCTTCGTCGTCGGTGGGCGTGATGCCTTTGTTGCGCGCTTCGTCAATCAGGGCGTTGAGTTGGCTGTCGGGAACTTCGTAGAGCGACATAAATTTGTCGATGTCCTTGCGCCAGTGGCGGCCAGAATGGAGGAACCGCCTCCTCGCATCGCGGGCAAGGGCTGGCCAGTGACGCAAGTGATTCTGGAGGAAAAGGTCGGTTCCGTTGATGTTGTAGTAGTATTGCGTGTGTACGTTGCGATCTGGCAGCACCTGCTCATCGGGAATGACACCCCAGTCTCGCGAGGCTGCATTCGCATTGGCACCGTAGGGTTTTTGTATGCATCTTCCCGAGGGTGTGTAGTAGCGTGCAGTTGCAAGTGTAACCGTTGAGCCGTCGGGTAGTCCATAAACTGACGTGACAGTTCCCTTGCCGCCTGTCTGCCAGCCGATAATAGTGGCTCGATTATGGTCTTGCAAAGCAGCTGCCAACAGTTCTGCAGCAGAGTGGGTAAAGCCTGACACAAGCACTACAATATGTTCTTGGTTGAATATCCCTGACCTTTGAGCAACGTATGTATCAATCAGACGGCCACCACGTCCCCTGACGGTTTCGATGGTATCTCCTTCGTTGAGGAACTCGCAGGCCAGTTGTCTAACGCTTTGGGCGAGTCCTCCGAAATTATTAGAGAGGTCTAATATGAGCGAGCGCATCCCTCTTGACTTCATCATCTTCAGAGTCTCCACGACCTCGGTATATGTGGTTTCGTAAAAGTTATCAAAGCGTATGTAGCCAATGCTGTCAGAAAGCATGTATGAAGTGGTGATTGTGCGAAGAGGGATTTGTCCGCACTCAATCTCTATATCGGTAGGTTTCATACCCGTGCCATGCAGTATGGTAAGTTTCACTTTGCTGCCTATCTCTCCTATGAGCATCCCACTGACATCGTATGCTGTAATCACATCACCGCTAACCTTCTTTCCATTGACGGCCAGAATGCGGTCGCCCAAATGCAGTCCCGCCTTCTCTGCCGGACTACCTGGAATGATTGCGTTAACAACAGGCATTGCATCCATTACCGTAATACCTATGCCAATGCCTTCCGTGCTTCCCTTCACGAAAGCCCGTCTTTGTATAGACCTTGGCGCATCACTGTAATGTGAATATGGATCCAATCCACCCAACATTCCTCTCACTGCCCTTGCAACAATGGTGTCTATGGGTATGCTGTCAACATAATGGTCACATATTATCTCTGCAATTGTTGCCAACTTCTCAATCAGGGGGGCGTTTGAGTATCCGCCGCTCTGCCCATTCTGTTGCCCTTGCCCCGCCAAAGCGACGAAGGTGAGCAGCGCAGTGATAATGGTCTTCTTGTTCATACCTTGATTGTATTTTCTGTGATATACTTCTTCATCTGTTTTCTATTCTTTTCATTGTTTTTTCATTGAGGCCTGCGGGCAATTGTGGCATATTGGCATATTCCAGCCGGAGGGCTTCACGAAGATTAGAATCATTGATGGTTTTCTTGTTCATTATATATTTTGTAGTGTATGGATTAAACAGTCTTATTTGAAATTGGGTGCAAAGTTAGATTGATTCTTTCTTGCAAACGAAAATAATTATTACTGAATTATTACTGTAAAGAGGATTTCCATTTTTTTTTGAGGTTAAATTGGAGAAATTACGTACCTTTGTGGCTGTAACCCCAAATGAAATAGAAAATGAATCGACGTATTAAATTCATTCATATACTGACTATCTGTGTTATTATGGCCTTCGTATTGTCACAGGCTTATTGGCTGCTTAACCGCTATCGATTGGCATTGCAGGAACGTGAGAATGACTTATTTACTGCAATCATATCTGCAGTTGAAAAAGACGTTCAATTACGGACAAGGCCTCTGGTCAATCCAGTGGAAGCAGTAAGGCAAGAGTTTTACACTCGGAAAGTCATGAAGACAATGCCGGACTCTACAATAATGATGAACCTAACCGTCGTTTTTGGAGAACCTAGCTACAATATTTTTATGGATTCTACCGACAATTTCAATCTAGATAGTACGCAGATGTTCAACTTTGACTTAAAGATGGATGCCCCAGTATCCAGTGAGTTAATTGATCGCGCAGTAGAACTCTTCAGAATCAATCATAATCACCCGTTTGCAGTGGAAGACTTGGACAGTTTGCTACATCAACAGGGTATAGCAGCAATTCGGACAGAAGTAGATTCCATCTGTGACTCGCTACTTTGGGAGCCAGTATTACAACGCCATACCTCACTTCTGCGACCACGTATCGTCGTAACTTATCCTTTCGACATACTCCAGAATCGGGTAGTGAAAGTAGAAGCAGACATTGTCATCTCGCCAATCTTCAAAGACATGGCTTACACCCTTGCTGTATCATTACTGCTTTCGTTCTTCCTTATCTTCTGTCTGGTCTATCAAATACTGACTATCCGCAAGCAACGGCACATCGAGGCCATCAGGCAGGAGTTCCTGCACACGATGATTCATGAACTGAAGCGACCCATATCGACGTTGAAGATGTGTGTGTCGTTTATGGGCAATGAAAGGATGATGCAGGACGCAGAGGGTAAACAGCGCATACTGGCAAGTTCGCACAATGAGCTGGATAACCTGACTTCGTATTTCTCGAAACTGCGCGACATTACACTGAGCGACGCCACTGAGATTCCGCTGGTGAAGTCACGCTTTTCGCTGCGCAGTCTGATAGAGGAATGTATCGGCAAGCAGAACATTCCTACCGGCAAAGAGGTGAAGATGGATATTGTGGCAGAGGGTGATGTGGAAGCGTGGGCAGACCGAATGCATATTGGCAACATCGTCTGCAACCTGCTGGAGAACGCCATCAAATACTCTCGAGAGTCGGTGACTATCAGGATTGACTACAGGCTGCACGAGGATGGAAAGTTGCAAATCTCTGTAGCAGACAATGGCATCGGCATTGCAAAAGCAGACCAACGATATGTGTTCGACAAATTCTACCGAAGCGAGACGGCAAAGGACAAGGCCGTCCCTGGTATCGGACTTGGATTGAGTTACGTGAAGTTGCTGGTGGAAGCACACGGAGGTACGATTACGTTTGAGAGCACCGAGGGCGAAGGCACGACATTCACTATTATAATACCGCAGACGGATGGTAAAGATAAGGATATTGCTCGTTGATGATGACCGCCAGAACTCCGAATTTCTGCGGAAGTTCTTAGAGGTGGAGGGCTATGAAGTTAGTTATGCCGAGAATGGGCGTGTAGGATGGGAATTGTTTTCTGCCATCCAGCCCGATTTGGTGCTGCTCGACGTCAACATGCCTGTGATGAATGGTTTTGAGTTGGCACGGCTCATCCGCGAGCAAGATCGAGACGTGCTTATCTTCTTTCTCACTGACCGCACAGAAAAGGCAGACCGCCTGAAAGGATTTGACTTGAAAGGCAATGACTATATCCCCAAGCCATTTTATCCCGAAGAACTCATTGCAAAGATTAAGGAAAGATTTGTGCATCGCCAGTCCACACTTCCCTCACGTATAACCATCGGCCAGACCATTTTCGACAGTAATCTCTCCACGATTGAATATGCCGGAACGGTGCAGCACCTCTCTGCCCGCCAGTCGGAGATCCTGGCCATTCTGGCCCAGCATATCGGCCAGACCGTAGAACGTTCGTATCTGCTGGAACACGTTTGGGGAAACGATAGTTATGCCAACTCCCTCGCCCTCAACGTCCAGATAACCTATATCCGCAAGATGCTCGAACCCGACACCAGCATCTCC
>JAEEGL017431013.1_pt1 | contig 12693 bp, 9 predicted proteins | sample 9134231 | NCBI WGS metagenome assembly JAEEGL01 (sample SAMN16246548, study PRJNA631951) | gut metagenome | biome: gut microbiome; feature: rumen; material: fiber-attached | host: Bos | place: Iran: Karaj | collected 2018-10 | reverse complement strand
TCGACCGAGTTGAGGGTGTTCTCAAGTGGTCGAGTCAAGTTTTGCTCAATATCTTGCGCACTGGCTCCCTGATAACTGGTCATCACCATGATGGTGTTTGTGTCGATATCGGGATACAGGTCAATGGGCAATTTTTGTAGTGAGAACAGACCGATGATAACGACGGCCACAAAAATGAGGATTGTGGTCACCGGTCGGTTCACTGCACTACTGTATAGACTCATAATGGTTTTCCTTACGCCCCCCTCATTCCCCCCCTAAAGAGGGGGAGGCTCAATGTTGCTGCAACTAAGTAAGTCCCCCTCTTTAGGGGGGATTTAAGGGGGGTATCCTTTTTTATTTTACCAGTTCGACTTTGGCGCCGTTGGTGAGGCGGCTTTGGCCTTCGGTGACGACTTACGTTCCCGGAGTGAGGCCACTGACAATCTCAAAGCGGTTCTCCAGGCGACGTCCCAGGGTCACCTCGCGGAACTCGACTGTGCCATTATGATAGACATAGACGTAGCGGAGTCCCGAACCAGTCTGCTTCTGGATGGCACGGTCACTGACCACCACATTGTGAGTGGTACCAAAGTTGAAGCTCACGCGGGCAAACATACCCGTGTGGACACGATTGCCGCCATTGGCGATGGTAATCTCGACCTGGAAGGTACGGTTATTGGGGTCGATGGTGGGATGGATGATGTGGACGCGGCCAGGGAAAATCTCGTCTCCATAGGTGTCCAGTCGCACATCAACCGCCATGCCAGTCTTCACCTTGGGGAAGTCGCCCTCGTTGACGTTGACCACCACCTTGAGCGGCTGTTGCTGCTCGATGACCAGGATGGGGCCTGCCGGGAGGTCGCCCGCGTCATAGTTCTTGGCAGTGACTACGCCACTGACGGGCGAGGTGAGCACGGTGTTCTCCTGCATGGTACGCAATTGCCGCTGAGCGGACTCGAGGGCGCGCACTTGCGCATCGTAGGCAGCCTGCATCTGGTCAACGCTCTGTTGCGTGCCGCCGCCAATCTTCACCAGTTCCTTCATGCGTTCCAAGTCGCGCTTCTGGTTGGCGATTTGGATGCGCTGCTGATCCATCGCAGCCTGCTGTGTGGCGATGTTCACATCATCGAGCACCACAACGCTCTGTCCAGCTCGGACATGGCTTCCCACATCCACGAGCAGGCGTTTGATGCGCGCTCCACTGTTCGACGAGATATTGTTGGTCTTGAATGCCTCGACGGTAGCGGTGTACTCGCTTTCCTGCGTCACATCCTCGTCATACACGGTTTCCACTTTCACCATGGGCAACTCCTCTTGTTGCCCCTTGGCCTTGTCGTCCTTGCTGCTGCACGCGGTCAGCACCAGGAATCCCATAGCCATGATTAACAGTCCTTTTGTCTTCATATCTAGGTTTTATTTAGTTCACATAATGGGTGTTGCCGAGGACGTTTTCGAGGTTGCTCTCGGCGACGAGATAGTTGTAGATGGCCTGGTAGTAGCTCAGGCGCGCGCTCATGAGGGCATCGTCGGTGTCACGGAGCTGGATGAACGATGCGGCACCGATTTGGAAGCTCTTCTGCATGATGTCGCTGGCTTTCTCGGCCTGTCGGACACCGCCCTCGTTGCTCTCAATCTGCCTGATGCTCTTGTTGATATTGTCCATCTGGCTCTGCACCTGGACATGTAGCGATCGTTCCAAGTTCTCGCGCTGCCATCGCATCTCGTTGGCCTGGATTTCAGCTTGTTTAATGCGATTGATTCGCTGGAAACCGGTGAAGATGGGGAACGATAGGGTCAGTCCCACTGCCGACGACTTGGTCCATTGGAAGTTCTTCAGCGGATTGCCCATCGACATCGAGTTCCACATCAGGTTGCCAGTGCCGCTTAGTGTCGGAATCCACGCCGCACGCTGTACATCTACCACCTTCTTGAGGTAGTCGGTCTGCAAGTCGAGTGTCTTTAGCGAGGTATTCTTGACCAGCGAGGTGTCGGTAGCCAGATACCGGCCGTACATGGTGCTCTTGTATTGCTCCAAAGTCTCGGTAGGCTCAATCTCCTGGCGCACGTCCATGCCCATGAGCAGTTTCAGCTGCAGTTCCAGCTGCTTAATGGTGTTCTCGGCCTCTAAAATCGATGGTTCAAGGTTGGTTACCGCCACATTGGCACGCAAGACGTCATATTCGCTGGCCGTACCCAGTTCGTACTGCTTCTGGTAGATGGCGGCATGGTTCTGCGCCGTGGCATGGTTGGCCTCAATGACTCGTTTGCTATCGTTGGCGAGCAACAGGGCATAGTAAGCGTTCTTCACCTGGTTGACCAAGTCAAGTTTCGTAGCGCGAGCCTTCTCCAGATTCTGAAGAATCTGGTTGTCGTTGAGTTTGATGCTTCGCCACAGGGTTGGCATGACGATGGGCACAGAGGCCGAGAATCCGGCGGCATAAGTGTTGTCTCGTCCCATCTTGATGGCGCGTGTCTCCCCGTCGCCGGCATCCATATAGATGGTCTGTATGGCGAGGTTTCGGGTGTACTGCCCCGAGGCAGTGATTTGGGGGAATAACTGTCCTAGTGTCTCCTTACGTGCATAGTCGACGCGTTCGATTTCCATCGAGTCGACCTTGACTGTGGGGTTGTCGTTGAGTGCGATGCGTATACACTGGTCGAGCGACAAGGGTATCACATTTTGTGCCCCTGCTGTCGCTGCTGCAGTCACCAGCACCGCCGAGATGAATAATTTCTTCAGTTTCATATTGTTATTAATTTTATTTGCGTTGTTTGACCAGTGTGTCAATATAGTCGATACCCTCTAGGGTGGCAATGCCTCGCAAGAAGTTGAGGAACGCTCCGTCAAAGACCTCGATGTCCTTGAATTCGTAGTCCTTGATACGGTCACTGCGGTGCAGGTTGCGCATCGTCGAGAGGAACAAAAAGGCTGCGATATCGGTGTTGATGCTCTTGATGACATGTCCCTCGTCCTGTGCCTTGCGCAAGACATTGCTCAGACCTTGCACAAACTGCTTCTCCTGCTCTTGCTGGTGTGCGAAAATCTCGGGATATAGCCGCTTGATTTCATCAACAAAGTTCATCGATGACTCCTGTAGATAGGTGCGCACGCGTACATATACTTGAAACAATCCGTCATAGCAGTTGGGTGCTGAGGCAAAGATGGCTTTGACCTCCTGGCTCTGCTTGCGGTGATCGGCATCTATGCACTCCTTGATGAGGGTGCGCTTGTCGGGGAAGTTCTCGTACAGCGTGCGCTTGCTAATGCCGCAATTACGCGCTACCATGTCCATGGTCATGGACTGTGGCCCCACGCGTGACAGCAGCTTACCGGCTTCTGAGATGATATGATCTTGTGTACTCATAAAATCCGTCACGAATTATCGAATTAAAGATTTTTATCGGCTAAATCTACTTGAGAATGGTTTGCGGGCGCAAAATTAGCAGAAAACTTTGGAAACGCAAAAAGTTTTCATGGTTTTTTGGGACTATTAACAAATTAGGGGGCGATGCCGCCTTTGGCATCGCCCCCCATTTCATGTCGTGTGTTCGATTATTCGAGCGTTCGAGATGGTTTCTGCTAGAATAGAATCTTGGTACTCTTCATCGCACCGTTCTTGTAACGGACAACCTTGATGTTGATGCCCTCGAACGGCTCGCTGCTCTGAGCTCCTGCCATGTTGACGTAGGTCACCGAGTCGATTTCCGAATCATTCATGATTGCGTCGATGGCAGTCGTGTTGCCATTGTTGACACCCATGCTTGCCAGAACCACTTCCTGGGTGTTGCTGGTAGCCTTGGAGCCGTCCACGTAGTTCGCAACTACATAGTAGGAGTAGGTGGCTCCTGCGATGAGGTTGCTCAACGCGTAGCTGGTCTCGCCGGCTGCAATACCTGTCACAGTCATGGCCGTGTTGTCGCCTGACACAGTGGCGTTGAGGTTGAGCGTACCGGCATAGATGTTGATCAGGGTCATGTCGGGCGAGTAGTTGCTGCTGGTCGAGTAGATGGTGATCTTATCGCCTGCACTAGCTGTAACTGTCCAGCTATAGGTCTCAGCCTTGGCGAACGAATGTCCCACAGCCGAAGTCTTAGCCGACTTGACGGTGATATTGCCCGAGCCATACGAGTTGTTAGCGGTAGTAATCTGTACCGTAAAGGTAGCATTGCTGTAACCCGAAGGAACAGTGTAAGTGATGTTTCCGTAAGTTGTTGACGAGCCCCACCATGATGACGAGTTCTTGGTGTAAACGGCACCGTTACCTCCCTTAACATTCGAGCCTCCCCATGGCGATTTCAGCGTGATGCTCTTATAGCTGCCAGTGTATTGGCTTCCGTCGAGGGTGGCCAAGAGTGTTGACTGAGGTTCAGGATCGTCGCCACCAGGTTGCGATACCAGATTAGCATAGAGCGTGTAGCTCGACACACCTGCGGTAGCCACATTGTGAGTCCAGTTGGCAGTGAAGCCAGTGCTGGTGATGCCCGTAGCAGCATTTGCGACAGGTGTTGCCTTCTGGATGGTTGCGGTACCTGCGAGTGATACGGTCTTGCTCGTTGCGCCCGTGCTGGCCACGGTGATGGTGGCATTGTGGGTACCTGCTGCGGCAGGATTGTAAGTCACCGTCACATTCACACCATTGGCTGCATTGGCTGCAGTGATGCTGGTGGGCGTGATGCTATAGACTCCATTAGCGTCACTCAAGCTGAGCGTCACATTGTTGGTCAAGTCGGCACCTGTCACCTTGAAGGTTGCCGTTGCCTTGTTGCCCAAGGTTGCGGACATGCTCAATGAGGTCTGCGAGACGGTCAGCGTCGGCGTTGCAACAACATCCTCGCTGAGGGTCACGCTCTGGATGTTACTCCATGCGCTGCTGGTTCCGTCGGTATAGATGGCTTTCACCTTGTAATTGAAGGTGCCTGACTTCTCCAGGTTGCTCACGGTGTAGTACTTGTTGGTGATGCCCGTGATGGTGCGCGTGGTCGTACCACCCGTCTCGCTGGCGTTCAACGATGTGAGGTCACCGGCATAAATCTCAATGTTGCTCACAGCGATATAGTTGCTAGTCGAACCAATGGTCACCTTGTCGCTCGTTGAGCAATTGAGGACGAAGGTGTACTCAGTCTGGGTGTCGGACAGTGCCTGCGTCTTGGAAGCACTGCCGGTGGCTACGCTCAAGGTAGCATTGCCATAATAGCTCGAGTAGTAAGAAGCGGCTTTCACTTTGACAGTCACCTTGCTATAACCGCTCAGGCTATAGGTCGGCGAGACGAAGTTGCCCTTTGTGATGAGCATACCCGTGTTGGCATATACATAGGTCGAAGCGCTCCAACCGGTTCCCAGATAACTGGTGATATTGCTTGCGACATTGCTCAGGTAGCCGTTAGAGTTGGTCACCTGCGACACATTGCTCAAGTCGATGCTGGCGAGTTGTGATGTGGTAGGTGTGCTGCTGCCCTGCTTATCGACCTGGAGGGTGTAGCTTGCCACATTGGCACTCGGTGTCTGGTCAGTCCAGTTTGCACGGAAGCTCGTCGAGGTAATGTAGCTGCTGTTTGCTGCGCTCATGACCGGTGTGTAGGTCTCGAGGGTTGCAGCCTGTGCCGTACCGCTCAGCGAAACGGACTTGCTCGTTGCACCCGAGCTAGCCACCGTGATGGTGCCGGTATGAGTTCCGGCTGCCGTAGGCTTGTAGGTCACGGTTACCGTAGCTCCGCTGGCAGCTGCGCTAGCACTGATAGTCGAAGGCGAAATAGTATAAACACCGTTGGCATCGGTCTTCGACAGGCTCACACTGCCGGTAAGGTTGGTGCCGGTGACGGTGAAGGTCTTGCTCACGGTCTGTCCGGCTGTTGTGCTGAAACTCAACGAGGCAGGCGAAACAGACAGTGTGGGAGTTGCAGTAGTCGTCGGAGGCTTGATGCCAATGACCATCTGTTGATAGACATTGAAGTTGTAGCTGCTGTATCCGAAGGCGTTGAGTGAGCACCAAGCGTTACCGCTACCGCTCCAACCGAAGTTGATGTGATACTTGTTGGTGCTGCTGTTGTAACCATCGACGTTGAAGGCGTGTCCTCCAGCATTGGAGCTAACCGCGCAGAAGACGATAGGCCGTCCTGCCGCCATCTCTTCCTGAATCATCGAAGCCCACTCGCTATCGCTATAGAGTGTGGTTCCGCCGCTGTACTTGCTAGTCTTCTTGACAAAGCGCGTCGTGCTAGAGTCGTATCCGAAGAAGATGAAAGCATCGCGAATGTTGCAGACACTGTCGACGCTCACACCGCTACCGCCAGCCGAGCTGGTACCATAGCCCATGCGCTCGGCCTGTCCGACATAGTGCATCAGCGTAGCCACGGCATTGCCTTGTGCGGTAGTGTAACTGCCTGAATAGCTGTCGAGCATATTCGCCCAGTCGAACGTCACCGATGCCAATTTTGAGTGAGTATAGCTTGTTGAGCCATAGCTCGAATAGCTGATGGTTGACTTGTATCCTGGAACTGCTGGAGTAGCCGCAGTGGGGTATTTCCAGAAGTAGAACACCATTGATGCGGAGGTTGCCGGACAACCGGTCAAGCATTGATAGCTACCGAACTTACATTGGTTGTAGTAGGGAGCCTCTTGGTCCCAGTTGCAAGTCAGCAGCGGGCCATAGGTTCCGGTCACCGATGCCTTGTTGGCATGACGTGATGGGTCAGCCAACAGATTTGCCTCCATCGAAGGGTTCTCTTGAAGGTACATGATTTGGTCCTTGTACTGTCCAAGCATGTCTTGCATACCGAGGGGCAGGTTGTTCACATCGCTCAGGGGGGCATCACCCACCATGAGGATTTCGTCTGCGCGGTCATCACCTGCAATCACGACGAAGGTTGTGGCAGTGTTGAAGATGTAATAGACTGGCTGGTTGGTAACCACATTGCCAATCTCGGCCTTCAGCAGTACCGGTTTGACTGCTGCCGGCGCCATTGATTTGCCCGCGTAGAACTCTTTTGTTAGGAAACTTTGTGCTTTGCTCGTTGCGGTCGCCAGATTCACCGGTGCGGCCGATACTGACACCGCCACTATCGCAGCGGCCAGCAGAAGTAGCAATTTCTTCATAAGCCTAAAAGTTTTAAGGAACATTAGAAAATGTGTTATTTATTGCATTGTGTTTTCTTTTACGCGACAAAAGTAGCAAATTGAAATGAATCCCGCAAGAAAAAAGCGGAAAAATTAGAATTTTGCGATTATTTGCGCAAAATGATGAAGGTCATTTGGACTAATATTTATTTTAATAAGGTGTATTTTGGTTTTTTAGTTTTTGGGAATAAATTTGGCAGAGTAGACAAAAGTGACTAACTTTGCGCCCAATATTGATCAAGAAATGAACTCGTCGAGCAACATTAAGGTAATACTTGCCTTTCTGCGTCAATTGCAGGCACACAACGACCGAGTGTGGTTCAAGGCTCACAAGGAGGAGTATGACGCTTTGCGCCAGCCCTGGGAAGCCGACATGGGGCGGCTTATCGGGCTGGTGGCCGACTATGACGACAATGTGCGTGGCCTGGGCGTGAAGGACTGCGTTTATCGCATCTACCGCGACATCCGTTTCAGCCACGACAAGTCACCCTATAAGAACTATTTCTCGGGTGTGTTAGGCAAGGGCGGTCGCCACACGGTCATGTCGAGCTACTATGTCCACTTTGAGCCTGGCAACCTGATGATATGCGGCGGCGTGTGGTGGCCCGAGAAGGAAATCCTCTCGCGCTTGCGGAGCCTCATCGATGCTGAGCCTGAGGAGTTTCTCAAGATTATTGAGCACCCCGACATCACCTCTCGCTATCAATGGGAGAGCGACACACTGAAGACGATGCCCAAGGACTGGCCGAAGGATCACCCACTGGCCCAGTACCTGAAAATGAAGGAATATATCCTGATGATGCATCCCGACGAGGACTACTTTGACTGTGAGGACTGGGTGGAGCGTGTGGCTGAGGACCTGCGCCCCCTCAAGCCGCTGCATGACTTTTTGAATTATGTGTTTGACTAGTTTAAATGGAGAATTGAGAATTGAGAATTGAGAATCATAGCTTCCATTCTTCGGCAACAGAAACCAAAGCCATAACTATTCTCCTTTTTCATTTTTCAATTCTCAATTTTCAATTCTCAATTCTCAATTACAATAAAGATGAACATCAAGAAGATTCTCGCTACGGGCGAAAACATTATTTACCGCCCGAAATTGCACTGGTTTGCCTATTTTAATTTGGCCAAACTGATTCGGAACATGACGACCACCATCTTTCTGAGCGACCGCCGCTTCTTCCACAGCCACGGTTTACTGCGTCGCCACACACATGAGATGGTGGTGGGGAAAATCGAGACCATCAACGTGACCGAGTCGCTGATGGGCCGCATCTTTGGCTACGGCACGGTTTTTGTCAGTGGCACTGGTGCCGGCTCCATCACGATGCGTTTCATCAAGAAGCCCTTCGAGCTTCAGCGCCAAATCCGCTCTATCCAGAACTAAAAGCAATCAAAAAGGCTTGTTTTTCCAAAAACAAACAAAAACATTTGTTTTTCCAAAAAACAAACAAAAACATTTGTTTTATTCGATTTATAGCCCTACCTTTGCGGCACCAATGAATGAACAATGGATTTGAAAGCAGTAATAACTGGTGACATCGTGTCATCATCGCAAATTATACCAGCCCAAAGAGGACAATTGCTCGACAGCCTTAACATGATGCGTGACGAGTTACAGGCAATCTCACCATTCAGGATGGAGTTGTTCAGAGGTGACAGTTTCCAACTGCTGATTGACCAACCTGCTTCAGCCGTTGAGATTGCCATTCTGCTCCGTGCAGGACTCAAATTTCATACTCCTGACCATAGTGGTTTAATCTGGGATGCAAGGACCTCGATTGGCATCGGCAAGACAGAGTTTGTATCGGACAACGTTGTCACCTCTGACGGTCAAGCATTCCAAATTTCAGGAAGACTGCTCGACGGCATGTCTCGCAATCGTCTCGCTTGTCGCACGCCTTGGCAAGACGTGGATGACGAGCTTAAACTGACCATGGCCTTAGCTGATGACATCATCACAGGTTGGACAACTAAACAAGCGGGTATGATTTACTTTAGCTTTGGTAAAAAACTCACAAAGAAGGACATTGCATCTGCCATCGGCACATCAGTGCAAAATGTGCGAGTCGTTCTTGCCTCGGCCAAAGAGAATCTGATAAAGTTGTTTATCGAGCGCAACAAGGCCATCATCAGCGCCCATTTACATTCCGACAAATGACAGGTTTCATCATTCTTCTACGCTTATTGGCCGCACATGTTATGGCCGACTTCTTTTTGCAGTTTGACTGGATAGCGAAAGGGAAGTTTGAGCAAGGCACAAGAGGGAAATTCATTTTGGCAATTCATTCACTCATCCATGCGTTCGCAGCATATATCCTGGTGGCTGAGTGGAATCAATGGGTAATTCCTGCGGTGATTTTTGTCACGCACTTCATTATAGATACAACCAAAGTGCGTCTTAACGGCAAAGGATTATCGGGATTTCTATGTGACCAAGCGTCTCATGTGTCAGTCATCGTGTTGCTATGGTGGTCGATGTACGCTAACAAGGCAGACTTGGCATCGCATCTCGCAGTCATCAGTTCATCGCCTGGACTATGGTCAGTCATTGTTGCATATATGCTGGTGCTGAAACCAACCTCCATCCTCATCAGCATATTTATCAACAAGTGGACTCCATCAAATAATTTGCAGTCTCATGGCATGCCACTAGCTGGTGCATGGATTGGCTACCTTGAACGCATACTGATAGTTACCTTTGTCCTTACCGATAATTTTGAAGCAGTGGGTTTCCTGCTTGCCGCCAAGTCAATATTCCGCTTTGGCGACTTAAGCCGAGCTAAAGAAGTCAAAATCACCGAGTATGTATTGTTGGGCACATTGGCTAGTTTTACTGTGGCATTGCTCGTCGCATTCATGGCAAAAATGCTCATATTGCGAAGTTAACACAAATTATTAACATAAACCAGATGAAATTACAACGATTATTGATTCTTCTGCCGGCCGTCATGGTCGGTGGACTGTTGGCGCAGGCCGGTGAATATTCACCCAAGTTCCTGTGCGGTGTCGTCAAGGCCGATTCCTGGACAATGGACAACAACAAGGAGGGCATCTACGAGTATGACCTTGCTGCCGGCACACTGACCAAGCTCACCGCAGAGCGCGATGTGTACCAAGCACCGCTTGGCGGGGCTGTCTACGAGGACGGCTTGATGAAGGGCATTCATTTCAGAACCGTGTGGGATGACTTCGATCAGACCAACACCTACATGCTTTATCATGTGGAGTATAACATGGAGACTTGGGAGCGCACCAAGGCGGTGACATTGGGCGATATGGACCGTAACTACATCAGCAGTTGCGGCTTAGCCCATGACCCGATTACCGGCACCAATTATGGCATCTTTTATAACTTCAATATGAGTTGGCAGGTGGTGAACCGCAAACTCGCCACCATCGACTTCTCAAGCAACACACCCGGCCGCACCATCCTGGGTACCGCTTCGACCCCGATGGCCGCCATCGCCTGCAACGACCAGGGCACGCTCTATGGCGTGGGCATGGATGGTTACCTGTACATCATCAGTACCGACAATGTGGGCAGCAGTAACGAGATTACCGTGACCCCACTGGGCGACCTGGGCATCGACAACATCTCGACTAACCCCAGTTCGATGACCTACGACACGCGCATGGGCCGGTTCTACTGGAGCGTCGTATTGAACGACCAGAAATGCTACCTCTATGAGGTCAACCCCACCCTCGGCGAGATTGCCGCCACACAGCTGACGCAAACCCCTGACAACTCCTGGCTTGTCAATGTGTGTGTCATTGAGCCCAAGGCCGCAGACGAAGCCCCAGCCGCCGTGACAGGTCTCACCGCCACCTTTGAGGGCGCATCCACTATGGGTACGGTTTCGTTCACCGCTCCCACCACCAGTTATGAGGGCAATCCCTTGACAGGGTCGCTCAACTACAAGATCACCGCCAATGGCGTTGAGGTTGCCACCGGAAGTGTTGAGGCAGGTGCTGAAGCCAGCGCCGAAGTCACCGTCCCTGCCGGCGATGTCGAATTCATCGTCATTGTCTCGAATGAGGCAGGCGACAGTCCCGAGACCAAGCTCAGAATCTATGTTGGCCCCGAGACTCCACTTGCTCCCACCGATGTCGCATTTGACTATGACTATAATAGCCAGCAATCAACCGTTACCTGGATCGCCCCGACCCAAGGTGTCCACGAGCAGGAATTGGACGGCGAAGCACTAAGCTACAACGTCTACCGCATGCCCGCCAATGAGCTGGTTGGCGAAGGGGTTACTGCCACCACCTTCACCGAGGAATTTGCCCCCGAGACCCTCGCCCCTTATTACTATAAGGTTGAGGCAGTACACCAGACAATGGTCGGTGCCAGCGCCGAGTCGAACAAGGCAGTCGTTGGCCCCGCCCTTGACGTGCCCTACACCAACAACTTCACCACTGCCGCCAGCTTCGACCTGCTTACCGTGTTGGACAACAACCACGACGGTGTTACTTGGAAATGGGAACGCAGCTATTCGGGTGGTGGTCGTGCCAGTTACTACGGCTCGAGCGAGGTGGATGGCGACGAGTGGCTATTGTCGCCACCATTGAACCTGACCAAGGGCGCGACCTACAGCATCACGTTCGACGCCAATACTGCCGTGTCCAATGCAGTGGACTATATGGATGTCGCCTACGGCCAGGGACTGAATACCGATGGTTATGCAAGTCTGTTCGACCACATCATCATGAACGAGCCTTTCACGCAGACCTACAGCAATGACACGATTGTGCCAAGTACCACAGGTGTCTATTACTTCGGTTTCCATGCCACCAGCGTGCTGAACTATGGCTGGCTGTTGTTGCACAACTTTTCAATCAAGAAGGTTGCCGACGCTCCTTCGCTTCATGGTGACGTCAATAATGACGGCGCAGTGGACATTGCCGACGTGAACATTCTCATCAACATCATGCTGGAAAAGGACAGTGCCGACAACTATGCCGGCCGCGCCTACATCACCGAGGGTGACACCGACATTGACATCGCCGATGTGAACGCGGTGATCAACATCATGCTGGGGAAAGAGTAGATAATAGATTATAGATAATAGATTATAGATAATAGATAATAGATCATTGCTGTCCACTAAAAATCTAGATCTAGCAAAATGTTGATTAATTGATTTTATAAAAGGCTCAAAATCAATGACATTTTTTGCCAAGTATCTAATAATCAGATCAATTGCGATTTCAAATCCGTTCGGTCTAAAAAAATGGCACAAATCATTGATTATCAGTGAATTTCAGCAAAGAACCGCAAATATTTAGTGGACACTAATGATAATAGATAGTAGATTATAGATAATAGATAATAGAATATAGAATATAGATAATAGATTATAGATATTCGGCTGATAATCGGTCAGATAAACGATTATTGAATGATGGCTGATTGGCTCAAATGTAAAGTCCAAATAGAAACGCAACGTTATTTCCTCTCGGCGAAGCCCAAAACATGAAAAACACCGAGGGGAGCGCCTAGCGGCAAGGGGGCGAGCAGCCACCGCCGAGCGGCAAAAACAGATGCGACACAAAAAAATCAAAAAAGGGAGACCGAAGTCTCCCGACAATTA
>JAEEGL016345717.1_pt1 | contig 12693 bp, 12 predicted proteins | sample 9134231 | NCBI WGS metagenome assembly JAEEGL01 (sample SAMN16246548, study PRJNA631951) | gut metagenome | biome: gut microbiome; feature: rumen; material: fiber-attached | host: Bos | place: Iran: Karaj | collected 2018-10 | reverse complement strand
ATGGATGCATATAAACATAGAATGGAATACTTTAGTAAAGAAGATGCAAGATATATAATGACTCATCATGGATAATAAAAAAAGTGATTATTTAATCACTTTTTTCTTTTCATTCTTTTTTTGAAATCAGGAAGAACTCCAATTCCATTAGTTCTATGAATAGGTAATTGATAAATATCATGACCAGGATAATCATTTCCTTCAATTAAACAAGGTCCTTTATTTGAAATACCAACATCCCATCCAACATAACCAACTTCTTTAATAACTTTACTAGCTTCTAAACATAATTTCTTAGCTTCTTCAAATTGTGGAACTTTAAATCCAATAAATTTAGTTTTTGTTTCCGGATGTTTTACAAATACATGTCCAGCCTTATCAATAGCATTATATTCAATAATACCTGTATCAGTATTAATTGGAACTACCATACCTCCATTATTGAAATTATCAACTATCTTATTATTTCCAACTCTTAAATATGTACATATAATACTACTAACACCTTTATCATATAAAGTAACTATTCTCAAAGTGTTAATACTACTTGGATTCATTTTATCCATTTCTTTATCTTGAATTATATAATCTTCAATTAATCTACTTTCAGTTTTAATAAGTTTTTTATAAGTATTTTTATCAGGTTTAATTTTCATAATACCATCACCATGAGTACCCTCTAATGGTTTAGCAATTATATATTCTTTTCCTTTAATAAATTTATTAAATTCTTTTTCATTATTTTCATCTAATAGCATAAAATCTCTTTTAGTAAATTTCTTAAATTTATTATTAAAATTCCATTTGTTATTAAATAAATCTCTATATCCTTTAACATTATATTTTTTAACAAAATCATTATTTTTTCCTCTTGTTAAAATAGTAGATCTTTGTTTAGCATTTAGGTCATACATTTCAAATAATTCATAATCTAAATAACCAGCTTTATATATTAGACCACATAATACCATATCAATAAATAAATAGGCACTATTTTTACCAGTCTTTTTATGTATTCGTTTAACAACATTAAAAAATCTTTTGTAATCCATTCTAAATATTCTATTAATTAAAAACTTCATAAGATATCACCAATTACATTTTAACACATTTATTTTAAAATATGTTATAGTATTTATATAAAAAAAGTGATGTTATCAATTTATTTAAGGAGAAATAATGAAAGATTATTTTAAAGAAGATGAATATTGGAAAGAACATATAAATAAAAAATTAGAAGATGATCTATGGATTGAAGAATATAAAGATTATTTGTGTAATAAAGGATTATGTTTAGATTTAGGTTGTGGAATAGGTCAATTTACTAAAAAGTTTATTGAATATGGATATGAAGTAATATCTTCAGATATATCAGATATAGCTCTAAATAAAGTAAAAGACTTTAATAGTAATATAATCAAATTAGATATGAGAAATACCCTTCCTTTTGAAGATAATATGTTTGATTTAGTATTTGCTAATCTTTCAATTCATTATTTTTCAGATAAAGATACAAAAAAATTAATTAATGAAATAAAAAGAATATTAAAAAAAGATGGATTATTTATTGGTAGTGTTAATTCAATAGAAGGATTAAATTTTATAAAAGAAACAGCAGAAGAAATAGAACACCATTATTATTATAATATTGATAAATATGTAAGATTATTTGATATAGAAGATGTACAAAAATATTTAAAAATATTTAATATTTTAAAAATTGATAAAAAAGAAACAATAAGATTTGGTAGTCCAAAAAACTATATAATATTTATTGTTAAAAAATAATATTTTGGGAGTAAAATTATGTCAAAAATATCAAACGTATTATTGATGTTACAATATTTAGAAAATGGTAGAAAATATAATATAAAAGAATTAGCAGATAAATTAGAAGTATCTGAAAGAATGATAAGAGTATATAAAGAAGAATTAGAAAAAGCAGGTATATATATTGATGCAATTATGGGTCCTTACGGTGGATATGTATTAAATCAAAGTATAAGAATACCTGCAAGAAAATTTAATGAAGAAGATTATAAATTTTTACATAATTTAAAAGTAAATGAAGAAGATAAGGAAAAATTAGAAATAATAGCAGATAAAGTACATGGTGTATATTTTGATTCAAAACTAGAGAAAATAGAATTAAAAGATGAAACTAAAAACTACTATAATATTTTAACTAGAGCTATTAAAGAAAGAAGAAAAGTAAAAATAAATTATTACTCATTTACTCATGGTAACCAGGATAGAGTAATACATCCATTAGATATGTTTCTTTATAATTCTGGTTGGGGATGTGCTGCTTTTTGTGAATTAAAAAAAGATTTAAGACATTTTGAATTAAAAAGAATTAATAATATAGAGTTATTAGAAGATAATTATTAAGTAGACGAAATACTTCCTCTTCAAGTGATATAAATTACTTGAGGAGGATTTTTTATGGAAAAGAACATGAAAGAAAATTTTAAGAAATTAGAAAGGAGGATATATGATAGTCTATATGAAACAGATTTGGATAGAATAAACTATGAATTATCAAAAATAACTGAATCAACATTGGTAACAGGGGTAGGTGGATCAAGTGTTGTATCAGAATATGCTTCAAAAATATTATCAAATAAGAATAATATAATATCAGTAAACGTTGAACCAAGAGATATTAAATACATGAATATTAAACCATACAAAAATGTTCTAGCTTGTAGTTATTCAGGTAATAATTATGGAGTAGATATGTCATTTAATAATGATTTAAAGCACTATTTATTAGCTAGTAAAGAAAATGATAAAAAAGATATTACAAATCTTACATATACAGCAAATGATAAAGAAAAAAGCTTTATTTCATTAGCTGCAACTCTAATACCATGTAGTGTTTTACTAAATTATTATATTAATAATGAGTGGTATAGAATTATTGATGATTTAGATAGTTATGATTTTAATTTTGATACTAATTGTGACACATATGAAATATTTAGTGGATATGAGACTTCTTCTGCAAGTAAATACTTAGAATCAACTATGGTTGAATCTGGTATTGGAACTCCAATCATTCATGATAAATATTCATATTGTCATGGAAGAAGTACTCTATCAACTATTAGTAATAATAATGCTATATATTTTTTTGGAAATACTAATTTAGATAAAATATTACTGGAAGAACTACCAAAATATTATAAGGATATAATTATATTAGATTCTAAAAATAATTTGTTTGATGAATACCAATTACTATTAAAGTGTATGTATTTAACTAAATATATAGCAGAATCGAAATCTAAAGATTTATCTGGAGTTGATTATAATCCAATAGTAAAAAAACTTTATAAATATAAAGGAGACTTATAAAATAAAGGCAGATTCATTTAAAAATCTGCTTTTAATATGCTATAATTATTACTAGAGGTAATATTATGGACGACTATAAATATATAATACTAGATTTTGGAAATGTAGTAGTAACTCCTACTACTGGAGATTGGGATATAACACCTAAATTTATAGAACTAATAGATATGGATAGATTAGATAAAGATAATTTTTATAAAGTAAGAAAAAAATATGCTTATATATTATCTGAACAAATAACTACATTAGAGCAAGAATATGATATGTTTTCCCGATATTATGGAAATATATTAAAGAATTGTAATTATCCAAATTATAATGAAAAAATAGCAAAAATAATAGCATTTGATAGAACTTATAAGCATGATAAATATAAATTATGTAAAAATATATATAAAGAATTAGGCGAATTATTTAATCGATATAAATTATTAATGCTTACAGATAATTGGCCATGTGTAATTCCATATATGAAAGATTATAATTTATATGATTATTTTGATAAGATATATGTTTCTTCTGTTTATGGTGAAATAAAAAAAGATAAATTATTTTTTGATCATCCAATTGAAGAATATAATATTAAAAATGGAGAAGCATTATTTATTGATGATGCTGAGGAAAATTTAGATGTAGCAACCGAAAAAGGAATGGATGTTCTACAAATGGATAGGTATTATAATCCAACCAATTCAAAATATGAAATTATAAATAATTTAGAAAATATAAAAAGCAAAAAATTAGTCAGGTAGTTAATACCTGATTTTTTAATATAAAAATATAATAAATTTTATAAAAAAAATTGACACATATAGCAATACTATTATAAAATAAAATAGAATAGAGAGGTTATGTTTATGAACGAAGAAAATAATAATTTTACAAATATGGGGCAACCAGAAAGCCCAACTATTGTGCCAGAAGAAGCACAAACAGTTACTCCTGTTGTAGAACAGCCTGTAACACCAACAGTAGCACCGGAAGAGGCTGCTCCTGTTACACCTGAAGTATCAGTGACTCCAGAAGTTGCTCCTGCTACAGAAACTCCAGCATTTGGAACTGAAGGACCAGTTCAATCAACAATGCCTGAAGAAGTTCCTCCAGTAACACCAATGCCTGAAACTCCATCTACTAGTGAAGGATATGGAGAACCAGCAGAACCTAAAAAGAACAACAAAGTAGTTATTATTGTTGCTGCTGTTGTTATTCTTGCAGTTGTTGTTGGTATTGTCTTATGTCTAGTATTAGGCAATAAAGAGGAAGAAAATCAACCAGTTGATAATACTGAAAATAACACAAGTAATGAAGTAACAGGTCCTACAGAAGCTCAAACTGAATTTTTAGCATTAGCTAACAAATATGTAGAAGCTGTAAAAGAAATGTGGACTAAAGAAGAAATAGTATGTCAAGATGCATTAAACCAAAAGAAAACATTTAAACCATCAAAACTATCAGATAAAGATGGATATGGTGGACCAGCATATTATTACGTATTTATTGATACTGATAATAGTTCTGAAGTAAAAATAAATGTAGATAGTACTAAATCAGTAGCAGGATGGGTTAGAATTAATAAACCAAATAATGAATATTATGTTGCATTATCAGATGGAACAAATTATATCGTTGAAAAAGGATATGAAGTAAATGTTAAATATAATGATTTAACTGCTAATGATGTAGTTACTACTGGTAATGGAAATAATTATCAATATAAGAATGGTGAAATTCTTGGATCAAATACTGAAGGTAACGGATGGGGAATCGGTGATGCTAAAGTATTAAGCGATGGTGATGATTCAAATGACGGAATCTATATGAGTAATGGTAAAAAGACTGGTGGATATACACCATTCTGTACTATTAAGAAATAGTAAATATATTACAATATAAATTTTTAAACCACTTTTTTAGGACGAGGTGAATAACATGGAAGATAATAATCTAAATCAAAACAATCAAACAGGTGTAAATGCAACATATACAACACCAGTTAATCAAAATACGGTTGTTCCAAATCAAACACAACAATATACGCAATTTCAACAACCTATGCAACCAATGAATCCAAATCCACAAGTACAACAAGCCGCTCCTAAAAAGAGTGGTCCTTTGTTTATATTTGGAGCAGTATTTATAGTCGCTATTGTATTAGTAGTAACACTATTTTTAGAAAACAAAGATGTTTCTGGTGAAGAATATACAGGACTAATTACACCAAAAACTAAAACATTAGTTGTGTTTTTCTCTAAAGATGGTGAAAACTATGGTAAAAATCTAAATATCGAAAATAAAAAAGTATTAACTGAAGGAAATACTAAAGTAATGGCTAAAAGAATAGCTGGTATAATTGAAGCAGATTTATATGAAATTGAGCCAGTTGTACCTTATCCAGATGATTTAAATGAACTATATGCTGCAACCAAAATAGAATATAATAAGGATTCTTATCCTGAAATAAAAACAAAGGTAGAAGATTTAGATAGCTATGATGTGATATTTATTGGTTATCCAATATGGCATGCAGCTTTACCACAAATAATAAAAACATTTGTTAGAGATAATAAAAATGTGTTACAAAATAAAGTAATTGTTCCTTTTAATACTCATGCTGGATCAGGTAGCGCTGGAACATATAAAAAACTGTTTAGTTTAATTGGAACACCAGAAGAAAAAGGATTAAATGGTCTAGCAATTAATGGAACAGAAGTAACTACTTCTGATGACAAAATTAAAAGTTGGTTAAAGGGTATTGGTTATTACGTAGAATAAAATTTAAGAAATAAAAAGGGTGATATAAACATGGAAATGATGAGTGGCTCACAAATAAATTCTTTTTTATCTGCAACTTCTTTAGTGTGGGCTTCTTCTATCGTTTTAATGATGGTTGGTTTGGTATATTTCATCAAATGGAGAGAAAGTCACGATTCAATTCAAAATTCTCAATTTTTAGTATTATATCTATTTACAATAGCATTAAATATACTTGAATATGTTATGAATTTTGTTATGCAAACAAATCCTTCATACGAAACAATTATATATAAGTCATACATTTTATTTGGATTCCTATGGAATATATCAATTATTTTTTATATGATTAATTATCTTAATCCCGAAATATCTAAGTCAATTGTAGTAAAAACAATAAAAATATTATTATTTTTAGCCGCAATTATCGTTTGCATTATTTTAGATATTGATGTAACACTTGAAAGTAATGGTAAATTCTATGTTTTAGTTGGAATACTTAATACTACATATAATATTAGTTCAATAATAGCTAATGTTGTTTTACTTTCAATAGTACTTTGGTTCAGAAAAAAAATGCCAAATGGATTTATAATACTATATATTATTACTTTCTTAATATATATATTTATGCTTATTTTTAAAAATACCACTGGATATATAATTAAAGAAACAGTATTTATTTATTCAATATTACTTTTAGTTATATTTAATACTACATCTAATCAAGATAAAGAACTCGTTCATAGATTAACTGTATCAAGAGAAAACCTTACAAACTTAAGTAACAGAAGATATTTAATTAATAATATAATATCTCGTCGACTAGGAAAATCACTAAATTATATGGTTTTATATAATGATGATTTATATTTATCACCAGAACGTAATAGACAAACAATACAAAAAGATAGTACTGCTATTAATGGTGCAACACATGAAACATTAGATTTTATAAATAATATAAAAGATATATATATGATTGAAGCTAATAGTATTCCAGTAAATAATTTATATCAGTTAAATGTATTAACTAATTATATTAATGCTAAAATAATGCCATTTGTAAGTTCTAAAAAGGTAAGTTTTAATATAGTCGTAGAAGATAATACTCTATTAAATTATATTGGTGACATAAATAAATTAGAAAAAGCTATAATAAATTTACTTTATAACGTTATTAATTATTCTTCAGAAGGACAATTAATTACATTAAATATAGCAAGTAAACATAATTCAAAAAACATAGAACTATGTTTTGATATAAAAAATAGTGCTAATACTATTAATGAAAATTTACCTAAATTAAATGCAAATGATTTTCTTAATTTAAATAAAACAATAAGTAAATATGATTTAAAAATGATTATATCAAACAAATTATTAGAAATATTAAATTCAAAAATAAATATTAAGAAAGAAGATAATAATACAATGTATTCTTTTACAGTAGTTCAAGGATATAAAGATAATATATTATATAATAGTACAAAATAAAAAGAGGTATTATATGTTAACACACTTATTATTCAGTATATCAGCTTTGATATTAATGATAATATTTATTATTACATATTTTTCATATAAGAAAAATACAAGTTCAATAAGAAGTAAAATATATTCTTATATGATTTATTTTGCCTTAATACTAACTTTAATTGAAATAATTGAAGGGGTTTCTTATGTATATAATTTGAGTGTTATATTTAGTTTAATGTGGAAACTTCATTCTATAATAATGGTTCTATTTATTGTTGCTTTATTCTATTATTTTCTTATTACAGTAGAAGATCATACACAAAGATTTGAAGATTTATTATGGGATAGTAATAAAATCATATCAGTAAAAAATATATTTGCTATTGTATTTTTAGTAACAATACTTTTATCTATCGTATTTATAAAAACATATCAAATGGGGCAAACAATGTTTTACTTTTATACTAGTCAATCTATAAATTTTTTACTATATTTATATACTTTATATATGGCTTATAATTTTTATATAGTTTATTTAAAAAACAAATATAATAGCTTTGAAAGAAATGACTATATTATTTTAATAGGAACATTTTTATTATTCGTAGTAGCTCTTGTATTTGAATATTTCTTCTCAGAAATATCTATATATTCAACACTATTTACGCTAGTATTAATTCTTATATATTATTTTAAAGAAAATGAAGACCTTATAATAATAGAAGAATTAAAGAAATCTCAAGTAGGTTTATATAATAGTAGTAATATTAATCTTGATTATTTGCATGAATTAATAAGTGATTTAGAAAGTCCAGTAAATACGTTTAGTTCAATCAATAATAATTTAATCAATTGTGCTAATTTAAGTGATGAAGATTTAAATACAAATATAATAAATTTAAATAATATAAGTGAAAATTTAGTAGATATAGTAAGTGATAAAACAAGCGATAGAATAGTTAATTATCGTTTAGATGAATTAGTAAAAGAAGTTGAAAAAACAGTAGTCCCTAGTATTGGTGATAAAGATGTAAAATTTTCATATAGTATAGATCAAAACATCCCATCATTATTAGAAGGAAATAAAACTAATATTAAAAGAATAATTACTAATTTGTTAGATAATGCTATATATTATACTGAAGTCGGTAAAGTAATACTAACTATTACAGGCGAAAAGAAAAAAGATACAGAATTATTAAATATAAGAATCTCTGATACTGGAAAAGGAATAAGAATAGAAGATTTTGGGAAAGTATTTGTTGATGATACAAATAATTATGATGATAATAAAAGAATTAGTAATTTAGCTTTAGTAAAAAAATATGTAGATGAATTAGGTGGAACAATTACATTTGAAAGTAATTTTGGTTCTGGTACTATATTTTATATAAGTATTTCTCAAAAAATAGTAAACGAAACAACTATATTACAAGCACCTTTATCAGCAGAAACTAATTTATTAAAGAACTTTAATGGTAAAAGAGTATTATTAATTGATGATGATCCATATGTATCATATAAAATGGCAAGTATATTAAGTAGGTTTAACTTAGTTGTTGAATGTATTAAAAGTGGTCCAGATGCAATTAATACAATAAAAAGTGGTAAAGAGTATGATTTAATAATAGTAACTGATAATATAAAAGATATGGATTTCATAGAATTTGGAAAAACATTAAGATATCTTGAAAAACTAGTAAAAATGCCACCATTAATTGGATTAATAGTAACTGATGATAAATATTATGTTGATGGTATTTATGATGAATATTTATTAAAACCATTAAATATTAAAAAATTATCTGAGATAATTGAAAAAAGATGTATTTAAAACTTATTTTCTTGAAATGTAGAAGATAAGTTTTTTAAATACAATAATATTATGATATAATTTTTTAGAAAAAGAGGTGATAAAAATGTATGGAGCTATTTATGGTGACATAGTAGGAAGTATATATGAATATAGTCAAACTAAAGAAATAAAAAGTATAAATCCAAAAACATTGATCACAAAAGAATCATTTTATAGTGATGATACAATACTTACAATAGCTATTTTAGACGCAGTTAAAGGTGATAAAAACTATGATAAGTATCTTAGACAGTATATTGATGAATTTAAAGAATATAAGCCTAATTTTACCCCTTATTTTAAATCATCATTTTCACCAAATTTAATGAAATGGAGTAAATCAAATTCAATAGGAACAAGTCATGGTAATGGAGCAATGATGAGAATATCTCCAATTGGCTATATGTTTGATAATGAAAAAGATATAATAGAAGAATCTTTAATGGCCACAAAACCATCTCATAATTCACAAGAAGCAATAAAAAGTGCAACAACAATAGCACTAATGATATATTATTTTAGAAAAGGCTATTCAAAAGAAGAAGTATATAAAATAATGAATTTAAATATAAATTATAATCCTTTTACTAAATTTAATACAACATGCGAAGAAACTATAGGTAATTGCTTATATAGTTTATATATTTCAAATAATTTTGAAGAATCTATTAGAAATACACTATTAATGGGTGGAGATACAGATACTAATTGTGCAATAGTAGGAAGTCTAGCAGAAGCATTATATGGTATTGATGAAAATATAATAAACGAAGTAAATAATAAAATACCAGAAAGATTTATTAGAGTATTAAAAAAGTAGAAAAATGATTTCTTGTTTGTATAAAAAGTTAACCCTAGAATCATTTCCTGTTATTTAAAATTATTTTTATGTATGATTTTAGTGTGGAAGGAGAAATTATGAATCAAGAAAAAATTGGAAAATTTATAGCAAAGTGTCGTAAAGAAAAAAAGATGACACAGCAAGAATTAGCTGAATTACTTGGAGTAACAGATAAATCAATAGGAAATTGGGAGAATGGTAGAAACATGCCTGATTTATCGTTATTTAAACCTTTATGTGATGAATTAGGTATTACAATTAATGAATTATTAAGCGGAGAAAAAATAAGTAAAGAAAAATATCAAGAAAAATTTGAAGAAAATATAGTAAATACAATTGATTATTCAACAAAAAAAATAAATAAATATAATGATATTATAGCTTCATTAATAGTAATATTTGGAATATTTATTATAATATCTGCTATTATGATATTTCCAAGTGAAAGTAGCTGGGGATCAATATATTCAGTATTTGGAAATTGTATTTTTGTAATAGGTATTTCAAAACTAACAAAACACTTAAAATTAATTCATAGATTGATAATAATATTTTTTATATTTATTGTTACCTTAGGTGTATTATTTTTAACCGATTATATAAATGTAAAAAATAATAATCAAGCACCAATGTTTAGAGAAACTACAACATATTTAGGTGGAGATACAGAACTTCTTTATTACGATACAATATTCTATGATGTTATAAAATGTGATGATAAATTTAATATAGTTAAAAACAAAAATTATACTCATGAAGAATTATTTGATTATTGCGATAAACATAAATAATATTTTGGTAGATTTATTTAAAATCTACCTTTTTTATGCTATAATTTTATTGATTTGAAAAGGAAAAATATAATGAAATATAATTTAGTAAAACCAACAAATGATGATATAAAAATATTAATAGAATATAAAAAGAATATTATATATGAATATGCAAAAGATTTATCAAAAGAAGAAGTTGATAAAATAAATAATTATGTAGAAAATAATGTCCCAAAATTATTGAATCAATATTCAATTATAAAAGTAAATAATGAAATAATTGGTTGTCTATTAGTAACTCCCAAAGATGATGGAGTATTAATAGATGAATTATTTTTAGAAGAAAAATATAGAAATAAAGGTATTGGAACAAATATAATAAATAAAGTACTAAAAAATAATAATATTGTATATTTATGGGTATATAAAGATAATATAAAAGCCGTTTCTTTATATAAGAGAATAGGATTTAAAATCATAGAAGAAACAGAATCAAGATATTATATGCAATATAAATAATATAATAATGAATTAATTATAAAAAGAGGTGATTTAAATGCTTCATATTATGAAATTAAAGGAACAATATTTTAATTTTATAAAATACGGTACTAAAGAATATGAAATTCGTTTGAATGACGAAAAAAGAAGAAATATCAAAAAAGATGATTATATTGAATTTCAAAAAGAACCTCTTTTAGAAGAAAAAATCATAGTCAAAGTAGATGATATGATATATTATGATAATTTTTATGTATTACTTAATAGTATTAATATTGAATTACTGGCTGATTCAACTATAAAAAAAGAAGAATTAAATAAAGATTTAGAAAAATTTTATTCGATTGAGAAACAAAAAGAATATGGCGTTGTTGCCATTAAATTACGAAAAGACATTATAATTAACAATTCTAATATAAATAATATTTCTTCTAATAATGAAATATTTAATGTTTTAAAAAATAGTTATTTTGATTTTAATACATGGTTAAATAAAATGAAATCTAATAATGTTGATGTATATTATACCGATATGAATAATAAAATGACATCAATAATGATATTAAAAATAAATGAAACTGATTCACAGCAATTCTTAAAAAAAGGTAATATATTAAAAATTAGAACTATTTTAGTAAATGACAAGAAAAAAGGAATAGGGAAAATGTACTTAAACATTGCTGATAACATTGCTATTTGTAATAATATTGATTATATTTATTTAACTATTAAAAATGATAATAAAGAATTAATAGATTTTATAGAAAAGAATGGATATAAGAAGTATAATCAATATAATGATGAATTTGTATATTATAAGGAGTTAAATGAGTAAAATTTTAATGTCAATTAAACCAGAATATGTAGAAAAAATATTTTCTGGTGAAAAGAAATATGAATATCGTAAAAGATTGTGCAAAAAAAAGATTGATACAATTATCGTATATTCTTCATCTCCAATACAAAAAATTGTAGGAGAATTAAAAATAAAGCAAGTTTTATATGATAAGAAAACTATTATATGGGACAAAACAAATAGATATGGTGGTATAACAAAAAATAAATATGATAAATATTATGAGAATTGTGATTATGCTGTAGCATATGAAATAAAAAAGGCAATATTATATGAT
>JAEEGL014818767.1_pt1 | contig 12693 bp, 9 predicted proteins | sample 9134231 | NCBI WGS metagenome assembly JAEEGL01 (sample SAMN16246548, study PRJNA631951) | gut metagenome | biome: gut microbiome; feature: rumen; material: fiber-attached | host: Bos | place: Iran: Karaj | collected 2018-10 | reverse complement strand
CGATCTTCCGCGGAGATGACGTATATCCCGGAAAACAGGTGATAGCTGCCGGAAAGAGGCTCGGCGCCGGAGACATAGGAGCGCTGGCGGCCATGGGCATTACCGGGATATCCGCGGCATGCCGGCTTAAGGCCGGGATCATCTCTACCGGGGATGAGCTTGTAACGGCAGACACGGTTCCAGGCCCCGGACAGATCAGGGACGTGAATTCTAATATGCTTTCCGCCATAATGGAAGGAGCAGGTGCGGAGCCTGTCTGTTTCGGTATCATAAAGGATAAAGACGAACTGCTTCAGGACTGCCTGAAAAAGGCTGTGTCGGAATGCGATATTGTCCTGATCTCGGGAGGAAGCTCCGTCGGAGAAAGGGACGCTGCCCTTCGGGTGATCGCCTCCGAAGGAGAGGTATTGTTCCACGGGATAGCCATGAAGCCCGGGAAACCGACCATTCTCGGAAAAGTGAACGGCAAACCGGTATTCGGACTTCCGGGACATCCGGCGGCGGCATATTTTACCGCGAGGATATTTGTCCGTGAAGCGCTTGCCGCTCTCAGCGGGGAGATACTTGATTTCCACCCGGTCACTGCTGTGCTGGACGAGAACATAAGCGCCAATCACGGACGGGCGGAATATGTTTCCGTGAGGCTCTGTGAAAAAGAAGGAATACTGACCGCGCATCCTGTCCGCAGCAAGTCGGGACTGATCTGCAGCCTTGCGGAAGCGGACGGGTGGTTTTGTATAGATAAAGACTGTGAAGGACTGCCGGAGGGCAGCGTTATAAAGGTATTTTCAGAAAAGAGGATGTAGTATGAGCTTTCAGTATTTGACTAATATTCCGCTTGAACAGGCAAGAGACGGATACATGTCGTTTCTGGCAGAACATGGGTTTGCCCATAAGACCGAGACCGTTCCGGTAGCAAAGATCTGCGGAATGATAACCGCCGCGCCGATCTATGCGCACATCTGCGCTCCGCATTATAACGCAAGCGCTATGGACGGGATCGCCGTGAAGGCATCCGATACCTTCGGCGCCGGTGAAACGACGCCTGTAACACTGGAGCCGGGACAGTATGTGGTCGTGGATACGGGCGATCCGCTGCCGGAAGGGTGCGATGCCGTAGTAATGATCGAGGATGTCGTGACCCTGGATGAAGGAAAAGTGCGTCTGCATGTTTCCGCAGCTCCCTGGCAGAATATAAGACAGATAGGTGAAGATATCTGCGCAGGTGAAATGATACTTCCGGCATATACCCGCATTACCCCGGCTGCGGCAGGCGCCATGATTGCCGGAGGGGTCCTTAATGCAGAAGTGATCAGTCAGCCGGTGATAGGTATAATCCCGACCGGAGATGAGATCGTAGCACCCAAAGAGGATCCGGAACCCGGAGACATACTTGAGTTCAACTCCACGATCTTTTCGGCAATGGTCACGGAATGGGGAGCAAAGCCGAAAGTCTATCCGATATGTCCGGATCGTAAAGAACTGCTCAGGGAAGCGCTTGACAAGGCCGTAAACGAATGCGATATCGTGCTTATCAACGCGGGCTCATCAGCCGGACGCGAAGATTATTCTCATATGATAATCGAAGAGGCAGGAGAGGTCTTCTGCCACGGAATAGCGATCAAGCCGGGCAAACCGGCGATCCTCGGCGCATGCGGCAGCAAGCCGGTCATTGGCGTGCCGGGATACCCGGTTTCAGGAATAATAGTAGTGGACCAGCTGTTAAAGCCCGTGCTGGATAACTGGTTCAATCAGGCCGGGGGCCATGCGGAGGAGATCAGAGCGGTCCTGAGCCGTCCGGTCATATCCGGATTGAAATACGAAGAATTCGTACGTGTCCGTGTCGGATGCGTAGACGGAAAATATGTGGCTTCACCTCTTAACAGAGGCGCCGGCGTCGTATCCTCATTTATGAAAGCGGACGGAATGATCGCCGTTCCCCAGGATCTGGAGGGCTATGAAGCGGGAAGCGAAGTCACCGTGCGTCTTCTTCGTCCTGAGCATGAACTGAAAAATACGATCGTAGTGATCGGAAGCCACGATCCGCTCATGGACGAGCTTTCGGATCTGATCCATACTGCGGATCCAAGCATGAACCTGAGCTCTTCACACGTAGGTTCAATGGGCGGGATAATGGCCGCCAGAAGAGGGGAAGCCCACCTGGGCGGCGTACATCTGCTTGACGAAGAAGACGGTACCTACAATACTTCCTTTATCCGCAGATACTTCCCGAACGGCGGCGTGCGCCTTGTGGAATGCGTAGGCCGTACACAGGGTCTTATGATACAGAAAGGAAATCCGAAAGGGATACAGGGGATACCGGATCTGCAGAAGGATGGCTTGAGTTATGTAAACCGTCAGAAAGGTTCGGGGACCAGGATCCTTATCGATTATCTTTGCAAGAAAGAGAATATAGATACAGCTAAAATATACGGTTATGACAGAGAGGAATTCACCCATACTTCCGTGGCGGCGCAGATCGCTTCGGGTTCCGCTGACGCCGGAATGGGGATCTACTCCGCGGCAGCGCTTTATGACCTGGATTTCATACCCGTATGTACCGAGCAGTATGACCTGCTGATCCCGGATTACGCCTGGGATACTCCCATGGTCCGCAGGCTTGTCGAAGTCCTGAAGAGCGATGCCTTCCGGAGCCGTCTGGAGGCGCTTGGCGGTTATACCATCGGACATCCGGGAGAAGTAAGGATGCATTTTTGATATTTGTTTAATATAATTTCCACGAGGAGAGGATGCTTTATGAATTACAACGAACTTGCAGATGTTCTGTTCCCCGATATACATACGACCAGGGAAGATATGGAAGAGAGATTCCCCAAAAGGGATCTGCCGGACGGCGCTGTCGTGACTCGTATAGGACCGAGTCCGACCGGCTTCGTGCATCTCGGGAATCTTTACAACGCGCTGATAGGCGAGAGACTGGCGCATCAGTCCGGCGGAGTGATCTTCCTCAGAATTGAAGATACGGACAGCAAAAGAGAAGTTCCGGGCGCGGTCGAGACTGTCATAAACGCCATGTCATATTACGATGTATACTTTGATGAAGGCGCTGTGGTCGACGGAGACAAGGGAACTTACGGTCCCTACAGGCAGAGGCAGCGAAAGGAAATATACCAGACCATCGCGAAATGGATCGTTCAGCAGGGCAAGGCTTATCCGTGCTTCCTCACCGAAGAGGAAGTTGCCGCAATACGCGAGGAACAGACCGCAAACAAGGAAGACATAGGCATCTACGGCAAATATGCCGAGAAGATGAGAAATTTAAGTATTGAAGAAATAAAAGCGAAGACAGAAGCCGGCGAGGAATGGGTATTAAGATACAAAGGCGAACTCAATACCGACCGCATCACAGTCGACGACGCTATCCGCGGCAGGCTTGAGATGCCCAGGAACTTCCTGGATTTCATAATCCTTAAGAGCGATGGGATCCCCACATATCATTTCGCCCATGTCTGCGACGATCATTTTATGCGGACGACGCATGTCATAAGAGGCGAGGAATGGATACCTTCCCTGCCGATACATGTAGAGCTTTTTGATATCCTCGGCTGGGAAAAGCCTTTATACTGCCATACCGCCACGCTCATGAAGATCGACGGAAACAGCAAAAGAAAGCTTTCCAAACGTAAAGATCCCGAACTGGCGCTGGCATATTATCAGGAGGAGGGCATTTCAAAGGATGCCGTCTGGGAGTTCCTGCTGACGATCCTCAATTCCAACTATGAGGAGTGGAGGATGGCGAATCCCGGAGTGGATTATCATGAATTCCCCTATTCACTGGAAAAGATGTCTAATTCCGGAGCACTGGTGGATCTTGACAAGCTGCGCGATGTTTCAAAAAACGTCATCTGCGCCATGACAGCCGAAGAGGTCTATGAAAAATGGTACGGATGGTGCACGCAGTTCAATAAGGAGTTCGCGTCTCTCCTTGAGAAATACAAAGACCGTACTCTGGCGGCGCTGGCTGTCGGCCGGGGCGGAGAGAAGCCCAGGCGTGACCTGGAGACCTGGAAGCAGGCCTGTGAGTTCATGAGCTTCTACTACGACGAGACCTTTAAGATCGAAGATGAAATGCCGGAGCAGTGCGACGCGGAAATGGTAAAAGCATTTTTCAAACGTTATCTTGAGGTGACAGACTATGATGACGATTCGTCCGCATGGTTCGGAAAGGTGAAGGAGCTTACGGAAGAATTCGGTTTCGCCGTAAAGCCGAAGGATTACAAGAAAAATCCCGACGCTTACAAGGGCAGCATAGTGCATGTTACGAATATGCTCCGTGTGGCGCTTACAGGGCGCTCAAACGCTCCGGATATCTGGGAGGTCACCCATGTACTGGGCAGGGAAATGGCTGAAAAACGGCTCCTTAAATGGTGCTGAAAAGACTTTTGAAAACGCGCATGATGATCAAAGATCAATTTTATAAATAAGTATAAGAGGTGTAAAAGGTGCAGAACAGAACACATACTTGCGGAGAATTAAGACTCGCAGATGCCGGAAAAGAAGTAAAGCTTTGCGGATGGTTTGAGAACATAAGGGAGGTCAGCAAGAACCTCGGATTCATGCTGCTGCGTGATTTTTACGGGATCACCCAGGTGGTCATTGAGGACGAAGAGATGATGTCGCAGGTAAAGGGCATCAACTGTGAGTCCACATTGGCGGTTACAGGTATCGTTCGTGAGCGCAGCAATAAAAATAAAAAGATCGAGACCGGAGAGATCGAAGTCGTTCCTTCAAAGATAGAGCTCCTCGGAAACTGCATTTACAACGAGCTTCCGTTCCAGATAAATTTCTCAAAGGATGCCGGAGAGGATACCAGGCTTAAGTACAGATATCTTGACCTTCGTAACCCCGCTGTCAAGGCGAACATGGTCACAAGGAGCAGGATCGTTTCCGAACTGAGAAACCGTATGACCGAGCTTGGCTTCATGGAGATCACGACACCGATCCTCACATGCTCATCGCCCGAGGGCGCCAGAGACTATCTCGTTCCGGCAAGAAATCATCCCGGAAAATTCTACGCGCTCCCCCAGGCCCCGCAGCAGTTCAAGCAGCTCTTAATGGCTTCGGGCTTCGACAGATATTTCCAGATCGCTCCCTGCTTCAGGGATGAGGACGCCAGAGCGGACAGGTCTCCCGGCGAGTTCTATCAGCTCGATATGGAAATGGCTTTCGCTGATCAGGAAGACGTTTTCGCTGTACTTGAGGAAGTTCTGCCGCCTGTATTTTCAAAATACGGAAAATATAAGGAGGCTTCTCAGGCTCCGTTCGTGAGGATCCCCTACCTTGAGGCAATGGAAAAATACGGTTCGGACAAGCCGGATCTCCGTATCCCGCTTATCATACAGGATGCAACAGAACTGCTTACCGCCAATGAGTTCGGACCGTTTAACGGAAATACCGTAAAAGCGATCGTGGCAAATGATTTCACCGGTACAAGAAAGCAGATCGACGCTATGTGCGCGAAAGTTGAGGTCGAGTCAGGAGAAAAGGCTTACTGGTTCCGTCTGGATGAGAAAGGCGAGCTCGTGGGCGGCGTGAGCAAATTCATTGCTCCCGTCAAGGATGAGGTCGTTGCGGCCCTTGGACTTAAGCCTGGCGATTTCGTAGGTCTTACCGCAGGAAAGGCTGCAGTTAAGGCTGCCGGCGTTCTCAGAAAACAGATCGGATATACTTTCGATCAGTATATGAAGAAGGAATGCTATGAATTCTGCTGGATCGTAGACTTCCCGATGTATGAGATCGGGGAGGAATCCGGAGAGCTGGAGTTCTGCCACAATCCGTTCTCGATGCCGCAGGGAGGTATGGAAGCGCTTGAAAACAAGGATCCGCTGGAGATACTTGCTTACCAGTATGACCTGGTCTGCAATGGCGTGGAGCTTTCTTCCGGCGCGGTCAGAAACCATTCTCCTGAGATCATGGTAAAGGCTTTTGAGCTTGTAGGGCTTGGCGAGGATGATGTCAAGGCCAAATTCCCGGCAATGTATAATGCGTTCTGTTACGGTGCTCCGCCGCATGCGGGTATCGCGCCGGGCGTGGACAGAATGGTGATGCTGATGCTGGGCGAAGACAGCATCAGAGAGGTCATTCCGTTCCCGATGAACAAGAATGCGCAGGATGTGATGATGGGCGCTCCGGCGGAAGTAGATCAGAAGCAGCTTGACGAGGTGCATATCGCGCTGAAGCTGCCGAAAACCGAGGAATAACGCCGCGCTGCCGTTTGCAGATTGGAATGTATGCTTTTCAAACCCGAACGGCAGTTAGCAGATATATTCTGACGCACGCGGAGTTCCGGAGTCAGCGCCTTGGTTTTAGCGGTAGAAAAGAGCCTTAGAGCCTGGGCCGCGGAAGCCCGTCGCCGTCAGAACAGACATCACTGACCGCTGTGGTCGATTTGAAAAGAATAGGTTTAAAGGAGTAGAGTATGAATGCCATATTTCACAGAACGAGTGTAAGGCGGTATACGCAGGAGGCGGTCAGCGCCGAGCAGATCGAGCTGATGCTTAAAGCGGCCATGGCCGCTCCGTCGGCGCATAACCAGCAGCCATGGGAATACTATGTCGTGACGGATAAAGCAAAGATAGAAGAGCTTTCGCATTCCACACCGTATACGGACTTCAGCGCTGAGGCGCCGTTAGTCTTTGTCGCATGCTCCAGACTGGACAGCCCTGTCCCGGGTTATGTGAATATCGACATGTCGGCATCGGTCGAAAACCTGCTTCTGGAAGCGGACGAGCTTGGGCTTGGCGCATGCTGGATGGGCATCGCTCCGCACGAAGACAGAATGGACTGTGTGAATAAAGTCATAGATATTGAAAAAGGACTTACAGCATTCGCACTCATAGCTGTCGGTCATCCGCTTAAGGAAAAACAGCAGCAGGACAGATTCGATCCTGCGAGAGTCCATTATATTAAATAAACCGGGGAATAAAGCTGCTTTCCCTCACGTATATAAATACTGATTTAGGGTCATGAAAACGTGATCCGGAGGCTTGAACAGATGCATAAAGAATTTTTAATGGGCAACGAAGCGATAGCCCTCGGGGCTCTCGCGGCAGGAGTGAATCTGGTATGCGGCTATCCCGGAACTCCTTCCACGGAAGTGCTGGAAACAGTCGCAAAGAAAAACACCGGTAATGTATATGTAGAATGGTCGGTCAACGAAAAAGCGGCTATGGAAGTGGCCGCCGGTGCGGCGTATTCCGGTGCAAGAGTCATGGTGACGATGAAGCAGATGGGGCTGAATGTAGCGTCAGATCCGCTGATGTGCCTGGAATACATAGGCGTTAAAGGCGGAATGATAGTACTCGTCGCGGACGACCCGGGGCCAATATCGTCACAGACCGAACAGGATACCAGGCATTTCGCGGCCTTTTCAAAGATACCCTGTTTCGACCCCTCTTCGGCTCAGGAAGCTTACGACATGATGTCCGAGGCTTTCGGGCTTTCGGAAAGGTACAATACGCCTGTATTTATGCGCTCGACCACGAGAGTCAGCCACGGATATGCCTCTATCGACGTTAAGGATCCCGAAGAATATACCGTAAACAAGCCGGAAGGCTTTGTTAAAGATACGAACAGATGGGTCATTTTCCCGAAGCTTTCCAACGCCAATCATAAAAAGATCACGGCAAGGAACGAAGAGCTTTCGGATGTGTTCTCGCTTTACGGAAGGAACCGGATCTTTCAGGAAAGAGGTCGCGCCATTACTGCTGAAAAGATCGCACATAAAGGCATTGCCGCGGGCGGGATCAGCTTTACCTACGCAATGGAAGCCAGACAGGAGCTCGGAGAGGCGAGACTTTTCAAGGTTTCCACTCCTTATCCTTTCCCGGAGAAAAAAGCCGTGGAATTCCTTGAGGGACTTGATGAAGTCCTCTGCATGGAAGAACTGGACCCGGTCATCGAAGACGGACTTATTTATGTCTGCGGAAAATACGGACTGAAGACAAAGATACTGGGAAAGCATACGGGACATTCGCCGTCAGCAGGCGAGCTGAGCCGCGATACGGCGCTGGATATGCTTGCGGACTTCATTGATGTAAAAAGAAAAAAACCGGAGGAGAAAGAGCTTCCTTCTCTGCCGGTACGCCCGCCGGTGCTTTGCGCCGGATGTCCGCACAGAGCTTCGTTTTACGCTGTTAAGCAGGCAATGAAAGGCAGGAAATGCATTTTTGCCGGAGATATAGGCTGCTATACCCTCGGGAACGCTCAGCCTCTCGACATGGTCGACACCTGTCTCTGCATGGGTGCGGGGCTCGGAATAGCTCAGGGCGTGGGGCACATGGATCCCGATACAAAATGTTTTGCTTTCGCAGGTGATTCCACCTTTTTTGCCTCGGCCATACCGGGAGTCATAAACGCTGTGTACAATCAGGCCGAAATGACGCTTGTGGTGCTGGATAACTCCACAACGGCCATGACAGGCCATCAGCCGCATCCCGGCACCGGACGTACGATGATGGGACAGGTCGTGGATAAAGTGAACATAGACGCGGTACTGCGCGGCTGCGGGCTTACCTTCGTGGAGCATGTAAACCCGATGGACTATGAAAAAGCTGTCGAAACGGTGAAAAGAGCAGCTGACGAGCCGGGCGTAAAAGCGATAATATTCGAGTATCCATGCGTCGCCATAGTCAGACCGGATAAACCGATGCATGTTGACGAACTTACCTGCATAGGATGCAAAAAATGCATAAAAGAGATCGGCTGCCCCGCGCTGAGCATGAAGGACGGTAAAGCCGTCATTGATGAAAGCCAGTGCACGGGCTGCACGCTTTGCAGTCAGATATGTCCGATGGATGCGATAAAAAAGCCGGAAGTTTCCGGGGATAAAGCCGGTGCAGCGGATAATGCACAGAAGACGGGAGGCGCCAATGAATAAGAACATTGTTTTATGCGGCGTCGGCGGTCAGGGAACGGTGCTGGCGTCAAAGCTGATCTCTGCTGCCGCGATGGCTGAGGATCTGCCCGTAATGAGCGCCGAGACCATCGGAATGGCACAAAGGGGCGGAAGCGTGTTTTCACACCTTCGCATCGGAGATGACATTTACAGTCCGATGATCGCCAAAGGGACGGCAGACATCATACTGGGTTTTGAACCCGGAGAAACGGTGCGCATGCTGCCGTATTTAAAACCTGACGGGCAGGTCATCGTAAGCAGCCGTGAGGTGATGCCTGTAACGGCGTCGCTTACGGGAGGCAGCTACAGCGGTGCGGAGATGATCGATTATCTTCAAAAGAACGTGGAGAACCTTTTCGTGATAGATACGGATAAAGCCGTCAGGGAACTCGGATCCGCAAAAGTCCTTAATATAATAATGCTGGGGGCGGCTATTTCGAGCGGCGCTCTCGGACTTTCAAAAGAAGCTGTAAAAAACGCTATTATCGATAAGGTACCCGAAAGGTTCCATGAACTCAATTTCAGAGCGCTTGAATATTACGGAGGCAGATAAAGGAGTAGCATAATGCAGATATCAGAGAGACAGATCGAGCTGGTAAATAAACAGATAAACGCTTTGGTGAACGCCGGGAGTTTTTACGGCAAAAAGCTTGAAGAGGCAGGGATCTCGGGAATAAAGGATCAGGCGGATTTTGAAGCCTTACCGTTCTCGGAAAAAAGTGACCTGAGAGAGGCTTATCCTCTCGGACTCATGACCGCCCCGGAGGAGGATATCGTCAGGATCCATTCATCATCAGGTACAACGGGCCTTCCCGTAATTATTCCTTATACAGCGAAGGACGTTGACGACTGGGCGATCATGTTCGCCAGATGCTATGAGTTTGCAGGCATTACAAAAAAGGACAGGATACAGATCACACCGGGATACGGACTCTGGACGGCCGGGATCGGTTTTCAGAACGGAGCCGAAAAACTGGGTGCGATGGTCGTGCCGATGGGACCGGGAAATACGGAGAAACAGCTGCAGATGATGCAGGATATGGAAACGACGGTCCTCTGCTCGACATCTTCCTATGCGCTGCTTCTGGCTGAGGAAATAGAAAAACGCGGGATCCAGAAAAAGATAAAGCTTAAAAAAGGCGTTATCGGCTCCGAAAGATGGGGAGAGAAGATGCGCAAAAGGATACAGGATATCCTGGGGATCGAGCTTTATGACATCTACGGTCTTACGGAAGTTTACGGTCCCGGCATCGGGATAAACTGCAAGTACGATACGGGGATGCATTACTGGGATGATTATCTTTATATCGAGATCATCGACCCTGTTACACTGAAGCCTCTGCCCGACGGAGAGTGGGGGGAGATAGTAATAACGACGCTGGTAAAGGAGGGAGCTCCGCTCATCCGCTACCGTACTCATGATCTGAGCCGGATCATTCCGGGAGAATGCCCGTGCGGCAGCCGCTATCCGAGACTGGATACGATCATGGGACGTACCGACGATATGATGAAGATAAAGGGCGTGAATGTATTCCCGAGCCAGATAGAAGAGATCCTTAAGGAGTTCCCGGAAGTATCCAGCGAATACCAGATCCGTATTTCGCATCTGGAAGGCAAGGATACGATGCGTCTTTATATCGAGACAGACGGTACAGTGGATTTTGCCGATCTGTGCGACCGCGTTGCGGCAAGAGTGAAGAGCAGGATAGGATTTACACCGCTGGTCAAGGTCGTTGAGATAGGGCTTCTGCCGCGAAGCGAAAAGAAGACCAGGAGAGTCATCGACGAACGTTATGAATGATCTGCAGAAGAGGATCTGCAATACCGCCCGGAAAGCAATTACTGCTCCGGGCGGTATTTTCTGTTTTTATTTCATATCTGATACAAAATTTACTGCAAACAAGTATTTTGAGTAACCGCACAGACAAAAACAGATACTTGCAGCGGTAATTGTTTATAACGTATATGATAAAATGATTATATCTCCCCACAATTCAATATCACATTAACAAGAATAAGTACTTTAGAAAATGGGATCTTGAACTATGAAGATAAATAATGAGCTATATGTTTATATGCAATTTCTGCGCGACAGGATCACCGAGCTTCGAATCAAATGCGGCGTTTCCGAGAGTCAGATGAGCGTAGAGCTTTGTTACAGCAAAGGGTATATTCAGTCGATTACATCAGGGAGGACGATGCCGTCAATGGAAGGCTTTTTAAATATTTGTGATTACTGTAATATCACACCGCAGGCTTTCTGGGAAACCTGCATGGAATCCGAAGAGGACGACAATCTGCGCAGACTTTTATTATATGCAAAAGAGCTTTCAAAAGAGAAACTGAATACATTGATAACGGTTGCCAGGGATATGAGCGAATAATAGGGGCAATAAGATTAATATTTCCGCCGTTATAATTAACATTTCATATCTTTCATTTATCTTAAGCAGTATATCTGAGTTATAAAAATCCATTGATTCTTGGCTCTTCTTCAGGACCATTCCTGTGTTTGTTTGCCGTCCCGTAAAATGCACCTCTTAACACGGGGCGGCACCGATACGATACGTGTCACATCTTTAATATCAAAAAATATCTTTCATATTCAAAGAAGCCTGAATATGATCATTTTTATTGCTCTGTTTTGATTCAGCGTATATGATATCTGTATGAAGAAAAAGAGAGTCTTAATGTTATTAATGCTGATCATTGTGCTCGCAGTGATCTGGGGGCATTCATGTATGCCGCCGGATATGTCCGGGAAAGAAAGCTCATGGGTCATGAATATTATCCGTCCGGTGCTTGGTGCTCTGATCGGGGATGATAATGTAACGATGCTTCTGGTGCGTAAGCTGGGGCATTTTACGGAATATCTGATCCTGGGCGCCGTGCTTTTTATTAATCTTATGCTCAGACCGGACGACCCCTGCATCGATCCCAAAATGGGAATGAAGCCGGAACATTCGAAGAAAAAGATCTTTGGCCGTGCGATGCTATTTGCTTTTCCGGCTGCTGTTATAGATGAAACGATCCAGATCTTTTCCGGCAGAGGGCCCGCGGTCGCTGACGTCTGGATCGATATAGCCGGTGCAGCTTCAGGTGCGGGGATAGCATGCCTCTTATATATGCTGAGGCATCATAATGAGAAAATTCCGAAATAATGCAGTTTATGCTGAAAAGTATCGTAAGTATGGCTTTTTATTGATGGAAAAAAACCATACTCATGTTATAATTATTTAAAAGCAGTCAGACATAGAGATGACGACATGAATTGATGACATCGTATGCAGAGACGGGACCATGTCGGAATATAAGAACGGGGCTGTCGCATTAGTCAGTTTTTTAATGAGACGACTTTACGCGGCAGCCTTTTTGAGCGCATTGCGCACGGTGAATTAATAACGAAGACAGGAGGAACGTTCCCCTGACTTCATACGAAAGACGGAAAACATATATGAATATTGTCCTGCATCAGCCGGAGATCCCGCAGAACGCGGGAAATATAGCAAGAACATGCGCCTGTACAGGCTCGTCGCTGCACCTTATAAGGCCGCTCGGTTTCAGACTGGGCGAGAAGCATTTAAAAAGGGCGGGGCTGGATTACTGGGATAAGCTTGACGTGCATGTTTATGACAGCTTCGAAGATTTTCTCGAAAAGAATCCGGGCGCAAAAATATTTATGGCTACGACCAAAGGGCCGCAAAAATATACCGACGTAAGCTACGGACCTGATGATTTTATCATGTTCGGAAAAGAGTCGGCGGGTATTCCGGAGG
>JAEEGL013500666.1_pt1 | contig 12693 bp, 21 predicted proteins | sample 9134231 | NCBI WGS metagenome assembly JAEEGL01 (sample SAMN16246548, study PRJNA631951) | gut metagenome | biome: gut microbiome; feature: rumen; material: fiber-attached | host: Bos | place: Iran: Karaj | collected 2018-10 | reverse complement strand
CGCCATATATAGCGAGTATGCCACCGGGTCAAAATCCGCAGATACGCCGTCCCAACCTGCGGCATGAGGGAGTATCCTCATCGCTGTTTCGAGCTCCTTTTCTTGCCAAAAAGTGAGCCCCGCTTCGTTAATTGCTGCCATATCGTTTCTTTTTCAGTTAAATTCTTTAACGGTTATCCCATTCCTCTTATGCCCAATTTTTGAATTTTTCGACATCTCTGTTCGCCTTGGTGTAAGTTACCCCCTTCTTGTAATCGTAAGGCTTCAACGCGTTTTTCTTGGAGAAGTGGGGCTTCTTGATCCTCAACTCAGTACGTTCGTAGTCAAAGGCAAATATACCAAGAAGTTTCCACACGAGGGCAAGCCACTCTGGGTGGTTGTCCGTGAGCCGTTCCCAGTTGCTAATTTCGTAATCGGGGATAAGCAATGCGTTGATCGGAATAAGTTTGTAACCGTGATTGGCAGCATACATGTTCCACTCGTTCGCTACGTTGATGACAAGGCTGACAATCTCCCATTCGGAGAAGGCACGCCCGCAAAAACCGTCGGCCTCCAAGCACTCACGCAAATCAGCCCAATAGTCGCCGGAACGGTTATACCATTGGAGATAATAAAGGAGACAGTTCGACAGGGTGAAACCTTTGTCGAAACCATAGTTGGGGCGATAGAACGATTTTTCTTCCATAATGAATTTCTTTGATACGATGCAAAGATATGGAAAAATAATGAGAAATCAAAATTGTACCCGGGCAGGGAATCGAACCCTGATTTTAGGTTTAGGAAACCCACGTTCTATCCATTGAACTACCCAGGCAATGTTATTTATAAATATTCTTCTTTTGCCTTTTCGTACTCCTCTAATTGCTTTTCTGAACCGACAATATCCGAAATAACTTTGTAAGCAAGGAACTTAACTCCCGTCCGATGGCAAACTTGTGCAACGGCGGCAGCTTCCATATCCACGGCTACGGCGCAACTGTCAATGTCTTCAATCATCTTGACTTCTTCCATCGTCTCAGCGAATTTATCGGATGTGGCGATAGACTCGCAAAGGCACGGGAACTCTTCGAAGTACTTCAGCATGCACTCGTCAATCATAGGGCTCATGGCACACTCATAGAAAAGTGGCTCTCCCTGCACCTGTCCTCTGAGGTTGGGCTCTCCGCACCATACGTCCCAATAGAAGACTCGCTTTGGACAAACAAGTTTGCCTCTTATGCCGGGGATAAGCCCGCCGGCCAGACCGAACGACACCACATAGTCAGGTGAGAACCCTTCTATTACCAACTGCGTTGTTATGGCAGCATTAACTTTGCCTACCCCTGACTTTACAACGTAATAGTATGTGTTGCTCGGCAGCTTTTCAGCAATCTGCCTCAGTTTAACGAGCTCTTCTTCGGTTGCCCCTATGAATGCTATCTTAATCTTGTCTTCCATCTCCTACCCAAGAATGTCATATCCGGTTTCCAACGTTTTCAATGTTTCTGTTGACGTTGGATAGTACTCAGGATTTGCACTCCTCGTGTATATGTATCTATCAAGGATCAGCTCAAACCTCAAATCCGGATGCTTCCGAACAATATCGGACAGGACTGCCAATATTTCGAGATTCTTTATATACGTGTTTTCTTCGTCTTCTCCAAACGGCAACGGTTCTTTGTTGGAACGCTCTATACGAATTCTTGCTTCTTTGGTTTCGTGTGTTTCTGCCATAGTTGTAATTTTCACAAATATACAACTAATTTCGGATTAGCATATCACGTTATATGATACCTCTTGCGTCCTGAACTTACCGGGATACCTCTTTTCGAGGTAATCAACGATTTCGCTTTCATCGAACCAATTGAAAGTACACCCTTCAAGAACTTCGTTGTTGGTTAGTTCGGTGTTGTCGTAATCGTCCTGTACTGCCGATATCAAACTCCAAAGTTTTTTACCCTTGTATTTCTCTATATACGGCAGGAAGTCAATCTTGTCGAGGATTTCTTTCTGGACTCCCGATGCGTAGTCCCAATCTAATTCTTTCTCCATATAGCAAATATAACAAAAAACCGCAAGACTTCAAAATCTTGCGGTTGCCAAATTATTTACGTGCTCTTTCAATCCATTGTTTGCCCTTATCAAATGCCATGTCGTACATTTTTTTCAGCATTTTTTTCACGTTCTTACGTGTCTCAGGATCAAACTTGTCCCCATAATTGGGCAGGAGATGCGTTTCCAATTTGGAAATTGTCTCTCCCAGGACTTTTTCCTCGTATGTCATAGTGTGAGAATTTATCGTCTTGAGTTCATTCTGACTTGCCACTGAGCCATATGCTGTGCCTGGCTTGCGGTTTCTTCCAATGAACTTTCGATTTTATAGAGATTCCAACTAAGGTCTTTCAGGAGGTCGGCAAGGTCTTGATCGTCAGGGTCTTCTGTCCAATAGCCCCTCATATTCGCCTTTATGTAAACGCCATCCTGCTTCTCAACGCCGTTCTCGGCATCTTCCTCAACTCCGTCAATGTATATCTTGAACTGTTGAAGCGACTGCCTTAACTGCTCGCACTTCTCAGCGAGTTCGGTATAGTTTATGGTATAATCGTCGGCGGGGTTCCTAAGTCCCAAGCCTTCCAAATCGCCGCCGTTCAAGCCGAACACAGCCTCATGAATAGCGTTTTTTATATCTGATTCTTTGACTTTTATCGTATTTGCCATAATAGCCGTATTTCCATATAAATATCATGGCGGCTATTCTTTAGCCCAATATCCGTACAAAGATTTTGAACCGCTGTCCCAAATATCGTAGTATTTTCCGTCAACACCGCACACGACGTGGCTCGATACGTTGAACACGTACGTACCTTTCTGATGGGACTTCATAAAGCCGGACACGGTGGGACGTTTCTCGCCTTTCTTGGGGCTCGTGGGAACCCATACGAAACCGTTCGCAGTAAGCACGTCGCTTATGCACTCTCTCGATTCCGGTGCCTCCTGCAGTTTCAGGGCGCTGTCGTACAGTTTGGCGAGAGATTGCTTCCAAGTGCAGTTCAATGCCTTAGACACCGCACGAATACCGCAGTCTCCGCAAATATGGTCGTTCGGCTGATAGTACTCGAAGTTATCGAACCATACCTGAATCTTCTTCTTTCCTACCTTGACAAATCTGATTGGTGCCTTCATAACTAAATGAGTTTCATAACTTTTTCTTCGTTGAGCATGACACCGAAAATCACCTTCGGCTGTTCCTCAACAACCGACGCGTCAATCAGATAAGGGCGGCTTTTTCCAAGCGGAGTTTCCGCAAGATACGACTTATATATTTCGAGAGCCCGCTCAGAAGTCGGGAAATGTTCGTCCGTCTCGATAAGCATCTCTCCCCAAGAAGGGTTGCTGCATTTGTAAAGAATGAGCGTAGTGGGTGTCATCATAACTAATTGCCTTTATCAATGCAAATATAAGAATAAAATTCGGAATTTCCAAATCATGTTCACTAAAAAACCGATGTTCACAAATAGTGAACATCGGCAATTTGGTGAACATCGGGCATTACAGGCTGGGCTTCCATCTTGTCTTCCTCAGGCATACCCTCAGAATTACGAAGCCTTTCTTTCAGTAGCGTCTTTCGTTTATACGACACGGCGTTCGCTATCCCAATATCAATCATACGCCTCTGTCCGATTATAACACAAATGTTTTTAGCCCTTGTTATCGCAGTGTAAATAAGGTTACGCTGCATCATTATCTTATTGGCGTAAGTGATTGGTATTACGACGATTGGATACTCGGAGCCCTGCGATTTATGTATCGTCATTGCATAGGCGAGAGACAGTTCCTCCAAGTCAGGATACGTGTATTCGACAACTCTTTCATCGAACCTTACGTACACTATCTTCTGCTCGAGATATATGCTGTCAATAAATCCGCTGTCGCCGTTGAACACTTCCTTATCGTAGTTGTTCACCGTCTGTATCACCTTGTCTCCGACACGGAACACATGTTTACCGTATTTGACTTCTGTGCCAACCGGATTGATTGCCTTTTGCAACTCCACGTTCAGGCTGTCAACACCTACCGAGCATTTCTTCATTGGTGTAAGAACTTGGATATCAACGGGTTTGCAGTTATATTTGGCAGGAAGCCTGTTTACCACAAGATCAACAGTCTCGGCCAATATGTCATCATCCCTTTTCAGGAAGAAGAAGTCTGAATCCGGCTTGTTGCTTACCACAATGTCGTATCCGTCCTTTACGTTATGGGCGTTCCATATTATATTTGAGCCTTCCGCCTGACGGAATATCTTATCAAGTTTCACTACGGGTAACACGCCTGAATCAATGCAATCCCTGAGAACGTTGCCTGAGCCTATACATGGCAGTTGGTCTATGTCGCCTACCATAATAAACTTCATTCTCCGTGGTATCGCCCTTACCAACGTATCCATGAGCATAAGGTTAACCATACTCATTTCATCTACGATTAGCACGTCGCCGGGAAGGGGGTTATATTGTCCGTACGTACAGCCCAACGCAGGGTTGTATTCCAACAGCCTGTGTATGGTGCTTGCTTGCCGGCCGGTGAGTTCGCTCATTCTCTTTGCCGCCTTTCCCGTCGGAGCCGCACACATTATAGAGAGTCCCATTGAAGACAGGAGTTCGATAATGCCCTTGATTACGGTAGTCTTTCCCGTGCCAGGACCGCCTGTAAGAATCATGACGTTCTTTTCGAGGGCGGTTTCAATTGCCTTCAATTGGTTCCCCTCGTAATGGTAGCCTGTCTTTGCTTCCAACTCTTCTGCGGTTATCTTGGAGAACCTGGTCATTGGACAGTACGTAGCGAGAGACTTCAGTTTGTCCGCCACGTTCACCTCGGCATCGTATAGATATTTGAGATATAAGCAGTCGTACCTATCCTCGACAAGAGTGCCTTCGTCAAGCATTGCACTTACGTTATCCTCAACCACCTCGTCATCAATCTCCAACATGACGCCTGTGTGCCTCGTAACGTCGTCAAGCCTGCAATAGGTGTCTCCGTCCTCGCACATTTCAGCCATCTTGTACATAATTCCGGCTTTCACACGCTTCGGATCGTCCATTTCTATACCGACGTTCAAGGCGATGTTATCTGCGGTTTTGAAACCAATGCCCTCAATTTGGGTGAGCCTGTACGGATTATCTTTTATAATGCCTATCGCCTCATCGCCAAACATCCGATATATCTTAATGATAAGCCTTGTGCCGATATTGTAATGCTTAAGGAATATCATAAGGTTTCGGATAGCCTGTTGCTTGACCCACGACTCAGCAATCTCAGTCGCCCGCTTGTCTCCGATACCGGGAACCTCTTTCAGCCTTTCGGGGGTTTCGTCGAGAATCTTGAAACTGTCTGTTCCGAACGTCTGAACTATCTTCTTAGCGTAAATCGGGCCAATGCCCTTTATCATGCCGCTGGATAGATACCCCTCGATACCGATCAACGACTTAGGCAACTCCTCTTCCCATTCGCTTGCAACAAATTGTAGCCCGTATTTTGACTTCTCCCATTCACCTTCGGCTTTGATTGTCATGCCGGGCGTAGGTTCAAGCATTTTAATACGGACTGTTATGATACCAAGTGATCCTTCGGGGATTGCCTTAATGATTGAAAATCCGCTTTCCGGGTCGTGGTATTGTACCTGATTTATTGTGCAAACGATAGATTCCATAGTGACGCAAATATACAAAAAATGCCCGTGAGTGTGTTCACGGGCAATGTTCTGATATATGTCGATTTACAGGATAGTCCAGATTTCCATCATCTTCCTGAAATCTTCGTTCTTTATCTTCGTGTAACCTTTGTCTCCGAAAGAAGTTCCCCAACTGTTCCTGATAATGAAGCCCTCCTCATCATATCCGACAATGGAAATTGCGTGATAACCTTGCAGGCTATCTCCCGGAAGCTGTTTCCAAAACTCAGGGCTGCTGTTGTACACGGGCAGAGCACCAACGCAAGGTCCGTTCATAACCAATGCGTACTTCAACAGCATATTGGACCTCACCAACGAATATTCACCGATTTTCAGGTTGCCTTTCTTTGAGGATACGCCGTGGTGACGAAGGTATGCGAACGCTTCCTTGAACGTCATTCCCTCTTCCTGCGTTTCCTTGCAAGAATATATTTCCTCGTAGTCTATTCCGTTGTTGCTCTTGCTGCCGGTTTCAAGGTTCTCTCTCCAATTGAGGAATGCGGATACACTGCAAGGAACACAAATTGGACGTGATCCCTGATCCAAAATCCTTGGGAGGAACTGCTTGTACGAATATTTCTTTGGGAGCGGCTTGCTTTCGTTTACTGAGAAGATATGCTCGCTTCCGTCAAATTCAGACGCCCTATAACCAAGTACTACCATATATTATTCCTCCTCTGGTTTTACTATTCTCTTTGTTATTTTGTACAGCGTATCAACAGGGGTGAGGATATAGATAAGTTCGTCGTCCTCCTCAAGCGTCTTGATGAAAGCGTATCTGTTGATAGTGGCGCCCGTCTCGTTATCAACGTAAACGGTAGAGAGCCAATCGTCCAGATCCCTTGACAGGGCGTCAACCAAACAGATTGAGTCGAGTTGGTGGTTGGTTATTGTCATCGTGTATCCGTACATTGCGGGTGTACCGAGGTTTGCATCGGTTTGCTGCTGTTGCTGTTTGTTGAAACACTTGAACAGCCCGCATGAGCATACGCACATACCGACGACGAGTGAAATAACAAATTTAATGAGTCCGTTTTTCATAAAATTCACGTTTATTATAAATACCGGTGGCGGCGTTCATGAAACACGTTCCCATTCCCATTCGCCGTTTATTTCAAACGCTTCGAGAGGAGACTTTACGTCGATGAATACCTTTCGCTCAGTTTTATCATCGTACACCAAGTATCCGTGTGTGAAATGCACTTTGTCTTTTGTTACCTTGACGGTGGAATACACGTCGGGGTAAGAGTCCTTGAACTTAGTCATTACTCAATATTTTTACAAATATACATAGAAAACAGGGTGACAAAAACTATTTATGGGTATGAAAAAATTGATAGAAATGTTGAAACAATGGTTTGCTTCCCTCTTTAAAAAGAACGACGAAAACGTTGAAACGCCTGATACCGCAGGAAGTACGGATACTAACGTCGCCATAATCGAAGAGCCTGTTAACGAAGGCAACGACACTCAGGTAGATGAGCCTATAAATGAGCCAAATGATGAGCCCATAAATGAGCCCAATAACGACCCCGTTCCTGAACACAAGAATTGGAAGTACGTCATACTCCTTGATAACGGGCACGCTTCAACCACGCCCGGCAAGAGGAGCCCTATGGACAAAGAAATACCTCAGTTCTTCGAATACGAATTCAACAGGGATATCGTCAGAAGGCTTTGCGATAAGTTGGACGATTGGGGAATGAAGTTCGAAGTTATAGTTCCTGAGAAAGACGTGGATGTATCCCTGTCCACAAGGGCGTCGAGGGCAAACAAACTGTGCAATCTATATGGGGTTGAGAACTGCATATTCCTGTCAATACACGCTAACGCCGCAGGCAACGGTAAAGAGTGGATGAATGGAAGGGGCTGGTGCTGCTATACTTCAAAAGGCGAAACGGAATCAGACGTATATGCGGAAATGTTTATGCGAGAGGCGAAAAAAGTCCTCGAGCCATACGGAATGACTATCAGAAAATATTCAAGCCACAAGTTCTCTTGGGAAGAAAACTTTACGGTTCTCGTGAAGACAAGGTGCCCTGCAATATTGACGGAAAACCTGTTCTACGATAACAAGGACGAAGTTAAGTTCCTGCAATCAGAAGAAGGGCGTGAGGCTATCACACGAATTCACATGAACGCAATACTTAATATACAAAACGGAGCAGTTTAACTGCCCCGTTTTTTTTCGTTGAGAGGGTTCAAATCGCTCCGATACCACTCTATGAAACGTGCTATTCCATCGTGCAACTGCACCGATGGCTTGTATCCCACTTCGGTTTCTATTTTCGTCGTGTCGGCGTTTGTCTGATACACGTCGCCCGGTTGCATTGGAAGGAACTCTTTCTTAGCCTCGGTTCCGAGAGCCTGCTCCATCTCTGAGATAAAATCCATTAACTTAACCGGATGAGAGCATCCAATGTTATAGATACGGTATTTAACTCCGTCCTTGTTCGGGGTAGGCTCGTGATCAAGACAGGCTATCGTGCCGTTAACAATGTCGTCAATGTACGTGAAATCACGTATCATGTCTCCGTGGTTGAACACCTTGATAGTATCGCCATTTGATATTGCTTTCGCAAACAGCATAGGTGCCATATCAGGACGCCCCCACGGGCCATATACCGTAAAATACCTAAGTCCGGTCATTGCAATTCCGTAAAGTTTGCAATAACTGTGAGCCATAAGTTCGTTGGACTTCTTAGTGGCTGCGTACAGAGAGACAGGACTGTCAGCCTTGTCGTCTTCGTTGTATGGAACAGTATTGTTCATTCCATAAACACTCGAAGAAGACGCAAAGACAAGATGCTTTACCCCGTAATTACGGCAGGCTTCAAGAATGTTCATGAATCCGACAAGGTTGCTATTCAGATACACGTAGGGGTTGGTGATGCTGTACCGAACCCCCGCTTGCGCAGCAAGATTTACAACCTTGTCAAACTTCTCGGAAGCGAATAGCGAATCTAAGACGTACTTGTTAGTAATGTCCATTCTACGGACATCCAACTTCATCGCACTCACACGGGCTTCTTTGAGACGAACGTCATAATAGCCGTTGAAATCGTCAATGCCGATAACTTCGTCCCCACGTTCCCGTAGAGAGTACATGAGTTTTGAGCCTATGAATCCTGCAGCCCCTGTTACAAGTATCTTCATGCGTTACACGATTTTAACGTATACCCCGTAGCCGTACCAGAGCGTGTCCTCTAAGTCACGTTCGTTTTTGCACATATATTTTTCGAGGTATCTATTCACGTTTTCCTTGTGGATAATGGCGCTGCCGTTGTCAAAGTCAATGCTGTCCGATGTACCGGCGAGCCCGTCACGAAAATCCAAGTCAGTCTTGACGGCTTCCTTGAATGCGTCGAGTGTGAATGTTTTTGCCATATTACGTTATCCTTTGAGTTCCTTGTATTTGGCCATAATATCCGTCTTGTACGACATAGGATGGTTATGGTTCCAGATCTGCAACGCACGATCAAAATCATGGGATTTGTTGTGGTAGTCCTGAACTATCTTGAATATTTCAATTGATTTCTCTCGGCTGTACCGATCATTGTAAGTATACAACTTTTCCTCCGGAGCGTTGTTCATGGCGAGGATACGGTTGGCTTCACGAACCATAATGGGGTGAATCTGAAGCACGCCGACGGCTTTACCGCTGTCGCCGATACAATCCTCGGCGCCCTTGCTCTCCTTCCAAATGACAGCCTCGATGAAAAGGTCCCATTCGTTGAGAACCGTTTCAATCTCAGGGGTAATCACTTCGGCTATTTCCTCAGCCTCCGGTACGGTTTCCGTTTCGAACTTGTACTCTCTGTTGGAATACGCAAGCGACGCAATAGCGAACGCTGCCACAAAAGTCAAAAAAGTTTTCATATATTCAGCACATTAAAGTTTATGCAAAGATAAGGTGAATATATGAAAAAACAAAACGCCCCGTGAAGGGCGTTTGTAAATCAGTGTCTCGCTGTTCCTATCGGGCGACGCGGACGAGAATGTTCCTGCGGACCTTGCAGGGGATAGAAGTCTCGTCGTTGAGGATGTTGATTACCTGACGGTAAACGTCGCGGTAGGTTTCGGCGGAGGCGTTCTCGATAGCCACGTCGCTGCAGGCGAACTTGCCGGTCTTGCTGAGTGCACCGTAGCCGTAGATGTTGAGATAGCCGCTCATGATGTCGAGCTTGACGGAGTGGATGCCTTCGAGGACGTCCTGGGTGTTCCCCTTCCAAGCATTGTAGTTGCTCAGGGAGATAGTGCGAAGGCCACGGACCTTCATAATCTGCTTCAGGGTGCCACGGAACTCCTCTTTTTGGAGGTTGAGGTTCTTGCGGGTCTTTTTCATGTCGATGTACGCTTTAAGTTTTTCTAACATTGCAAATATAGTGATTAAATTTTTGATTCCAAAATTTTACCCACATAGCCGTACTCGTCGGCTTGTTTCAACTTGTTCAACTCATCTTCGAGCCTTGTTATGAAGTTGTCTTCTCCGTCATCTCCTGACAGGAGCCAATCTACGCGCTGGGCGTAGCATAGTGCTATTTGAAGGAAGGCGATAGCCTTTTTGAACTCCTCTATCGTCTTGTCGTTGTACACTTGCCCGTTCCATTCGCCGTACCAATATTCCGGCTGTATGTTGTTGTTCAGGATAACCTCTTTGATACTGTCGCTTATGTATCCGAGCCTGTACTGATCGTAGTCGAAATGCCCTCCACTCATACCTTCGCTTTCCGTATCTTTTCGTTTACGTATTCAAATGCCGCATTCCACCCTGCACGGTAGAAATCAATGTACCTTGAGTTCGTACCGCCGAAACGTGGCTTGAACTCTTTCTCGATTTCGTCGTTATAGAAGGGCTTTGCAACCACGCCATCGGTTCCTTCAAGGACAAACCGCTTCAACTCAGCCCATTGATCCTCAGTGAATGACAGTTCATCGTGATAATGGTTCTCGTTATTGAAGGTGCTTACCCTGTACATGTCGCTGTGAGGTATTCCGGCGTTATCGGAAAACCTGTCGATTATTAGGCGATAGCCGTGGTGAAGTTGTTCTATTTTTGCCATAGTGTTATTTGGAAACATATCAAATATACGAAATCGTCCAGTATTTATTGTAGAGTTTGGATATAATAGCATATAACCGCAGGGCCGGAAAGACAAGGAATTTCGCTACCATTGTTCGGGACTGCGCAGGGGGACGGGTGATGAACCGTCCCTCACTTTTTTTTGTTCTCACGCATCGCATTAGCGAGCACGCCAAGTCCGATTGCGATATTTTTTCCACAATATGCGAGCCCCCAAGCAAGGAGCGCCGCACATACTACACAAGTTGCGTACCACATTGTTTTCGTTCAAGGAATTTTAAGAATGGTTCTTCATATAGTTCTGCGTGCTTAGGATTAGCATGAATATAGCTATTGCACGTTTCTGGGGTTTTCATGTTTTTCAGGATATCGTCGGTAAACTCTCCGTTCGGACTGTCGCACAATACCCGAAATTTAAGGATACAGCAATAATCGCCATCCCACCAGCCGAAATGCTCACAGTTTATGCAAGACTCTTTCGGCGGTATGTAAAAATCCATACCGCCGGTGTTGTCTCTTTCGATTTGTATTTCGCCGGTTAGCGTGTCTATTTTAACTCCCATTTTTATCGTATTCGGTTTTGTTGTCCCTGTTCTTACCAATATGATATCCGTCACAGTATAGGCATTTGTAGATACTAAAATGGGTGTTGTGTTTCTTTCCCATCTTCTCGGCCGCTTTCTGTGCAGACTCAATATGGTTGTAGGTTATTTTAGGCTGGCCGGTGTGTTGGTTAATATGCGAGTTGATACTGAACCCACCCCAAGCATTGCCCGTAATGAAGAAGTTTCTAAACCACGTCTTCCTCTTGAACTGATCTTTAATCCAGATCTTGAAATTTCTCCATTTAATTCTCGGTTTCATAGTACAAATATACAAAAATCCCCGCCGTTAAGCGGGGATTTCTGCATTGGTTTGGTGTTGAGTTACACCGTAGGGATTTCGGCGTCAGCCACCTTATCAAGACCGGCGACGCTGCCGTCAATCTTGATGTTCTTGTCGGTCTTCGCGGTCTTGCCGTGGGCGTCAACAAGGTTTTTGAGGTCGATGCCGGTGGCGCTCTTCACGGTGTCGAGAGCCTGTCCGAGCACCACGGGGACGTTTCCGCTCACGCCTGCGGCCTCTTTGCCGTCGGTGCCGTAGATGGTGATACCACCAATCTTGGACATAGGCTCGGCGACGTTCTTCGCCATTTCAGGCAGGACATCCTTGTACATCTTAGCGATGATATCGATGACAGCCACCTGTCCGTACTTCTCGTACGCGTCAGCCTTCTTCTCCATAGCCTGAGCCTCGGCGAGACCCTTGGCCTGGATACCTGCGGCCTCCGCTTCGAGGACAGCCTGCTTCGCAGCAGCCTCGGCCTTACCCTTGGCCTCGATACCCGCAGCCTCCTGCAGGGCGGCGTACTTGGCCGCGTCAGCGGTAGCCTTGATAGCCTTCGCCTTCTGCTCGGCCCGGTAAGCCTCCGCTTCGGCCTGACGCTTCTGCTGCTCGAGTTCAGCCTCAGCGTTCACCTGGACCTGATACTTGTTCGCGTCGGAACTCACCTGCTTCTGGTACTTGTCGGCGTCAGCCTGAGCATTGATCTCGGCGGTGAGGCGGTTCTTCTCGATCTGAATCTGCTTCTCAGTGAGAATCTGCTCACGCTCGGTCTTCTCGATCTGGGCGTCCACGGTGCGGGTGTTGATGGTCTTCTGCTGTTCCTGCTTCTGAATCTCATAGGCAGCGTCGGCAGCGGCCTTCTTGGTGTCGCTGGCGGCTTTCAGGTCAGCCTTCTTGATTTCGAGCTCGTTGTTGCGCTCGGCGATTTCGGTTTCGGCCTTGACACGGACGTCGTTGGCCGCCTTCTTCGCCTCGGACTCGGCGATGGCGATGTCTCGCTCGGCGTTAGCCTTGGTGATGG
>JAEEGL013398793.1_pt1 | contig 12693 bp, 8 predicted proteins | sample 9134231 | NCBI WGS metagenome assembly JAEEGL01 (sample SAMN16246548, study PRJNA631951) | gut metagenome | biome: gut microbiome; feature: rumen; material: fiber-attached | host: Bos | place: Iran: Karaj | collected 2018-10 | reverse complement strand
TAACGCATTGTCTTGGCAATCTCATAAGTATTTCCGTTAAGAGTTACGTTACCCTTTCTCTCACCATCGTTTCCGGGTGGTCTCCAGTCGCCCCAACCTTCAACGATGTAATATTCCATAAGAGGATTTCTTGTCCATCCGTATACGCACATATACGAATTTCCTCTTGGTGTATATTCTACATCATATGTGAGAACGATATTTCCAAAAGCCTTGTAGTTTTTCTTCTGACTATCGAAATTCTTACCCATACGAGCAAGGAAGTTTTCGATGTTGCTCCATGAGCATGTGAATGAACCTGCGCCTGGATTCATAGAAGCCTGACCCTGGCCGTTCTGGTTCCACATTTCGTAGTCATATCCGCCGATATTGCCTCTTGTCTGCTGATCAGCAGCTGAAGCTACTGCAGGTATGCTTGCTGCGATCATCATTGCTGATACTGTACCGCTGATGACCTTCTTAAATTTTTTCAGCTTCACTTTGATCACTCCTTTGATAAAAATATTAAAAGATATGATTCAGTAATCCCTTCAAAAACGAGCTCGTTATATATTTCTGATAATATTATACAATTTTTGTATAATATAAATCAAGTCATTTTTTGCTCTTGATATACATCCAGACCAAATATTGCTACTTTATACAGATTGTATTACTCGATAAACCGCGAAATTCCGCTTACCACCTTACAAAAGGCGCAAATTTTAATACATTTTAAGTAACTCGAAATTTGTATATTCCATAGTAATATTATTACCCCAAAAACGCTTCTCACATAAAAATCCCCATACTTTTTTCAAGTATAGGGATCATTATTTACTATTCAATTACCGTTAATGAGACGCCGCAGCTTTCGCACTTACTTTTTTCTCAGCTGTAACAGAAAACTCCTCATCAGTAGCAAACAGAGTGATTGCTCCACCATTTTTGAGCTTTCCAAACAGTATTTCATCAACAAAAAGAGGCTTTATCTCGTTTCTGATGACACGTTCCACCTCTCTTGCGCCGAATTCCTGACTTACGCCCTTTTTCTTCACAAGCTCCTTTGCACTCTGCTCAGCTGTAAAGTCTATTTTCTTTGCAGAAAGCTGCAACGCAAGCTCACTAAGCTTCTTATCAACTACCATAGCAGCCATTTCATCATCCATGCTGTTAAAAACAACTATTTTATTCAGCCTGTTTCTGAATTCAGGCTGGAAGGTCTGCTTGACAGCTTCTGTTATGACGCCGTTGTTCATGCTTTCACTCTGAAAGCCTATCGTACTCTTTCCTATGCGATTTGCGCCTGCATTTGAAGTCATTATCAGAATTATATTTCTGAAATCCGCTTTTCTTCCCTGATTATCAGTAAGAGTTGCATAATCCATTACTTGCAGCAGCACATTGTAGATATCAGCATGAGCCTTTTCTATTTCGTCAAGGAGCAACACAGCCGATGGAGTTTTCCTAACAGCTTCCGTAAGCAGTCCGCCATCCTCGTAGCCTACGTAACCTGCTGGCGATCCAATGAGCTTCGCAACGGCATGTTTTTCGCCATATTCACTCATATCAAAGCGTATGAGCTTCACACCAAGCTCTTCTGCCAGCCTTTTAGCTATCTCGGTTTTTCCAACTCCAGTAGGTCCTACGAACAACAAGCTCGCCAAAGGCTTATTCTCCTCAAGAAGCCCTGCCTTCGAAAACTTAACAGCATTAACCACCTGTGTTACTGCTTCATCCTGACCGAATATCTTGTCTTTCAACTTTCGCTCGAGCTCTGAAAGTCCCGTTGTATCATCAGTTGCAACAGTTTCCACTGGAACACGACATATAGTAGTCAATACTTGATTAATGACGGCCTTGTCCACAAGTTGTATCTTTCTATCCGTAGGATGTAGCTTAACATAAGCTCCTGCCTCGTCAATCAGGTCAATAGCCTTGTCAGGCAAAAAACGCTCGTTAATATACTTCGCGCTCATATGTACGGCGTACTTCATAATGCCCTTTCCGTACCTTACGCCGTGATATCTCTCATATTTCTGCTTGAGCCCATTCAGTATCTTCTCCGTTTCCTCTTCAGTAGGCTCTTTTATCTCAACATTCTGAAAACGACGCACGAGGCTCTTATTCTTTTCAAAATACTTCTTGTACTCCTCAAATGTTGTCGCTCCTATAAAACGTATACGTCCGTCTGCAAGGTAAGGTTTAAGAATATTTGAAGCATCAAATGATCCTTCACCCACAGCTCCTGCCCCAGATAGATTATGTATTTCATCGATGTAGATTATAGGCTTTTCTTCCTTACCTATCTCAGTGAGGACTTTTTTGAAGCGCTTCTCGAAATCTCCTCTGTACTGAGTTCCAGCTAGCATTCCACCCAAATCAAGCGAGAATATCTTCGCCCCTTGAAGTGGCTCTGGAACCATTCCATCGCGTATAAGCTGCACAAGTCCGTAGGTAATAGCGGTCTTGCCGACACCTGACTCTCCGATGTGAAGCGGATTGTTCTTATCCTTACGACAGAGTATCTGTATTGTCCTATCCAACTCGGCTTCTCGTCCTATGAGCGGATTTACGTCTCTGAGAGTTTCGTTCAGGCAAGGTGCATAAAGCTTCCAGCCGCTCAGACTTTCTTCCGCTTCGCCGAACCTTCCGTCTGTAGAACTGTAAACGGCTTCGTTTTCCTCTATTTCTGCCATTTCCTGTAACAGGTCAGCTTCCGCAATTCCCTGCTTTTCCATAAAATAGATAGCGTAGCAGTTATCGAGATTCCATAGCCCATGAATTATATGTCTGAGATGCACCTTCTGACTTCCACTGTTGTAGGCACTTCTTGCGGCATAATTCATAAGCATATTTACACCATCGGAAAGCTCAGGCTTTTCGACCTCTGCCCTGTCCATGTATTCCTCAGCATATTCCTTGAGATAGTCCTCAAGCATACCTGCGTTTCCACCGCACTCCTCAAAGGCTTCCGTAAAAGTTTTGTCCCTGAGCATCATCAAAAGAACAAGCTCAGGAGTAACATATTCATATTTCCTCTTTTTCGCATATTCCATAGCCTGATAGATTATATCAAGTGCTTCCTTCGACAGCTCCATCTCAAGCCTCCTCTACCGTCATTCTGAACGGAAATCCCTGCTCTTTAGCCCTGTCTAAAGCTATCCTTACCTTTGTGACCGCAATATCATAAGGGTACTTTCCCACGACAGCCTGTCCGTTCTTGTGAACGTTCATCATCAGTGCCTGAGCTGTCAGCTCATCCTTGTGAAAAACCTCCACGAGTATCTCAACGACAAATTCCATAGTTGTGAAATCATCATTTATCATTATCACATTGTATTGTTGTGGCTCTTTTAATCTGCTGTCAGTACGCTCCTTAGCCGCACCCTTAACTGACATATGGTCACCCCCATCGTTTTTCTGATCAAGATAAATGTTATAAATAACCTATTGTACATTGAATTTGTTTATAGTATTCGTTTAACCATTATTATACCACAAAACAAGACATAAGTCAAAGAAATGTGTGAATATTGTCTCTTTCTCGATTATTATTCTGGTTTTATGATTAATTATTAACGGCTATATCATACCTCGTTCCCAGTCTATCACACCAACTGACAAGCAAAAGCAGAAACAGCCATAAGGAAGCATATCACCTCACTCCAAAAGGTGCTTGCCAGTTTCTGCTAACAACAAAGCAGCCTGCACAAATCTATACTTCTTTATGGCCGATTAAAAAACTGTGAAACGAGTACAAATTTCATTTTGAAATTCTGTATAAGCCGCACTACAAAAATTATTTTATCACAAAATTGTGAACTTTTCAAGTTTATCATTAACAATTTTTCAGGTTTATTATTGTACTATTTAGCGATTGATTTTTACCCAAAAACAGGGTATAATTAAGAAAATGAATAAAAATAGGCAATTTATTCTTGATTTGAACTTACAGACATAATTTTCACTGTTTTTGGCAATAACCTGTTAAACAAGTTGCCAAAAATAGGCATAACAAACAGTGAAAAAAAATCAGCGGTTCGCTATTATAAGGAGGGGCGACATTTCCGCATTTTAGTCAAAAACATAGTAAATTCAATATCATTGAGGAGAATGGGATTTTTCTTTAACACAAACTTTTTTGCAATCTTTTCATCAAACTACTATTATTTATTTCAGAGGTAAGAATATAAAAACAAAACCAAAGAATTACTGCTGATAATCATATTATCAGTGCCATTTACGAAACCTTATACCTCAGACAGCTCGTGATTATTACCTTTCAGCATTTTAATGCCTCGATCACTGAACTGCTTATCAATATAAGGATTATACGTATCATTTCCCACCCTGAATTCTGTTGTTTTAAACAGAGTTCTACACGAAAAGGAGTTTATTATGAGTTTTAAAATAATGGGTATTACAGCAGGCAGAAAAAACAGCAACAGCGAAATATTATTGAAAGAGGCTTTATTGGTATGCCAGAATCAGGGCGCCGAGGTATCAATGATAAACCTTAAAGATTACAATATTATTGACTGTACAGGCTGCACATCATGCACTATAGGAATGTCATGCGGAAAAAACACAGGCTGTGTTCTCGCAGACAAAGATGACAAGGACAAGATAATGCAGGTCATGCTGGATCAGGATGCAGTTATCTTCTCTGCTCCTACATACGCTCTAATGCCGTCATCTATATTTCTCAAGTTCATGCACCGCAACCTTGCTTATGAAGCCTCATTTCTTCAGAAAATAGGAGCAATACCTCACCATGACCGCGTAGGCGCTCTCATAGCTGTAGGCGGATCTTATCGTTCATGGCAGTCTCTCAGCCTTGAATGTATGCAGATAACCACCGTTACCAACAGCTTCAAGGTTGTAGATATGTACATGGCCACAGGAGTTCCCGCACCTGCACAGGTCCTTCTGTTTGAGGAAAAGCTCGCACGAGCAAGAGAAATAGGTGAAAACGTAATGAAGGCTTTGAACACTCCCCCCGCAGAACGCAAATGGCTTGGCGATCCAGATGCAGGATGGTGTCCGAATTGTCATAGCAACAGCTTATGTCTCGGAGACACACAGTGGGGTGGACTGAGATATCCTATCGAGTGTACAGTATGTGGTGCAGGCGGAGACCTTGAAAAGACCGCTGACGGAAAGTGGAAGTTTGTCATCGCTCCAAACGGACTTGAGCGAGATCGTACAACCGAGGAGGGACGCGGAGTTCACTGCGACGAGATAGCTGAAGTACAAGGCGGATTCTTCACGGATCCGGCCAAGCGTCAGATAGTTGCGGAAAAGCTTCCGAAGTATACTAAAATACAGTTCAAGGGACTATAAGTCAGTATAATATATGCCAAAAGCGCTCACCTTTGCATAATACAAAGGTGGGCGCTTTTTATCAGTCAGTGTTGACTTTTTTTAATGAGCTGCTCAAAGGTTATGCCATATTTGAAAGCAATTTCATGAGCGTAGCTTTTTCCGTCCGGCTTTTTATAGCTTATCTTGTAAGAACGTTTTCCATGGTCGTTTTCCATTACTACACTGACTGCTCTATACTCAGAAGCAGCCATCTCGCTTATCTTATCAACATTTTCAGCAAGCTCATGCATATGTGTATTAAAACAGGTACGCGCACCGATACAACAGAGATATTTCAGAACATCCTCAGCGATATACAAAGATTCTGTATGGCTGGTAGTGGCAAAAGACTCATTAAAAAGCAGAAGACTTTCGCTGCCAGCTGTCTTACATATCTCGTTAAATCTCTCGGCTTCCTCGCCAAGTCGACCGAGGGATACAGTCTTTTCTTCCTCAACAGGGAAATGTGTGTATATGCCATCACAGAGGCGTATCTTTGCAGAAGCGGCAGGCACGAAAACCCCGCTCTGATGCAGCAGAAACACAAGACCTATCCCCTGGGTGAGAATAGTTTTTCCGCCACGGTTGGGTCCTGTAAGTATCTGAACTGTTTTTTCCTTTTTGAAAACCATATCGTTACAAACTATCTCTTCCTCTACATTACCTTTCAAACGACATATTGCAAGCTTCACATTGTAGAAATCACTTAGCAAAGTATCACTTTCAGAAGGCTCTCCGCAACAGCATGGCAGCCCATGAGCGATAAGTTTTTTTTCAAGCCCGATAAAGCGTAAATAAAACAACATCTCATCAGCAAGATTTGTAAGAGCTTTTCCACTGACGTCTACATATCTATTAAGAACTCTTTTCAATTTTGAAGTCATAGAAGGCAGCATACGCTCCATTATAGTATTGAGATTGTTCATAAGCGGAGTATCTGTTGCACGATTAGTCGGAGATGGCAAACCGTTGTACTTCTGATTTAGCCTATAGATCTCTTTATCGTGCATCTCCATCGAAAATTGGATCAGATCCTTATCATTCTTCTGATCTTTAAGATGAAATTTGACAAAACGCTTCAGGGCACTCTGTTTGTCAAAATAAAACTTATTCAATGAAATTATTCCAGTTTCCATAGGATAAAACTCGTGATCGAGATTAATGCCGATAGTTATACTCCTTACTTCGTTCACATCATCGCTTACAGCAGCTATGTCCTTTGAAAGTTCCTCAAATCCACTGTTGTTGTAGATATTGCTTATAAATTCCGCAAATTTTTTCATTCCCTCTGATTTGAACTCATATCCTTCAATAACATCTTTGATCTTCAAAACAGAGGCAATATATCCCTCCAGCGCTCTAAGGCGCATTAGGAATTCAAGCATAGTGGAACTTCCGCCTATCTGTACGGGGCGGTCATTTGAATAAAAACGCATGGCGTCGAAAATATTATAGAGCTCATTACAAAGCTCCTCGTTGTCCCTGAGCTCAGTATATATCTCTCTGCGATAATTTATGGTTCTATTGTCAATCGGCATTTCAAGAAGGATGTTTTTCAGAACTGTCTTTTCCGAAGAGTTGCCAGAAATGCTTTCAGCTATAAAATCCACCGAAAGATCATTCGCTGTGTCGCTACTCAGCCTAAAAGTTTCTCTTTTTTCATTTGGAGCAAGCAGACTGAAGTTTTTTATTTCAGATAGACTATTCTTTTTCATAGTTGATCTCCTAGGCAGTAAATATATATTAATTATAGCACATAGCTACGTTTGTTGCAACAATATATATACTAAAAAAACTACTCAGTCCGAAGCTGTGAAACTTCGGACTGAGTTTTATATTATCACATCAAGATTTTTCTCCGCCAGATACCTCATCAACGTAAAAGTCGGTAAGACTGTCTGGAGATTCTACATATAGTTGGAGATTTTCAGCGCCATCCGGAATAACGTATGCGGGATTTTCGAGAGTAATCCATTCACCGCTCTTAGCAGTTGCAAGAGCTACTTCGTCATACTTCTCTCCATCCATATTGTATTGCATAGTCATCTTCATTGTGACTTCCTTGCCGCTCTTTTGCATTACTTTTGCCTTGAAACTATAAGCCTCACCCGGCTTGTAAGTATCGCTGCTGAGCAATATAGTTGCACCGTTCCAGTAATCAGTCCTTCCACTTACGAACAGGCACTGACTGCCCTCTTCGGCGTTTTCCTTGTCAACTGTTACCAGAGGACCGCCTCTTGTTATCCAGCCCTCAACACCTTTTTCAAAACCTATGTTGAAGAAACCCACTTCCTCAGGAGTACCTGTTTCAGCTCCTGATAGCTTTTCAATAGCTTCTTCGTCAACTGTTACCTTGATATCGTCAGCTTCTGAATAAGTGCCCTCGATTTTTAGGTTATTCTTGTAGATAGTTGCCTTTCCCTTTGACTGATAGCCCTCAATATTTAACGCAACTTCATACATTTTTCCCAGTTCAAGTCCGCACTTCTTCCATGCATCAAAGTTCTTGGAAACGGAAATAGTTCCCTCTATCTTTGTACCACTTGGTACCGGCTTTTCTTTTCTAACACTCCAATACTGATCAAATGTCTGTATATCATCAATAGATGGCTGTTCGTATCTTGTAGTCTTGTAAATATCGTATACAGCTCCATCGACCTCAACGGTACCGAGAGCCACGGGAGCTCCGGGTGGTCTCCATGTACCCCATGATTCTACTATGTAATACTCTATAAGAGGTTCTCTTGTCCAGCCGTAAACACACATATATGAGTTTCCGTCAGGTTGATAATCAACACCGTAATCAATAGAAATATTGCCCATTTCCTCGTAAGTCATGGTGCAATCGTACTTCTTTCCGCGACGGAAGAGTGCATTGTTGATATTGTCCCATTCGCATGAGTAGCAACCACCGCCAGGTTCAACTGTGAACGTTGTATCTCCGTTATCCTTCCAAAGCTCGTAATCATAGCCGTCAGCAGTACCTGTAATATTCTCAGTGAAAACCTGTGGTTCTGCTTTTTCATTCTTTTCTGTCTTATTTGCTGTACTGTTATCGTTTGCATTTTCAGAGGTGCTGCAACCGACTGACATAGCCAGCATACATGCAACTGTAAATACTGTTAATTTCTTCAATAAACCTTTTAACATTCAGTTTATAACCTCACTTTCATAATTGGTAGAGACTATAGTATCCTATTTTGATTGTATCATATATAAAATATATTACAAGTCATTTTTTGCGGTTTTCTTTATCGAAAATTGCGTTGACTCAATAAAAAAGGGCATGATAAATTATCACACCCTTCTTCAGCTTTATTAAAATATATCAACAATTCCGTTAATTACGTCAGGCTTCACTTTCTTCTGAAGAACATCCCAATTTGGCTTTCTGCTCCTCATATTATGTGAATCGCTGCCAAAAACGTAAGGATATCCCTCTTTTATCAGAGATTTAACAAATCTTTTTTCCTTAAAACTCTCAAAAGCCTCATTATTGAACTGCAATACAGCATCTGATTTGAGGACTTCTTCTATCTGTGACTTGCTGTAATACTCGAGATAACGATGAATATGTGCCAGTATTGGAGTAAGACCGTATTCATAAGCGATATCGTTTACCTCCTCCAACATCCATGGAGCAAAACTAGCATACTGAAATTCAAGCAGAATGTACTTTGTATCAGCAATACAGAGCTTTTCTATGCCCTCAAGCCTGCTTATACCGTGTTCAACAGCGACCTCTGCTCCGAGAAGTATCTCCTCGTTTGAATGGTCAGCCTGAACCAGCTTTTCATATGCATTATTTCTTTTTTCTATGAATGAACTGACGCTTTTTTCGCGATGTGCATAGAAATGCGGAGTAGCAACTATGCGCTCAACCCCCTGCTCTCTCATGCTTTTTATCATTTGTAGTGAAGTTTCGACGTCGTCTGAGCCGTCATCGATACCTGGAAGAATGTGGCAATGGTGATCAGTTAACATCTATTTCGGAATCCTTCTTGTTACTGTTTGAAGACTCGCCGTAGCTATAGTCATACTTTGATTTATAATATGAAGAGTGACGATTCTGCTCAATTTCATTCATAACAAAACCTAGCATATTTGCCTGTGCAAGATCAAGCTGTTTCATAGAGTTATCAACTTCGTCAAAAGTAGTTTTACCGTGCTTAACAACTAATAAAATACCATTTACGAGGTTTTTCATTACAAGTGCATCACTTACTACGTTAATTGGTGGGGTATCAATAATTATGTAATCATAAACAATCGAGAACTGATTGAGAAGTTCTGCAAAATTCTCAGAAGCAAGAAGCTCTGATGGGTTTGGAGGGGTAGGACCTGAAGGAAGAAGATCAAGCCCATCTACTACATTCTCCTTTATACATTTTTCAGTTTCGGACTTCTTGATAATAAGTGTTGAAAGACCGTCTATATTCTTAACCTTGAAAGTCTTGTGCTGAACAGGCTTTCTCATATCAGCATCAATTAGAAGTACCCTGCTGTCTGTCTGAGCAAAAGCAATAGCGATATTTGCAGCAGTTGTAGACTTTCCGTCGCTTGGGTTAGGACTTGAAACAACGACTATTTTATTGTCGCTTGTACCCATTGCGAACATTACGTTGGTACGAATTGACTTATAGCTTTCGGAAACATAAAAAGGTGTTTGAGGTTCAGAAATAAGCATTCTTGAATCCACATCTTTCTTTCCGCCCTTACGCTTCTTAGGGTCATCAAATCTGTTTACCTCACCAAGTATTGCCTTTTTGTATTTATTACCGAGCATATCAGATTCCTTGATTGTATTATCGAAGAAATCAAAGATGAAAATGAGGAAAACTATAAGGAAAAATGCTGCTGCCGCACCAAGAATCGCATTCTTCTTTACATTCGGACCGACAGGGTTATTGTAAACTCTTGCCTTGTCAATAGTATTTATCGAACCAACTCCGACTGCATCCTGAACGAACTTAGGAGCAATAACAGTAAGAGCATTGCATACTGCCGCCGATACATTAGGATTCTTTGTAACTACTGAAAGCTTAAGAGCTGAAGTATCAGCTACAGAAGTGACATTTATAGTCTTTCTTATAGATGAAGGCACAATCTTTCTGTTAGATATAGTGAAATTGCTTGAAATGGTATCCTGGTCAAACATATCCATGAGTCGCTCGCCGAGAGCGTCCATAACAGCGTCATCCTTGAGAACTTCCATATATGTATTTACAAGCTGCTTCGAATTGGTGATATTATTGACATTGTTGTTATTGTTCGTATTATCGTTAACATTAGTATAACTCTGAACGTACATGGTGATATGAGACTCATACTGCAATGGGAGCATAAATTTTGAATAACAGAACGCCGCAACTCCACCGATTATCATAAAAAACAAAATGAGCCAAATTTTTCCCATTAAAAGCTTTATAAAGTCCTTAATAGTTAACTTATTCATCCCTGATACTTCCTTTTCACACAATTTCTCTAATATCACAAAAATCCATTTTCATCGTTAATTATTTTTATTAATGAAAACTTCCCATTGTCTTATAAATTGTATCATATTATCTATAAAAAGTCAAGAAGAATCTCCCATATTTCGCATTATTTGAACATTTCGCATATATATTTTATCTCATAACAATTGTCTTTTCACAAAACATCAAAAGAGCGGCAAAATCACGATAGTATTAATAGAAAAGCCAAAAGATAAAAGCCAGAAATTAATTAAAAAACGTATCAGATAATCTGACAAGTTAATAATACCATTGTAAAATGATACATCTATTTGTAATTCTTTCTGCCTTCGCTGTCAGAAAAAGGCACAAAGAATAACTTCTTTATGCCTTTCTTGCAATATTATAATTTATCAGCAACATCAAGTATAAGTTTTTCAGTCTTTTCCCAGCCTAGGCACGGGTCAGTTATTGACTTTCCGTAAATATGCTCCTCAATCTTCTGAGAACCGTCCTCAATGTAGCTTTCTATCATAAAGCCCTTTACGAGTTTTCTGATTTCCTCGTTATATCTTCGACTGCCAAGTACCTCTTTTACGATACGCGGCTGTTCAAATGGGTGTTTGCCGGAATTGCAGTGGTTTGTATCAATAATAGTAGCAGGATTTTCGAAGCCCTTCTTAAGATAAAGATCATTAAGAATTTCAAGATGCTCATAGTGATAATTTGGCATACACTGGCTGTGATTGTTCTCAAAACCTCTAAGTATAGAGTGTGCAAGAGGGTTTCCAGTAGTCGATACCTCCCAACCTCTATAGAGGAAAGTATGTCCCGACTGAGCAGCTTCTATAGAATTCATGAGGACAGCCATACTTCCGCTTACAGGATTCTTAAGACCTACAGGGACATTCAGCCCGCTTGCGGTAAGTCTGTGCTGCTGATTTTCAACTGAACGAGCTCCAACTGCAACATATCCGAGAAGATCATTTAGATAACGGTGATTCTCAGGATAGAGCATTTCGTCCGCACATGTAAAGCCAGTCTCCTTGATAGCACGGAGATGAAGCTTACGGATAGCAACGATTCCCTTGTACATATCAGGTTCCTGATCGGGATCTGGCTGATGAAGCATTCCCTTGTAACCCTTACCAGTTGTTCGAGGCTTATTAGTATAGATTCTTGGCACGATAAGTATCTTATCGCTAACCTTTTCCTGAACCTCGCGCAAACGACAGATGTAGTCCATAACGCTGTCCTCGTGGTCAGCGGAACAAGGACCGATGATAAGCAAAAGTCTGTCGTCCTTACTGCTGATTATATCAGCTATCTGAGCATTTCTAGCAGCAATGACCTTTTCAAGCTCTTCAGAAACAGGGAATTCGCTCTTTACCTCAGCAGGTATTGGCAGTTTACACTTGAAATTCATGTTCATAAATGATCAACCTCTTTCATTTTATCCATTTTCTTTCTTATCCTGTGTCAAATGTCCATATATTACTACCTCATTATATCATATACCTTTTCATAAATCAATATCATGCTCTCACTTTGAATATTAAATATTGCATTTAACATTCATATGTAAATAAATGAAAAGACAGCCGATTTGCACCGACTGCCTTTCAGGGGATATTAAATTTGGAGAAATCTTAATTAAGGTGCCGATCACCGATTCTGCGATCGGCACGTTGTTTTTTAATACTCTCGTATTTGATTATGCTCTTGTATGAACCTGACCGCCTGCAAGTGTCTTGCCGTGAGCCTTTGCCATATCAGAAATGTTTACGTTCTGGTAACCATTCTGTGCGAGCCAAGGAAGAACTTCTTCCATAGCTGCTGCTGTTGTAGCATAGTTCTCGTGGCAGAGTACGATTGCACCCTCAAGTGAACC
>JAEEGL013164589.1_pt1 | contig 12693 bp, 9 predicted proteins | sample 9134231 | NCBI WGS metagenome assembly JAEEGL01 (sample SAMN16246548, study PRJNA631951) | gut metagenome | biome: gut microbiome; feature: rumen; material: fiber-attached | host: Bos | place: Iran: Karaj | collected 2018-10 | reverse complement strand
TGGCACCCAGCACATGGGCAATGTCACGCCCTACCGACGGTTTTTCTGCAATACAAACTATCATATATAATATGGTTATGAGGTTGTGAGGTTGTGAGGTTATGAGGTTGTGAGGTTATGAGGTTTACTCCCATGCTTCTAATTCCAACTCTGGCATTTGCGAGCGATGGAAGACAGGGTTCCTGCCTTCGCGACGCTGGGTGAAGTAGTCGTCCATCAAACGATATACATAGCGAGCAAGGAAAAGAACGGCAATAAGATTGAGAATGACGAGAAAGGCCATCAGCAGGTCGATGAGCGACCAAGCTTGTTGCAACGTTACCAAACCACCGGCAAAGACGACCAAGCCCGAAATGATGCGAAACACCTGAATCACCCAACGACGGCGTGTGATGAAACGGATGTTGGACTCGCCATAGAAGTAGTTGGCAATGATGGTACTGAAAGCAAAGAGAAAGACAATGGTCGTAAGGTACCAACGTCCGAAAGCCCCCAAATGGTGTTGCATGGCCGAACCTGTCAGGATGCTGCCGTCTTCGCCACTGTCGTAAAGGCCCGAAAGCAAGATGACAAAGGCCGTGCAAGTGCAGATAACCAGCGTATCGACAAACACGCCCATCGCTTGCAAAAGTCCCTGCTTGACGGGATGAGAGACGGAGGCCGTGGCAGCGGCGTGGGGGGCGCTCCCCTCCCCTGCCTCGTTGCTGAACAGCCCACGCTTGACGCCTTGCATGACAATCACGCCTATCACACCACCGGCCACAGGTTCCAACCCAAAGGCACTCCGCACGATAAGCATGAGCATGGCAGGCACCTCAGCGATGTTTGCAAGAAGGATATAAATGGAAAGCAACAGATAGCCCACGGCCATGAAAGGAACGACGATGGCAGAGAAATGGGAAATGCGCTGAACGCCGCCGAAGATGACGGCCAGCGTCATGAACATCAGCACAAAGGCAATGGCTGCCCCGTCCCAACCAAAGGCAACACTTACGGCATCGCATATCGTCCGACTCTGTATAATCTGATTGCCCATACCAAAGGTAACGATGATGCCGATACCGAACAACACTCCCATCCATCGCTTGTGGAGACCATGTTGCATGTAGTAGGCAGGACCTCCATAATAGGAATCCTCGCCCTTCCGCTTATAAAGTTGCGCCAACGTGGCTTCCATGAATGCCGTGGCTGAAGCCATCAGAGCCATAACCCACATCCAGAATATGGCGCCAGGGCCTCCTACAGCTATAGCCGAAGCTACGCCGGCCAGATTCCCCGTGCCCACACGACTGGCCAAACTGATGGCAAAGGCCTGGAACGAATTGACCTGCTTCCGCTGCCTTTTACCCCCATTTTCATCGATGGATTCGGCATTTTTTGCACTTTCCGTACTTTGGAACAACTGTCGGCACATCTCGCCGAAACGACGAAACTGAACAAAGCGTAAGCGCCATGTAAAATAGAGCGAACAGCCTACGAGCATGGCCAGGACAACATAGGTCCAAAGCCACTGCTGAATATTTTCTATAACGGTAAAAAACATATTCATGGGGGCAAAGTTAGGAAAAAACAAGGGAAAAGCCAAATTCATTATATGTTTTATTCAACGAAACCAACTTGTAAGCTCCATAATAGGACACTTTTGTTGACATGACTTCCATAGGAAAAGAGGGTGTGAACTATAGCCGAATCTGTGCATATAAAGGCGAATATTTACGAAACCCTTGGGCATTTCGTTTTTTTTTCGTACTTTTGTCACGGATATAATATTATTGTATAAGAGATAAGTCTATTATTATGAAGATACGAAGAATAGTATTGTGCATGGCCATCATTGCAGGTGGCTTATGCCCCGCAACTGCACAGACAGCCCTGAAGCCTACCGAAATGAAGAACATGACCGCCACGGCTTACGGTTCGGTCATCAGTATTCACGACCCTTCCGTTGTATTCCGCAACGGCAAATACTACATCTGGGGGTCGCATTTAGGCGTAGCTTCAAGCAATGATTTGGTGACGTTCACTCCGCTGGCAGCCAACAACCAGACTTTTGCACGTCCCGACGGCACACGATGCGGCTTCGCGACGGCGTTCAACGAACAGGCGGTGAAGCAGGTGCGCAACTACAAGGGCGAGATGGTGGACTTCCCGCAGGTGGATGCCGAAGCCTGGTGCTCGTGGTACGCAGACAATAAGGAAACGTGGATAAACGGTGATATGTGGGCTCCCGACATCATCTATAACGAGACGATGAAGAAGTGGTGCATGTACCTGAGCCTGAACGGCGACCGATGGGCAAGCGTCATTATCCTCCTGACGGCTCCTTCGGCCACAGGCCCCTTCACCTACCAAGGTCCGGTCGTGATGGGAGGCTTCAATGGCGAAACGACCGCACCCTCCTATAAGAACAGCGATATGGCAATAGCCTTGGGGCCACAGTCGAGTCTGCCCGCCCGTTACAACCAGAAGGGGCAATGGGGGACATATTGGCCGAATTGTATCGACCCTTGCACTTTCTTTGACGAAGAAGGCGAGCTGTGGCTCGTCTATGGTTCGTGGAGCGGCGGTATCTTCATGCTAAAGCTGGATAAGGAAACGGGATTGCGCGACTATACCTATACATATCAGTCGGATTATGCATCGAATGGCGTCAGCGGCGTGAGCGACCCCTACTTCGGAAAGAAGATTGCCGGCGGATGCTATGTCAGCGGCGAAGGCCCATACATTCAGCACATTGGCAATTATTACTACCTCTTCATGAGCTATGGAGGCTTTGCTCCCGACGGTGGATATGAGATGCGTATCTTCCGCTCGAAGAACCCCGAAGGCCCATACGTCGATGCAAGCGGCACAGCTGCCACCTATACGGGTTACCAGCTGAACTATGGCCCGAATGCCAATACGAACCGTGGCATGAAACTGATGGATGCATACAACCAATGGGGATTGCAGAACGTGGGCGAAAGGGCTCAGGGACACAATTCGGCTTGTCAAGACGACGAAGGACGGGCGTTCGTAGTTTATCACACCAAGTTCAACGACGGTACAGCTGGCCATCAGGTGCGTGTCCACCAGCTTTTCCTTAACGAAAAGGAATGGCTCGTCTGTGCTCCTTTCTGCTATCGTGGCGAAAGCACAACCGACCAGGACATCGCATCCCAAAGTCTGTTCACGAAGGAGGAGATTGTAGGCACCTATCATTTCCTGCTCCATTCCTATCGTCAAGACCATGTCGGCCTCGCTGAACAAAAGCCTACGGAACTAACCCTGACGGCAGACGGAAAGGTACAAGGGGCTTATACGGGTACATGGACGCTGAAGGAAGGAACTTCGTACCTGACTTTGAAGCTCGGCTCAAGCATATACTATGGCGTTGTCGTAGAACAGGAGGTCAACGGAGCCACGACACAAAACTATAAGACATCGCCCATGAAGGCCATCGCCTTTACCGCTGTGGCCAATAATGGAGTACCTGTTTGGGGTTACAAGCTGGAACCAGAATACGCCGTGGCATGGAACTACGTCAACAACACCATACCCGTGAAGGAGGGAAGCATATACAATACGAACATCAGCCTTATGTTCCCGACCGTGGACAATACGACGCTCACTTGGACATCCTCGGAACCCGACGTCATTAGCGAAACTGGCAAGTACGCACCAAAGGAGAATATAGTATCCCTCACCTTGACGGCACGTCTGGAATGTGGCGAATACTATTGGGAACAAGCCTACAAGGTAAGGGCTCAAAAAGAAGTCATCCCCTCCGGCGACTATTTGGGTGGAATGAAGGCTTACTACGACATGGACGAAACGCCCTGCGTCAATGCCTACAACACAGAGGAGCGCACCTTCTTTGGTACGACGGGAACGAAGCCCACACTCGTAAGCGACTACGACCGTTTCGGCAAGGTTGTCCATCTGTTCTTCGGGGCTCAGAAAAGCAATTCATACGTCCGTATGCCCAATCCTCTGCAGAATTCCGACATCGAAGGGTTTACCGTCAGCATGTGGGTTAAGCGTAGTGACGACAACGTGTGGGATGCCATCTGGGGCTTCTTCAATAGCACGACGGCCTCAGCCGCAGGTCCACGGCTGTTCCTGACAGGAAACAACTATATTGGCTATAACGACAATGTCGGTACGTATTTCGACATCAACCACCCTGACAATGGAACCTATAGCGACATTCCCGTAGGACAATGGACCTTGGTGACTATCACCTTCGGCCCAGAGAACGGAGTTCGCACCTACATCAACGGGAGTCCAAAGACCGCCCATAAAGTGGCAAGCAGCACAGGCGTCACGAAAACCAAGGATTTGCCCTACACCGACGTCATAGAGAAAATATGTGCCATGAGGTATTTCTATCTGGGGCTCGGTTCGTTCTGGGGCTCGGCTGATTGCTACATCGACGATGTGATAATATACGACCGCGAGCTTTCCGCTACTGATGCGCGTGCGCTGAATACGATGGAGAATCGCGTCAACGACTTCACAAAGGGCGAGGGAGGTACAGGCATCATTTCGATTGAGCGCGAAGACTTCTTGAATGAGTCAAGCAACAATGCCAATCAAAGATTTAAGAATGGGGTCTATGACCTGCAAGGCCGCCGGGTAGCGAAGCCCTCTCGTGGCCTCTACCTCATCAACGGCAAGAAAGTCCTAATCAAATAATCCCCCTCGGCTACAAACCTTCAAGCCCATCAACTCGTCAACTCATAATCAACCAACTTGTCAACTCGTCAACTCGTCAACTTGTCAACTTAAAAAACTATGCTACGAAAAATCCGTATAACGCTGGCCACCATATTTTGGGTAGGCGTGACCCTGCTCTTCCTCGACTTCAGCGGAACGGCACAGCACTACCTGTCTTGGATGGCGAAAGTGCAGTTCCTGCCCGCCGTATTAGCCTTGAATGTGGCCGTTGTCGTAGGTCTTATCCTGCTTACCCTCTTGTTTGGCCGTATTTATTGTTCCGTCATCTGCCCTTTGGGCGTAATGCAGGACATCATTGCGTGGGTGAGCAAGCGTAAGTTGTTCCGCAAGAATAAAAAGGCAAAGCACGCCAACAAATATTCCTACTCACCCACGAAGCGAGTACTGCGTGCCTTGGTGTTGCTTTTGTTCCTCATACTGATGATTGCAGGGCTGAACAGCCTCGCCATCTTTATTGCACCGTACAGTGCCTACGGACGCATCGCCACCAACCTGCTGCAACCCGTTTATTTGTGGGTGAACAATGGATTGGCAGCCATTGCCGAGCATTACGATTCGTATTTGTTCTATTCCGTTGATGTGTGGGTGCGTTCGGCCGTCTCGCTTGCCGTGGCCGTGGGCACGCTTGTCGTCATCGGCATTCTGGCGTGGCGCGGAGGGCGAACGTATTGCAACACCATCTGCCCTGTGGGTACAGTGTTGGGCTACGTGAGCCATTTCTCGCTTTTTGGCCCTGTATTCGACAAAGCCAAGTGCAATGGTTGTCGCCTGTGCGAACGAAATTGCAAGGCCAGTTGCATCAATGTAAACGACCATCACATCGACATGACCCGCTGCGTTTCTTGTGGCAACTGCATGTCGCTCTGCCCACAAGGAGCCATGAAGTTCGGCAATAGGCTAAAGACAAGGAAAGAACAACCAACCAACAATCCAGACAATCAAGCGACACCAAACGACCAAGAACGTCGTGCCTTTGTCAAGGGTATTGCCTTGGCCGCTACGGCTGCAACGGTGGATGCTGTTGCCAAGACGGTAGATGGTGGTTTGGCAGTTATCGAGGATAAGGTGAACCCCGAACGCAAGACACCCCTCACGCCTCCGGGTTCACTCTCGGCCAAGGACTTTGCCCAGCATTGTACGGCGTGCCAACTCTGTATTGCGGCTTGTCCCAATCAAGTATTGCGACCAAGCGAAGATTTGGAACACCTGATGCAACCCACGATGGAGTTCGACCGCGGCTATTGCCGTCCCGAATGTAACCGTTGCTCGCAGGTGTGCCCGACGGGAGCCATCCACCCCATCACCATCGAGGAACGAACGGCAGAACAAGTGGGACATGCCGTATGGATAAAAAAGAATTGCCTCTGCGTCACTGAGGGCGTGGAGTGTAGCAATTGTGAACGTCATTGTCCGACAAACGCCATCGAGATGGTGCCGTTGGAAGAAAACGATGAAGTGTGGGTGCCTGCCGTCAACGAAGAGAAGTGCATCGGTTGCGGAGCGTGTGAGAACCTCTGCCCGGCTCGTCCCTTCAGTGCCATCTATGTTGAAGGCCACGAAGTTCACCGCGAGATATAAGACAATTGACAATGGATAATTGACCATTATGGAAAGACGAGACTTTATCAAGATATTAGGCACAGGAGCTGCAACGGCAGCACTGGCCAGTTGCGGATTGAAGAAGAACGACGACCTCGACCCACTGGGACACCATACGGGCGAGATTCCGAAGGACAAGATGACCTATCGCGAGAACCCTACTACGGGCGACCGTGTGTCGTTGTTAGGCTATGGCATGATGCGCCTGCCCAACAAACCTCAGAAGCCCTCGTCCGACGGCACGCCCGCCCCGGAGGAAATCGACCAGGAAGAGGTGAACAGGTTAGTGAAGTTCGCCCTCGACCACGGTGTGAACTATTTCGACACGAGCCCTGCCTATTGTCGGGGCGAAAGCGAGACAAGCACGGGTACGGCATTGGTAGCCAGTGGCTATCCGCGTGACAAATACTTCATTGCCACGAAACTTTCCAATTTCTCACCCGAACAATGGTCGTTGGCCGAAGGTGTGAAGATGTTTGAGAACTCGTTGAAGTACCTTCAAACCGATTATATCGACTACCTGCTCCTGCATGGTGTGGGCATGGGAGGCATGGATGCCTTGAACGGCAGGTATATGGACAATGGTCTGCTCGACTATCTTTTGAAGAAGCGCGAAGAAGGTGTCATCCGCAACCTCGGTTTCTCTTATCACGGCGACGTGGAGGTTTTCGACTATCTGTTGGCGAACCACGATAAGTACCATTGGGACTTCGTGCAGATACAGATGAACTACGTCGATTGGCATTTGGCCAATGAAACGAATGCACGCAACACCGATGCCGAATACCTGTACAACGAACTCGACAAACGTGGTATTCCCGGTGTCATCATGGAACCCCTCTTGGGCGGTCGCCTCGTGAAGATGCCCAATCACATCGTTGCCACCCTCAAGAGCAAACGCCCCGAGGACAGCGTGGCTTCGTGGGCCTTCCGCTATGCTGGCTCCAAGCCTCGCATCCTGACCGTGCTCTCTGGCATGACCTACATGGAACACTTGGAGGACAACCTGCGCACATACTCTCCGTTGGAGCCGCTGACCGAAGAAGAACAGACGTGGTTGGAGACGGACGTTGCCAACCTGTACGTCGGTTATCCCACCATTCCGTGCAACGATTGCAAATATTGCATGCCGTGCCCATACGGGCTCGACATTCCAAGCATCCTGCTTCACTATAACAAGTGCGTGAACGAAGGCAACGTGCCTGAATCTCAACAGGCTTCAAACTATCACAAGGCCCGTCGTGCCTTCCTCATCGGCTACGACCGTTCGGTGCCACGCTTACGCCAAGCGAACCATTGCATCGGTTGTGGACGTTGCGTAGAGCATTGCCCCCAACGCATCAATATCCCACGCGAACTTCAGCGAATAGATAACTTTGTAGAACAGCTAAAACAAAATAAGCTATGACGAACTTTCTTTTCATTGGCGGCATCGGATTTCAGGAGATTCTCGTTGTCATGCTCATCGTATTGCTCTTTTATGGGGGCAAGAAAATTCCCGAACTGATGCGTGGCTTCGGCCAAGGGGTTAAAGCCTTTAAGGACGGCATGAACGACACCGTTTCCAAAGTTGAGGACGTAACAGAAGAAAAGAAGGAAGAGAAGTGACTTTCTGGGACCATCTCGACGAACTTCGGGGCGTGATATTCCGGTGCTTGGCTGTCACGCTCGTGCTGATGGTATTAGCCTTCGTCTTTAAGGATGAGGTCTTCGCTGTCATCCTTCATCCCAAGAGCGATGACCTCCAACTCATCAATACGGCCGTCACAGGGCAATTTGTCACCCACATGATGGTTTCCTTCTATGTAGGGCTCATTGGAGCCATGCCCTACATTCTTTACCAACTCTTTCATTTCATCGCACCAGGCCTGTACCAACAGGAACGTCGGTTAGCCATTCGCCTCGTAGTGAGTGGCTACGTCATGTTTGCCCTCGGTGTATTGTTCACGTACTTCGTCATCTTCCCCTTCACCCTTCAGTTCCTTGGTGGTTATCAAGTCAGCAGCGAGGTGAGCAATCTTATCAGTTTGTCAAGTTACATCGACACACTCACCATGCTCAGCCTCATGCTGGGCGTTGTATTCGAACTTCCCGTCGTGACATGGTTGCTGGGGCGCTTTGGTTTGATTAACGCCAGCCTCATGCGCCAATATCGTCGTCCCGCATTGGTGGCCATTGTTGTGGCCTCGGCCATCATCACACCAACCAGCGACGCCTTCACGCTTCTACTTGTTTCTGTTCCTATTTACCTCCTTTATGAGGTCAGCATCTTAGTCGTTCGGAAATGAGTCAAGAAAGACTATATCCCCTAATGTTAGCCGGCACGGGCAGCGACGTAGGCAAGAGTATCATAGCCACTGCCCTATGTCGCATTTTCCGTCAGGATGGTTACCATCCAGCTCCCTTCAAGGCACAAAATATGGCCTTAAACTCCTTCGTCACTCCCGATGGATTGGAGATTGGGCGTGCCCAAGCCGTACAAGCAGAGGCTGCAGGCATACCTTGCGAGGCAGACATGAATCCCTTGCTATTGAAGCCACAGAGCGACCACACCAGCCAGGTAGTGCTCCTTGGCAAGCCCATTGGTAACAAGAATGCCTACGACTATTGGCGGCACGAAGGGAAGGAGGAATTGAGAAAAGAAGTCCACGCGGCTTTCGACCGCCTTGCCCGTCGTTTCAACCCTATCGTTATGGAAGGAGCCGGCAGCATATCGGAACTGAATCTTCGTGACACCGACATCGTGAACATGCCAATGGCACGATATGCCGATGCTCGTGTCGTACTGGTGGCCGACATCGACCGCGGAGGGGTGTTCGCCTCGGCATACGGAAGCATCATGCTCCAAGACGAGGAGGACAAACGAAGGATAAAGGGGATTATCGTCAACAAATTCAGGGGCGACATGCGCCTCTTCGATGAGGGACGTCGCATGATGGAAGACATCTGCGGTGTGCCCGTGCTGGGTGTCATCCCCTATATGAAGGATTTACATATCGAGGAAGAGGACAGTGTAGATCTTAAGATTAGAGGTGAAAGATTGAACGAAAAGAATGAGGTGGTGCGTGTGGCAGTGGTTCGCTTGCCTTATATCAGTAACTTTACGGACTTCGATGCCCTGGAACACGACTCGCGCCTCTCTCTCTTCTATGCAGACAAGGCAAGCGAACTCTCCCAAGCCGACATCATCATTCTTCCTGGCACCAAATCCACCCTTGCCGACCTCCATTGGCTCCACCAAACGGGTATTGCCAAAGCCATTCTTCGCACCCATCGCGAAGGCAAATCCATTCTCGGCATTTGCGGCGGCTACCAAATGATGGGCATGGAAGTGCTCGACCCCCTCCACGTAGAGGGTTCTATTGATCGTATGCCTGGCCTTGGGCTCCTGCCTACGACCACAACGATGTCAGGCGAAAAGCATACACGACAAGTCAAGCTGAAGGTAAACAGCGATATATTGGAAACGAAAAGCGATGAGGCATGGCTTACTGGCTATGAAATCCACATGGGTGAGACGAAGCCATTTGGCGATGACCGTATGCAACCCCTTGTAACCTTCGAAGACGGAACCACGGACGGCTGCTATCTCCACGAGCATTGCATGGGCACATACGTCCACGGCATTCTCGACAACACACGATTCGTCGATTTCGTCCTTCGGCCCTATGCCGACAAGGTTGGTAAACGTCAGAAATCATTTGACTACCAAACATTCAAGGAACACCAATATGACCTCCTTGCCAACCATGTGCGCAAGCACCTCAACATGGAACAGCTATACAAGATTCTTCAGGACAATGATTGACGGACACGGGGACGATACATATAAATATAGGGACATTCGGCTGAACTTCAGTTCCAACATTCCTACCTTTGTTGACCTCACGGCATTAGAGGAACATTTGCGGACACGCATGTCGCTCATTCGTTCCTATCCCGAACCTTCGGCAAGCACATTGGAAAAAAGAATAGCCGATTCCATTGGGAAGAGCGTCGATGAGGTGATGGTAACAAGTGGCGCCACGGAAGCCATCTATCTTGTGGCTCAATGCCTTGCACAAGAGGAAAAATCATTCACAGTCATACATCCCACATTCAGCGAATACGAGTCGGCCTGTCGGATGTTCGGATTGCAGGAATCGGTAGGAGGTGACGTATGCTGGCTTTGCAATCCCAATAATCCAACGGGGGAGGTGTTCGATGAGGCTTACGTCAAAGGACTTACCCAACGGCATCGGTGGCTTGTCATCGACCAGTCCTACGAAGACTATACTCTGACACCACCCAACGCTGCCAACCTACCCAACGTCATCACGCTTCATTCCATGACCAAGAAGTATTGTATTCCAGGCCTTCGACTTGGCTATATTACAACTTCTCCAGATGTCATCGCCCTGTTACGCCGTTTGCGCCGACCTTGGGCCGTGAATGCATTGGCCATCGAAGCAGGACTTTGGCTCATGGAACATCGGCCTAAACTGATAGACATGCCCGCATATTTGGCTGAAGCCAAGCGGTTGTGCACAGCACTAAACAATATCCATGGTATTCACGCCCACGACACGCAAACCAACTTCATGCTTTGCACCATAGAGAAACATACGGCAGCAGAACTGAAGGACTATCTGGCAACCCGACATGGCATTCTCATCCGCGATGCATCCAACTTCCAAGGCCTTTCGCCTCACCATTTCCGCGTTGCGGCACAACGTCCCCAAGACAATGATATACTCATTAAATCCATTATGAATTATGAATTGTGAATTATGAATTGTGAATTATGAATTGTGAATTATGAATTAAATCATTATGAATTGTGAATTATGAATTGTGAATTATGCATTATATTAGCGTTGGCCTGGCTTCTCGACCTTGCTCTTGGCGACCCCGCTTGGTTGCCCCATCCCGTTGTAGGGTTCGGACGGATGATAGCTTGGGGTGAGCGTCATCTCAACAAGGGGAGCCATCGAATGTTGAAGGGTGCAATAATGACTATAATTCTCGATTCCATCGTGTTTTTAACGACTTGGGGGATGCTCCACCTCATCAACAATAGCCCGTTTTCAATTCTTATATATCCATTATCAATAATCATTGTATTCTATTGTCTGGCCGGTACTACCCTGATTCGGGAAGTACGTGCCGTATTTCTTGCACTCGACCGTTCTCTGGACGAAGGCCGCCGACAAGTGGCACGTATCGTAGGACGCGACACCTCGGAACTCTCGGCACAAGAAGTGCGAACGGCTGCCCTTGAGACACTGGCCGAGAACCTAAGCGACGGTGTCATCGCACCACTCTTCTGGCTGGCCGTGGGGGGGGTACCCACCATGCTCACCTACAAGATGATAAATACTCAAGATTCGATGATTGGTTACCGAAACGAACGCTATCGTGCTTTCGGTTGTTGGGCTGCCCGAATCGACGACATCGCCAACTACATCCCTGCCCGGCTTACAGCCCTATTGATGGCTTTACCTCATGCAATTTCCAATTTCCAGTTTTCAATCTTCAGTTTTATTAGGAAATACGGTCCTGCCCATGCAAGTCCTAACAGCGGTTATCCCGAGGCAGCACTGGCCTGCATACTCAACTGCCGCTTCGGAGGCCCCCACTACTACTTCGGCGAACTCGTGGAAAAACCCTACATCGGCGAGAGCGACCGTCCATTGACCACACAGGACATGCGAACGGCCATCCGCGTCAATCGCACAGCGGAGTGCCTTGCCATAATAATATGTATGATAGTCATCTTCACAACGAATAGATATGTATAAAACTCATTGTTTATCTCTGATAATCGGATTGTTGACAGGCCTGCTGTTATGTGCCTGTTCCACGAAAAGTGCGAAAGACAATGCCGGAGCCGAACTGACGGAAGACGTGGATTCCACCCGTTTCATCGCTCCCCAGTATGCCCGTGGCTTCACGGTCAAGTATATGAAAGACGATGTGCGTCTGGTGGAGGTCAGCGACCCACAGGCCGATGAAGAGGAACGTATGCCCATCGGCTACAACTTTGCCTTAGTGCCGAGAGGAAGCAAGGCCGAGGTGCCCGAAGGCTACGAGCGTGTGGAAGTGCCCATCCGCTCCACCATCACGATGACTGCCCTCCAGCTGTCGAACTTCACGGTGCTCGATGCCCACAATTTCATTAAGGGTATCACAGGAACGAAGAACCTCTACAACAAGGATATCCTCCAGCGTGTCCAAGACGGGCGCATACAGAAGATTGGCATGGAAGGCAACTTCGACACGGAGCTTATTCTGGCGGCCAACCCCGACGTCATCTTCATATCGCCTTTCAAGCGCGGTGGCTACGACACCATCAAAGAAACGGGCATTACCCTCATCCCACACCTCGGCTACAAG
>JAEEGL011577918.1_pt1 | contig 12693 bp, 11 predicted proteins | sample 9134231 | NCBI WGS metagenome assembly JAEEGL01 (sample SAMN16246548, study PRJNA631951) | gut metagenome | biome: gut microbiome; feature: rumen; material: fiber-attached | host: Bos | place: Iran: Karaj | collected 2018-10 | reverse complement strand
ACTGGGCAGCAGAGGATTTCCCGGCAGGAGAAATCAGCCTTCGCAGCGCCGCCGCGGAAAACTTTGTTATCATCGACATCACAGATCCCGCGCATCACCGCGTAGTCGGCGAAATGGACCGCTTTACTGCCCCCATGCTGCTGCATGAAAACGCCATCTACCTTCACGAGGCGCAGACATATCAGGTAGAGAAGCTGGACTTTGATGCCTGCAAGGCTTTCATCCGCCAGGTGGATCCCGGGTATTATACGGATTCTGATCTGTCAATCAGTCTGTCTCTGCTGGACATTGAGCAGGAAGTCGAGGAAAACCAGGTATACCGCGCCCTGGGCGAGGTGAAGGTCACCGCCCATGTGACCATGTTCAAGAAAATACGCTTTGATACGCACGAGAATCTCGGCTTTGGGAAGGTGCAGCTGCCCGATACGGATATGCATACCAGCGCCGTGTGGTGGACACTGCCGGAGGAGGTGTGCGCTCAGTTTGAGAGCGACGAGCTGAAAAACGGCATGATGGGTGTAGTGAACCTGATGCGCATCGTCGCGCCGCTGTATCTCATGTGCTCACCGACTGACATCTATGTGATCTACCAAGTAAAGAGCCCGTTTACTGACAGGCCGACTGTGTTGCTGTATGACAATGTGCCCGGAGGAATCGGCCTAAGCCAGAAGGCGTGGAGCATGCAGAGGCTTCTGCTTGAAAAGTGCCTTGATATTGTGTCACACTGCGGCTGCGAGCAGGGCTGTCCCAGCTGTGTCGGCCCAATAGGGGAGATCGGCACAAACGGTAAGGCAGCCGCCATGCGGATACTGGAGAATCTCCTTAAGCGTTTATCTGCATAGGTCTCCTTTACCGCACGAAACAGCTGTCTCCTTCAATCCGTTCTACTCTGCTGGTATACGTTGGGGATCTCACGGTCCGGTCATAATCCGTTCTTCGTTTGCGCGCTGCCGCTGAGAAAAGGGCCTACACCAAGAAAATCCTGAAGGCAAGGATAGACCTGCTTTCAGGATTTTCTTATAGCTGGCTTCTGCATCACCTCGTCCCTGTACACATTGTAGAGACACCAGCTGCAACCATAAGCTATAGACAGCATGGTCACATGCACGGAGATCATGTTTACTTATTGCAGCATCTTTCCTGAGTGGATGGGCTTTTCCAGGCGCTGTTCTACATAGGCGCGCATCAGCGAGAGAGGTGCCTTCTCACCCTCATTTTCGACCCAAGTGGAGGAACCGCCCTCAAGCGCGCGCATCAGGAACTGCACCTCGCCGGCGGTAATCACAGGTTGACGCACGCGGCAGGACGGGCACACAGTGCCTCCCTCCTGTACATCAAAGTATCTCGGAGCATCAGGCAAAAGGCGCCTTCCGCAGCGGACACAGTGGCTCAGCCGCGGACGGAAGCCCTGGATCGCGGCAAAATGGATCAGATATCCTGTGAGCAGGGAACGCCAGGGCTGCTCGGAAAAGGCAAGGCGGCTCAGCGTATACAGCAGCAGCATGAACAGCTCATGCTCCGCTTTTCCGGGCTGGATAACCGCCTCGCAGGTCTCCAGCAGATACATGCCGCAGGTTAAGCGTTCAAAATCATTCCGCAGCGGATAGAAGGTCTCTGTCAGCTGAACAGAGGTCACGGTATTGCGACCGTCTTTCTCGTAGAGCAGATAAACGCCAAGAGCGAACAGCTCGCTGGCGGCAATCAACGGAGACTTTGGCTTTCGTGAGCCACGCGCGGCCGCCTCAATGCGGCCGCGCGCAGGGCTGAACAGCGTCAGCATCCGGTCGTTTTCACGATAATTGGCGTTGCGAAGCACAATCGCGGTGTTTTCGGTCAGCTTCATGACAATTTGTGATTGCGGTAATAGTTGATCAGGCAGCCATCAGCGAGGATATCGCGCTCAGTGGGCGTCAGGGGGCCGGTAGACAGTATCAGACTGCGAATCTCTCCCTCCGCCGTGACGGCATAGGCGGGAATGCTGCACCTGTTATCAAGGACAGCCTGACGGATACCTGGAATGAAGACATAGTCACCAGGCCGGAGCTTTTCCGGCTGCTCGATCAGGAAGGGGACAATGCCCCAGTTGATACAGTTGGAGCGGTACCGTTTGGTCGCATACTGCGTTGCAAAGTTGGCACTGCCGCCGAGCACACGCTGGCAGGACGCGGCCTGCTCGCGGGCCGAGCCGTCTCCGGGCATCTTCGCATAGATGGCAGAACCGATATCGGTTGTGGCTGGCTGCACCTCGATGCCTGCCTTTTCCAGCGCTGCGTAGACCGACTGCACCTCGTCTGAGAGCGCTGCCCCCTGCCTGCGACGGCGCTCCTCATCACGCACGGCCTTGCTGCGCGCAACGTACTGCGGCTCCCGGCGCGAGAGTGTGAATTCACTGAGACGTTCCGGATTCGAACGGTAGGAAGACGTTTCACCGGACGGAATCAATTCATCCGTTGTGGTCACAGGGTCCGTAATATAGGCGCAAAGCTTCACCAGCAAATCGTCCGTCAGTGCCGGCTGCTCCGGCCAGTCCTTGATGTTCGGACCGAATTTCAGTGCGGCTTCCGGTTCCGGATGGCCATAGCCGTTGTAGACGCGCTTTTCGTACAGGCTTTTATCATACAGGTAAGCAGGATCTGAGTAGGTGATATCCAAATCAGTCGCGGCAGTCAGGCGGCCGCCGTTGGCCGCGGTGGCGGCAATGGAACGGGCATCCATCAGCGCTACAGCACTCATCTGTCCTTCGCCGGGCTTGGAGCCCTCGCGGTTGGGGAAATTGCGCGTCGTATGACGTATGGAGAGCTCACCGTTTGCGGGACAGTCGCCTGCGCCAAAGCAGGGGCCGCAGAAGCATTCTCTGAGCAGCACACCCGCAGACAGCAGGTCCGCAGCGCAGCCGTTGCGCAGCAGCGCGCTCAGCGCAGGTACAGAACCGGGATAGACGCTCAGCGAGAAGGCACCGTTGCCGCAGCTCTTTCCGCGAAGAATATCCGCCGCCGCGCAAAGGTTTTCATAGGTTCCGCCGGCGCAGCCGGCTATCTCTCCCTGTTCAACCCACACGGCGCCGTTGCGCAGCTTGGGCATGAGTTCCATTTTTGCGCCCTTGATCTGCGCATTGGCCGCGACTTCCGTCTCATGGAGGATATCCGCAGCATTGTCCTGCAGCTGATGGATAGTGAAGGTGTTCGACGGATGCATCGGCATGGCAATGGTGCACTCAATGGTGCTCAGGTCCACAAAAACACAGCCGTCGTACCATGTCACAGAGGCAGGCTTCAGCTCGCGCCAGTCATCTTCGCGGCCGTGAATTCTCAAATAGTCCTTTGTCTTTTCGTCTGTTACCCAGATGGAGGACCAGCATGTGGTCTCAGTCGTCATCACATCGATGGCATTGCGGTACTCCATGGAGAGGTTAGCGATGCCGGGGCCGACAAACTCCATGACCTTATTCTTTACGTAGCCGTTTCTGTACACCGCGCCTACAATGGACAGCGCAACATCATGCGGGCCGATGCCCGGCCGCGGCGTGCCCTCAAGATAGACCGCCACCACTTCAGGCCGGGCAAAGTCATAAGTGCGGCCGACCAACTGCTTGGCCAGCTCGCCGCCGCCCTCACCAACGGCCAACGTGCCGATGGCGCCATAGCGGGTATGCGAATCAGACCCGAGTATCATTTTGCCGCAACCGGCCATGGTCTCGCGGTTGTAGCTGTGAATATTCGCCAGATTCGGGGGCACATAGATACCACCGTACTTATGCGCGGCGGAAAGGGCGAATTTGTGGTCGTCCTCATTGATGGTTCCACCCACGGCGCAGAGGGAATTGTGACAGTTGGTCAGCACATAAGGCATCGGGAAGGACTCCATGCCGGATGCACGCGCCGTCTGGATAATGCCGACATAGGTGATATCATGCGAGGTAAGCGAATCAAAACGGAGACGAAGCACATCCATGCTGTCTGATTGGTTATGTGCCTTCAGTATACTATAGGCAATGGTTCCCTTTGCCGCATCCGCCTGGCTGACAGCCCTCCCGCAAAGCTGTGAAGCTTCCGCTGCCTCAGCGCAAAGCCGGGTTCCGTCAACGAGGTAAACACCGCCATCGAAAAGCTTAATCATTGAGCAACCTCCCCGATTTAATTGAAGCCGACGACCTTCTGGCTGAGCTTGTAGCCCGTGAGCAGCACGGCACGGCCGAAGCTCCCGGGCAGATGAATACAGATGCCGAGAAAACGGTGGCGCAGCTCGCGGTAAAGATTCGGACGGGTGCTGCGGATATAATCCCACAGTTCAGCCCGCTTCCGCATGTTTTCTTCTGTGCCGCTTTTGGTCAGCAGTACAGAGGAAACCGTCGTCACAATTTCCAGGAAATTACGCATATACTGCCTGCGGCGCTTATTCTTGACCGTATCCAGGTCCACTGTATCAAACAGCAGCTTATTCACCCGCAGCGCCTGGTCAATACGGCGGATCATGACCTGCTCCTGCACGGACTGGTCATCACGGCCAATGAAGTAGTGATAGAAATCAACATCCAGGTAAAACATCCGTTCCACAAAAGGAAGCGGATTGTATACATACAGCTCGTCCACATAGAAGGTATGCTTTGGCAGGTTCAGGCCGCAGTCGCGCAGCAGCTGTGTCCTGTAGATGACTGAGTGCATCAGCAAATACTCTCCAAGCGGGAAGGACTTTGTGTCATCCCAGGAAAATACCTCGCCTCGCGGAAAAGGCCGGTGATAGCTCATTACGTGCTTGTGCGTGACACCGACCTTGTCATAAACAAAATTGGTGATGAGCATGTCGATCGGCTCATGCTCGCCTGAAAAGCTGCGCAGGGTTTTCAGCACCTCCGGGTATGCCTGCTCATCCGCCCAGTCGTCAGAGTCCACAACCTTGAAATACAGCCCGGAAGCATTTCGCAAACCTGTCATCACAGCATCGCCGTGTCCGCCATTCTCCTGGTGCAGCGCGCGCACCACATCCGGATACCGGCGCTGATACTCGTCGGCAATGCGTCCGGTATCATCCTTCGAGCCGTCATTTACAACAAGGATCTCCACCGTGCTCTCAAAGCCGGGCGGTGGAAGCAACGACTCAATCGCTTTTGACATGTAGGCTTGAGAATTGTAACTGGGAATGGTAACAGAAAGCAGCTTCTGCGGCAAGGTGAAACCTTCTTTCTCAAATGAAATGCACCCGAATTATCCTACACCTTTTTTTGAAAAGATGCAACCTGTCAGGCCTTTACAATTTTGGCTACAAAAAAGCCTTCATACAGCGGCGTCGGGCAGACGCAAAGTGTGTTTGGGACCACAACAGGCAGCTTTGGCATTGCGGCGGTCAGTTCCTCCGGCAGTGGTACTGTCTCCGCGTGAAAACGGGGCAGCACCGTCTGAAGCACCTCTTCATTCTCTTCACGGAGAATCGAACAGGTGGAATAAACCAGCTCTCCGCCGGAGGAGAGCAGACTGAGTCCTTTTTCAAGCAGATGTATTTGGGTACTTTTCAGCTTCTGCACCCATTGCTGTTCCATCCGCCGCGGGGCATCCTGCAGGCACAGCGTGCCGCTACCGGAGCATGGCGCGTCCAGCAGGATGCGATCGAAGCGAAAAGCAGGATCTAGATGACGGCTGTCAGTCTGCAGCACCGTGACATTGTGGACACCCTGCTGCTTCAGATTGTGGCGCAGGCGTTCACAGCGGAACCTGTCCTTCTCGCAGGCAGTGATGGAAACGGTGCTCTGGGTCAATGCAGCTATCTGTGCGGTCTTTCCTCCCGGTGCGGCGCACATATCTAGCACCGAGCAGCCACGGGGAAAGCTCATCCCAAGCGGCGGCAGCATGGCGGTCAGTCCCTGCAGGTAAACCTCGCCCTGTGTGCAGATGGAGAGTGAAAGCATCTCACTTTCACTCATGGTCGGCAAAACCATCGCATCGGCATACCAACCGACCGGTTGATACGCGATGCCTTGCGCCCGCAATGCCTCTGTGACACCCTCCATGCTGGCTTTGAGTGTATTGACCCGCAGTGTGGTTGGCCGTCGTGCGCTGTACCCCGCTGTGATTTGATCGACATATGGCCCGTATTGCGATAGCAGCGCCTGTTCCAGATATGGGGGCAAGCTGTTCATGGTGCTTCCTCCGTCCTTCCTCTTGTCTGTGCAAAGCGGCTGTGATAAGATAACTGGCGAGGGTATCCTACATGACAACGCAACAGCGAGGTGCCGCAAATGCATTTTCTTCTGGTGAATGATGATGGTATTCAAAGCAGTTTTCTCAGGATACTGGCCGAAGAGCTCACCCGCAGTGGGCACGAAGTCACGGTCAGCGCTCCTGCAGCACAGCAAAGCGCAAAATCACATGCGTTTACCATACAGCAGCCGGTGATCGTTCACAGGGCCTCTTTCCCCGGCGCAGCACAGGCATGGGCGGTGGAAGGCACTCCAGTTGACAGTGTCCGTCTGGGCCTGATGGAGCTGTGCGATCGACCTGTGGACCTCGTGCTCAGCGGCATTAACTGCGGGTACAATGCCGGGCTTTCCACCTTTGTCAGCGGAACTATCGGCGCAGCCAGAGAGGCCGCCTTCCAGACGGGGAAGGCGCTTGCGCTGTCGGCAGAGGAGACCATGACAGAAGCAGAGGTGCGCAGCGCGGCTGCCTATTCGGTGCGCCTTGCAGAGAATCTGGCATCTGCCGTCCTTCCTTCCAAGTGCGTTTGCAGCATCAATTACCCGCGTCATTGGGAGGGGCAGTGTTCCAAACCGATCGTGTGCGAAATCAGCCATGCCATGTACCTGGATCGGTATGAGCGCAGGGTCAGCCCACGTGGAGATGAATACTACTGGCTGGCTCCGTACACCGGAACAGAAGCACCTGCGCCGGACACCGATCTGTATCATCTGAGCAGGGGCTTTGCCACCTGTTCACTGCTGACACCGGACGGCACAGCCGGATCAGACGGTTCCTTCTTGCCGGACCTGCAGGAATGAGCAGGTCTTTTTCATTGTATGCTCTGACTGAGCAGGCAAAGAGAGCCCATCAATCGGGCGTCACAACGGGAGGCAGCAAAGCCTCAACAGCTTGGTGGGCTCGATCGACGCTAATTATCGGCGCGCTCGAGCGCCAGCAGATACTGCTTCCGGTGCACACCACCCGCATAGCCTGTCAAACGTCCGTCTGCCCCGATCACCCGGTGACAGGGGACAATCAGGGAAATGGGGTTGTGCGCAACGGCGCTGCCTACCGCCCGAGCAGATATGCGCGGTACTTTCATCTGCCTGGCAACGCGGTCCGCAATACTGCCGTAGGTCGCTGTGTGAGCATAGGGAATAGTGCGGAGTGTCTCCCATACAGCGACCTGGAAAGCAGTGCCTCTGAGAGAAAGCGGCGGTGTAAAATCAGGTATACGGCCGCTGAAATAGAGATCCAGCCACCGCCGCGCAAGCTCGAATTCGGGCAAAACCGCATTCTCGCACGCCTGCTCAAGGCCCGCGCCGAAGTACTTCTGATCGTCAAACCACAGGCCGACGAGACTTAGCCCGTCGCTGGCCAGCGTAAGTGCTCCGAGTGGTGAGCGGTAATGAAGAAGATAATCCACCGCTCATGCCTCCCACTGATATCGCTTCATATTCACATGTTGATTCCGAAGAAACCGCACGCCTTCCTCTGCCAACTTCTCCTGCTGACCGGGGAAATGCGGAGCCAGACGCCCAGCGTGGTTCACCACCCGATGGCATGGGTAGTCGCCATAATAATCCGCTATGCGCAGTACCCTGCCGACCAGCCTGGCATTTCGATCCCTGCCGATCAGCTTTGCTATCTGGCCATAGGTAGCCACTTTGCCTGCCGGTATTTCCTCCACTACTGATAGGATTTCATAGATCAGAGACTCATCCAGAACGCGATTCATTGTATTGCCTCAGTTTTCCTGTTAATTGACTGCGCTTCGGCGCTCTGTCAATCTCAGTTGTCACTTTCGTCCTTATATCATCTGCCGCAGAACACTCTTGTACCAGTGAATGCTATACGAAACGGATGTAAATTGTGCAAAAAGAGCTGAGTCAGGGTCGTCTGAGTCCCTTGGGGTAATGGTTTTTCAGTTGCCCTGAAACTGCCTTTCCCCAACCGAGCGGCAGGCCAGATAAGGTCGGATAAACCCAGCCCTGAAAACCTTCATCCACCCGCAGTATCTCTCCCGCCTGAAACCGCCGTGCTTCCTCAGCGGACACCGGCACGCATGGGAAAGGTGGATGTTCGCAGGCCATTGCCAGTGCGTGGTCCGGCATAAAATAATTCTCTCTTGCCTCGCCCAGATGCAAACCGGCGCGCAGCACGGGAATCCTGCCGCAGTCCGGATAAAAAGGCAGACAGGCTAATGTATTCCCGATGACGAGATTTGCCCGCGGCGCCTGCGCGCAGAATGATGCAAGGCACCTCAGGGCGGTTCTGTCCGGCTGATGCTGGCGCGCCGATGGCGGCAGGATGGCCTTGCCATCACCATGGCGCACCAGCAAGGCCGCAAACTGGCCCTCCGTCTGCACACGGTGCGGCCAGCAGGTGAAATGCCCCTCCGGCGCTGCAGCACCCGGCAAAGAGAACGCCTGCAGCGAAAAATCGCGGTGTCGTAGAAGAAATGCCTTTACGTTTTCTTCGTTTTCAAGGCTGTTGAAGGTGCAGGTGGAATAGACTAGCCTGCCGCCTGGCCGCACCAGCATGGAAGCTGCCTCCAGAATACCGGTCTGCCGCACGGCACAGCCTTCGGCAATTTGAGGAGACCATTCCGAGATTGTTTCCGGATGGCGGCGAAACATGCCCTCGCCGGAACAGGGTGCATCGACCAGCACGGCGTCAAAGCCCTCCGGCCACTGCCCGGCCAAAGCTTCGGGCGCTGCTGAAACAACCAGCGCGTTCGTCACACCGAGTCGTTCAATATTGCGCGAGAGGATCATCGCGCGTTTTTTGACCGGCTCATTGCATACAAGCAGCCCGCGTCCAAGCATCCTTCCGGCTATCTGAGTTGATTTTCCTCCCGGTGCGGCACACAGGTCAAGAACCTTTTCTCCGGGCTGCGGGTTCAGCACTGCGACTGGCAGCATCGCCCCCGGCTCCTGCAGATACCAGGCACCGGCCTCGTGAAGGGGGTGAGTGCCCGCCGAGGAGTCTGACGGAATCAGAATCCCTTCATGCTCCCATGGGACTGTTAATCCATGAGGCGGAAGCGCACTGTCCGGCACGGGCTTGAGCGGATTGCGGCGCAGCGCGCGCACCGCTTCGTTCTCATACGTTGCCAGAAAAGCCGGCATCTCCGAGTGGAGCTGTCGGCTAATGCTGCTCAGAAACGCATCAGGAAGGGCAATCATCGGCTACCTCTGGCTGGCTTTCTTCTGTGACGTTCGGGGTGTGAAGCGACAGTTGTCTGCCTTTCTTCCGGAATGTACGGCTCATGGAAGGCATCTTCTTTGCTGCGCATCGGGGCGCGATAGGGGAGAGCGACAGTAGCCGGCTCATCCTCTGTCAGTCGGTCCAGCAGCGCGGTGACACGCAGCCGTGCTTTTGTTGCTGTGGACAGCCCTGCTTGCAAGTCCGAATTAGCAGAAGCTGCGGGCGAGCCATCTTTCCTGGATACAGACGTCTTTGAGTGCCGATGCCTTCGGATAAAGCTTGCCCATACCCTCCATGGCTGCCAGTGAAAAAGATACACCAGTGCATCCGCAAGAATCCCCCCCAGCAGGATCACTGCAAGCAATTCCTTCCAGTAGGCGAGGAGCCACTGGCCTGCTGCGCTGCCCTCCGGCCGGGACAGAAATGCCCAGATGGCTCTGGCTGCGGTGCTGACCCAGCTGAGCAAGGTGGTGAGCGACTGAATGGTAAATGATGTCAAAAACTGTTCACTCTCTCTGCGTCAATGTGACCTGCAGGGTGGAAGGATACATCTCTACTGAATAGTCTACTGCGTCCGCTCCGTCGATCTGGCACTGCAGCGGCAGGGTGTAAATACCGTTCATCAGGCCTGATACATCACAAAGCAGCAGCAGGTTATCTGAATTGAAATCATTCATCCACAGCTGTGGTCCGGAAACCATTACGCTGGCATGCGTCAGCGCGGCAGTGACATCCTGGCTGTCTGCAACACCAGTGATCTGTATGGGCACATCATCAAAGGTTCTGCTGACCTGTATCGGCCCGATTTCTACCGCAACAGTGAGACTGTCCTGATTCAGCCATACAAGCTCCGAGGGCTGCCGTACGCGTATCCTGCGGTTAAAGCTTGATGTCATCCCGCTGATGTCCACCGCGCTGTCAGCGTAAAGGGCATCCAGCGTATCCAGAGTGCTCTGCGGCGCAGCTGCAGTGATTGTCTGCGGGCTGATAGTCACGTTCTTGATTTCATATCCTTCCGCCGGTGTTCCTGTATAGAGCCCGACCTTGTTCAGGTCGATGGTCTTTGTGGGGTACAGGCGCTGACTGAGAATCACAGAATCGATCAGAATACTCTCGCTGGTAACCTCCAGCAAACTGCTCTCCACCGGCGTGCCATCGGAGGTGAGCAGACGGAACGCAACAGCCGTGGTCAGGCTGCCCTCCTTGGCGCTGATCGTGTTCAGATCCAGCGATGCTTCCGCCCTGACGATCTGTTCCACCAGAGAGCGCGGCCCGGAAACAGTCAGAATGGAAGGGTCCACCGTGGGTGTTGTCGTGTACCAGCCGTCAGTCAGACTGCCGCTGGTTTCAACCGTCACCGGTATGCGGTATCGGGTTATATAATCCTCCACGTCCAGTGTCACTGTGGATGGCTCAATTTCCGATACAGTGCCATAGGTTGATGAATTGGTTGAAAGGATGCGCACCTCCTGCTGGCCAGAGGAGCTGATACGGCCTAGATCAACACGCAGCGAATAATTGGAAGCCTGAGCAGAGGCATACTGCATCTGCGGTACTTCCACACGCAGCGAAATGTCCTTAAATGCTTCCGTCAGGTCGCTGGTTACGATGAGGCCGTTTCGGAGGAGCGTTTCCGCACCGTTAATCGTCACTGCGACATCGTTGAAGGTTTTCTCGCGTGTCAGCGTGGGGTCCTGCGTGATCAGAAGGGCCCACAGCGTCAGCGCAAGCAGCAGCGACAGCAGTTTGGATGGCCAGTTTCTCTTCAGCGAATGCCACAATGCGGAAAGAACTGCGCGCAGTCTGATCGCAAACGAATGCCAGTTGTTTTCAGGATTTATCTGTGTCATTGCCGCGCCTCCTTCCTGTGAACAGATTCTTCAGCGCACTGCGAAGGCTGGGACGCGGTTTCTCGTAAATGGTTTCCAGCAGGGCACGAAGGCTGTCTTCATTTAAGCGGCGCATGATCTGCCCGGAGCGGGTGTAGCTGATGATGCCGGTCTCTTCAGACACGACAAGCGTCACCGCATCGGTAGACTCGCTCACGCCGATGGCTGCGCGATGCCTTGTACCCAGGTCACGGTTGACGCTGTTGCTCTCTGTCAGCGGCAGGATGCAGGCCGCAGCAACGACCCGTGTTCCGCGGACTACAACAGCACCGTCATGCAGCGGTGTATTCGGCTCGAAAATGTTCTCCAGCAGCGGTGAGGAGACAAGGCCGTCTACTTCTGTGCCCGTTTCGATAATATCCTTCAGTCCGGTCTTCTGCTCAATGACCACCAGCGCTCCGACCTTGCGGCGGCTGAGATGCACCATGCACTGTATCAGCTCCGAGATGCACTTCTCCCGTTCTGCTTTTCCGTCCTCCGCGCCGCCGGAAATGATGGCGCCCCGCCCGATCTGTTCCAGCGCCTTGCGCAGTTCAGGCTGAAAAAGTATGATCAGCACCAGCGTTACTTCATTGAAGACACGCATCAGAAGCCAGTTCAGGGCAGTCAGCCCCAGCAGGGTGGAAAAGCCGGTTGCGAGCAGCAGCAAAATCAGGCCCTTCAGCACGGCGCTGCCGCGTGTCTGCCGGGTCAGCATGATCAGTTCATAGATGATCAGGGTCACGATCAGAATATCAACCACATCGGCCAGGCCGATACGGTGGGTCACATTCCACGCTGCAGTCTGTAAAGTCTGCCAGAAGTCTGTCACGAAGTAACCTCCCTAATCCACGCCGCCGCCAGCTGGCTGCTGGATGGGTTGTTTATCAATAAAGAGGGAAACCAGCCATGAGTGCTTCAACCTCGCGCTTCACCTGCGGGATACACTGATCGCCTTCACGGATCACGCGTGCGATCCATGCAGCAATCATGTCCATGTGTTCTTCTTTCAGGCCGCGTGTGGTGACCGCCGGGGTACCTACGCGGATGCCGCTGGTCACAAAAGGAGATCTGGTTTCACCGGGAACCGTATTCTTATTGACAGTGATGTTGGCTTCCTCCAACGCATTCTCGAGCCACTTGCCGGTGATCTCCGTGCCTGTAAAGTCAAGCAGCAGCAGATGATTGTCGGTGCCGCCGGAGACCATGTGGATACCTTCGCGGCGGAATGCATTTTCCAGCGCCTTGGCATTGAGCACGATCTGATGCTGATAGGCTTTGAACTCCGGCTTCAGCGCCTCGCCGAAGCACACGGCTTTAGCCGCGATGATATGCTCCAGCGGGCCTCCCTGCGTACCGGGGAAAATTGCCTTGTCCACAGCCTTGGCATACTGCTCCTTGCACAGGATCAGGCCGCCGCGCGGTCCGCGCAGCGTTTTATGTGT